>Ga0180430_10002454_pt1 | contig 16720 bp, 13 predicted proteins | sample SS_ome_9_FD_132999 | JGI IMG/M metagenome (GOLD analysis project Ga0180430, IMG submission 132999) | Hypersaline lake sediment archaeal communities from the Salton Sea, California, USA - SS_1_S_2 metaG | ecosystem: Environmental > Aquatic > Non-marine Saline and Alkaline > Hypersaline >... | reverse complement strand
GAACTAATTTAAATCATCAGGATTTCACAGACAGGGACTTGCCAACACCGGGGGGCTGGGCTAGGCTCTTCGGCAGGAGGAACGACGATGCCCAAGAGAGCTCCGATCGCCCTGCTGCTGTTCGCCCTGATCATCCCCATCTCCTGCGGAACGCCCGACGAGCCAACGGCTCCCGTGGAAACGGCCGCTGATCTGGATCCAGACGGTATCCGCCTGGTGGTGGTGATGGTGGTGGACCAGTGTGCCGCCGAATATCTCGACCGTTTTGCCCCGCTCTTCGTCGGCGGCATCGACCGGCTGCGCCGCCAGGGTGTTTCATTCGTCGAAGCGCACCATGAGCACGCCATTACCGCCACGGCGGTGGGCCATGCCACACTGTCCACCGGCTGCTTCCCCTCCCGGCACGGCATCGTGGGCAATGACTGGTACGACCAGGAAACAGGTGATCGGATTTATGCCGTGGACGATGAAGCGTTCGACAAGTCACCGAGAAACATGCTGTCACCGGCGCTGGGTGACTGGCTGAAGGCGGCCAACCCGAACTCGAAGGTCTTTGCCGCCAGCGGCAAGGACCGTGCGGCAATCATGATGGGCGGCCTGGAAGCCGACGGGGCCTTCTGGTATCACAAAAAGACCGGCACCTACCGCACTTCGGACTATTTCTACGCCGAGGGCGAACCCGAATGGGTCGACGGATTCAACCACCGCAAGCTGCTGCACCGCCACTTCGGCGAAGCATGGCAGCCCCTGTCGGTCTCCCCGCTCCAGTTGGAAGAGGCCGGCATCGAGGATATCGACTTCGGCCCGCTGCACACCGGCTTCCCCCACGTCTTCGGTGTCACATCCCCCGCGCCGGAACGCTGGTTTTACGAGGATTCGGCAGCCTCTCCGTGGAACGATGAGCTGCTGGCCCTCTTCGCCCGGCGGCTCATCGAAGCCGAGGACCTGGGCATGGACGGCGCACCGGACCTCTTGATGCTCTCCTTTTCCGCCCTCGACTGGGTGGGCCATGACTACGGCCCGAACAGCCGCGAAGTGCTCGACACGCTGATGCGTCTCGACCGGCAGCTCGGCGACTTCTTCAGCTTCCTCGACGACCGGGTGGGGTTGGACCACACCCTGCTGGTCTTCACCGGTGACCACGGGGTGGCGCCAGTCACCGAATATCTGCAGGCCCGGGGGCAAACAGCCGCAAGGGCCTCGGACACCGACGTACTCTGCTTCCACCAGGCCGAACGGTTGCTCGACGAACGCTACGGCGAACAGGACTGGTTCCGTCCCGGGCCGTTCCTGGACCAGGCGGCCGTGGATGCCAGTGGCGTCTCCCGAGAAGAACTGGAGCAGACCACCGCCGCCATCCTCACCGAGTGCCCCGGCGTGGAGCGGATCTGGACCCGCAACGACCTGCTCTCCGGTGATTTTGACGACGAGCCGTTGTTCACCTTGTATCGCAACAACTACCTCGACGGCCGCAGCCCCGAGTTCATGGTGCAGTTCGAAGAAACCTTCAACCGCACCCGCTGGTCGGCCACGACCCACGGTTCGGCTCACCGCCACGACACCCACGTACCGTTGATCCTGCTTGCACCGAGCCTCCCTGCTGGCCAGGTCTACGGCCGCGTGGCCACCGCCGACATGGCGCCCACCATAGCCGCCATCGTGGGGTTCGCCCCCCCCGACGCCCTGGACGGCCGCTCCCTGGTCCCTGACCTTGACGACGTGCGGATGATGCTCGACGAGCAGGAGGTGGTGGCCCTGGAGCCTGTGGCCCTGCTCAACGAGAGCACGGCCGACGAAGGAGAGCGGACGGCACCGTAAGGCTTCTCGTCAACCGGTCCCTGCCCTGTCCGGCTCAAAGCAGTGAAACGAGCCAGCCGCCCACACCAGTGAGCAGCACCACCAGCCACGGTGGCGTCTTCCAAAGCGTCAGCAGCGCCAGGGCGAAGAGGGCGAGCACGAAGTCGGCGGCGGAGAGGATCCCGCTGGTCCAGACCGGATTGTAGAACGCCGCGAGCAGCAGGCCCACCACCGCCGCGTTCACCCCGCCCAGTGCCGAACGGACCCAGGTCTTCCCCCGCAGAACATCCCAGAACGGCAGTACGCCCACCACCAGCAGGAACGAAGGGAGAAAGATGCCCAGCAGGCAGATCAGGGCGCCGGTCCAGCCGTCCGGCTCCGGGGCCATCACGGCACCGAGATAGGCAGAAAACGTGAAGAGCGGTCCGGGAACGGCCTGGACCGCACCATAACCGGCAAGAAACAGGTCATTGCTGACCCAGCCGGGACTGACCACCTCCGCCTGAAGCAGGGGAAGCACCACGTGGCCCCCGCCGAAGACCAGTGAACCTGAGCGGAAAAAACTGTCGAAGAGCGCCAGCGCGTGGTGCGGCAGCCAGCGCACGGCCATCGGCAGGCCGACCAGCAGCACCGTGAAGAGTCCCAGGCTGGTCACCGCCGTTCCCCGGCCCACCGAGGGGGAGAGGGACGAGGGCGATGCCGGTGCGTCGAGATCGAGCAGCAGGCGGCCGCAGAGCCCGCCGATGACGATGGCCGCCACCTGGCCCCAAACGCTGGGGCAGAAGAGAACGATCCCGGCCGCGACCACGGCCAGGCTGCCGCGGACACGATCGGGGCAGAGAGACCTGGCCATACCCCAGACGGCCAGGGCCACCACCGCCACCGCTGCCACCTTGAGCCCGTGCAGCCAGCCGGAATGGACCACCGATTCGTCGAGCGTTCCAAGCCCCAGGGCAAAAAGCACCAGGGCCGCCGCCGAAGGCATGGTGAACCCGGTCCAGGCAGCCAGCGCGCCGCGGAGGCCCGCTTGGGAAAGGCCGATGCCCATGCCCACCTGGCTGCTCGCCGGGCCGGGGAGGAACTGGCAGAGGGCCACCAGGTCGGCATACGCGCTCTCGTTCAGCAGCTTGCGCCGGGCGACGAACTCCTCGCGAAAGTAGCCGAGGTGGGCCACGGGACCACCGAAGGAGGTGAGGCCCAGGCGAAGGAATACGAGGAACGTCTTCCCGACGGAAAGCCGATCCGGCTGGCAGCCTTCGCTCATATTGTCTTGTCTGTCCGCCAAGGGTATTCCGTGATATCGCCCTGTGATCAACAACCTCTAACTTTGACCGGCACGCCCACGGCCTGTCAAGCGCAACTCGGGGGGGCGGGGATGCCCGGCCCGCCGTTTGACAGGGTATTGGCTGGCGGCTAGGCTATTCCCGACGTCGCAATCAGGCGGAGCCACCAGCTGCCATCCATCGGTGCCGACATCGTGAAGAAGATGAAAAGGAAGGGAGCGAAGGGGACGGGCGTGCCCGCCTCGCCAGCCCGCCGGCTGGTGCTGCCACCCTGGGGCGTCCTGCTGCTCTTTGCCCTGCTCGGCGCGCTGCTCTACGGCAATACCCTCGAAGCACCCTTCGTCTTCGACGACGAAGCGAGTATCAGGGACAATCAAAACATCCGGCTCACCAGATTCTCCCCCGCCGGCCTGATCACGGCCGCCCGTGACAATCCGGCCCCGCACCGGCCGCTGGCCTACATCAGCTTCGCCCTCAATCACATGGTTCACGGCGACCGGCTGCCCGGATACCACGTGGTGAACATCGCGGTACACGTGCTCACCGGGTTCCTGCTTTACCTGCTGGTGGCCGGCACGCTGGCCCTGCCGCTCTTCCACGGCCGCTTCCATCGCCCCGACCTGCTGGCCCTCTTTGCCGCCCTGTTCTGGTTCGCCAACCCCCTGCAGACCCAGTCGGTGACCTACGTGGTCCAGCGCATGAACAGCATGGCCGTCATGTTCTACCTGTTGGCCATGGTGCTCTACCTCCATGCCCGGCGACGCAGCGAAGAGGGGCTGCCGGCCTGGCCCGGCTTCATCGGCTGTGCCGCTGCCGGCCTGCTGGCCCTGGCGACGAAAGAAATCGCCGCCACCCTGCCGCTGATGATCCTGCTCTACGAGTATTTCTTTATCCAGGACCTGGACCGTGGCTGGCTCAGGCGCGCCCTGCCCTGGATCGCCGTGCTGCTGATCCTTTCAGCGGTCACCGCCCTGGTTTTCCTCGGCCCCAGCCCCATCGCGCGGGTGGCGGACAGCTACGAATTCCGTGACTTCACCATGAGCCAGCGGCTGCTGACCCAGCCGCGCGTGGTGCTCGACTACCTCGGGCTCTTCGCCTTGCCCCTGCCCGCCCGGCTCAACCTCGACCACCAGGTCGAGACCTCCACGGCCCTGCTCAGCCCGCCGTCCACCCTGCCGGCGCTGCTGGCCCTGGTCGGACTGCTGGCCGCCGCTCTGCTCCTGGCCCGCCGGCAGCGGCTGGTTTCCTTCGCCATTCTCTGGTTCCTGGGCAATCTGGCCATCGAGTCATCGGTCATCGCCCTGGAAATGATGTTCGAACACCGCGCGTACCTGCCCACCATGTTCATCCCCCTCGCCCTGCTCGGCCTGCTCTGGCCGCTGATGGAATCACCGCGGCCGCTGGTCATCGGCCTGAGCGTGGTGACCCTGCTGCTCGCCGCAATGACCTGGCAGCGCAACGAGACCTGGTCCGACCCGCTGACCCTCTGGGGTGATGTGGTGCAGAAGTCCCCGACCAAGGTCCGCCCGCTGAACAACCTCAGTGCGTTGCTCATCGACCGCGGCCGGGCGGACGAAGCCCTGCGCTTCGCCGCCAGGGCGATTCACGTCGCCCCGAAGAATGCCGACGCGCACTACAACCACGGCACGGCCTGCCTGCGCGCCGGCCGCCTGGAGGAAGCGGCGCAGAGCCTCGAGCGGTCGCTGGAATTCGACCCCGACAATGCGAGGGCCCACACCAATCTCGGCGGCATCCGTTACCGCCAGGGCAACGTGGACCAGGCCCTGGCCCACTGGGAAGAAGCGCTGCGCATCGACCCCGCCGATCCGCTGGCCAACCACAATGCGGCAGTGCAGTACGAAAAACGGGGCGCACCGGACCGGGCCATCATCCACTTCCGCCGCTACCTCGACCAGGAGGGCAGCGACGTCACCACCCGGCTGCGGGTGGCCGCCCTGCTGGAGCGTCAGGGCTGGCCCGCCGATGCCGCAACCGAATACCGCAAGATCCTCGAGCTCTCCCCGAACCACACGGAGGCCCGGGCCCGATTGACCACCATCGAGGAAAGGAGCCGGTAATGGCGAAGAAACTCACGAGAGGAACGAGAGCCGATTTGATCTGCATCGTCATCCTGCTCCTGCTCAACCCGGCCACCTGGTATCTCGGCAAAGGGCCGGAGAACGTCTTCCCCGATTCAGCGGCCTACCTCGCCATGGGCGCCAACCTCTTCTCCAGCGGCCTGGCCTGGCTGCCCTCCTGGGGCCACGTGGACGTGGGGCTCATCCTGCCCCCGCTCTACCCGCTGCTCATCGCCGCGGGAAAACTGTTCACTGGGGACGCCCTGGTTGCGGCACGGCTGCTCAGTACGCTGTTCATGCTGCTCTCCTCTGTGCTCAGCTTCCTCTTCCTGCGCCGTATGAGCCACCGGGCGGTGGCCGTCTGCGCCGTACTGCTGATCCAGCTCAATGCTTCATACCTCTCCCTGGCGCTGACCCCGCTCACCGAACCGCTGTTCATCGCCGCCACGCTGGGCGCCCTGCTGCTCTGGCTGCGGTTGCTCGAAAATCCCCAGCGGTGGGCGCTGCTCTGTCCGCTCCTCGGCGTGGCCACAGCCCTGGCCTACCTCTCACGCCAGGTCGGGCTGGTGGTCGTGGTCTTTTTCATCCTCTTCACCCTGGCCCACGGCCTGGCCGCCATGCGCGGCCGGTGGCAGGAGGCGTTCACCCGCACCCTGCTGGTCGCCGCCGGCGCGGCACTGCTCATCGTGCCCTACGTGCTCGTGGTCAGGGCGCAGACCGGCTACTGGCCCTCAGAGCAGCGCTTCCGCATGGGCGAGTATACGGTCACCGCCACGGACCGGGACGTGGTGCTGGAGGTCGAAGAACTGCGCTCCTGGGAGGCCCCGGATTACGATACGCTCTACGCCAAACGTAGGGCCTGGATGCGACTGATCCCCGACGGCTCGGAAATGGTGGCCTACGTGATGCTCGAGGGAGATGCCGCGGACAGCGAAGCGGCGATTCCGGAATTGCGCCTGCCAAAACAGACCGGCACCCGCTTCGCGGCCAACGTCCGCTTCCTCACCGATATCGTCGGCGTCTTTGTCGCCGGGCTCTTCCTCGTCACCGCCGTGCTGGCCCTGCTCGGCCGCAATCGGCCAAAACCGTTCTTCACCCGTGCCGCACTGCCGCTGCTCATCCTCTTCTACATCCTCTCCATCTCACTGGTCACCGGGCTTGTTGAGCGCTACCTGCTGGTGGTCTTCCCCCTGGTCATATTGCAGATCTTCACCGAGCTCTACGCGTTCATCGGCATGCTCGGCGAAAAACCGGGGATCAAGGGACTGCGCGAGGGGATTCTCGCCCTGATCCTCGCCGGCGGACTGGTGGCCACCCCCGCACTGTACGACGACGTCGAGCTGCGGCCCTGGCTCTCCGAATCGAATGCACCGCTCAACGAATTCCGCCAGTTCACGTCGCCTGAAGACCCGGTGATCAGCATCGTGCCGCAGTTCGCCTACTACATCGGGGGCACGTTCCGCTACCTGCCCAACGACACCCTGGACAAGGTGGCGGCTTACGCCCGTGACACCGGTGTGAAATGGCTCCTCGTCTCCCGGGACCTCGATTCACTGGCCGAGGCGGAGCTCTTCACCGACGCCGGCTGGTTCCGCCAGGGACGCCCGGACCTGACCCACCCCGAGCTGCTGCGCTTCGTGGCTCGCTCGGCCGACGGCGGCGGCTACCTTTTCGAGATTCGGCGCTGAACGAGCAAACTTTCGGCTCACAGGATCGTTGTATATGGGGATATGTTCGTCGTCACGGCGCGGAGCCCAGAGGAAGGAATGAAAATGAATAAAGATGGGGTCAGGTACCATTCATATTCATTTGTTCCTTTAGAGGAGTCCGAAGGACGACACGGCAATTTCCTCTTCACGAGGACCTCATTCCAGGAGCATTTCACCATGCGTAAACGCCTCACGCTGCTCGCCCTGCTGGCCCTGTTCACTGCCGCGGCCTGCACCCAGCAGCCCCCATCACTCTGGTTCGAGGGAGAGACCCTCGACGCCGCCCTCGTACAGGCCAAAGCCGGGGAGAAACTGGTCCTCATCGACTTCTATGCCCCCACGTGAGGCCCCTGCCGATTGCTGGATCAGCAATTCTTCAACGCCCCCGAGTTCAAGGACTACCTCACGTCGACCTTTGTCATGATCCACGCCGACCGCGAAAACGAGCTCGGCAGAAGCCTCTTCGAGAAATTCGCCATCCGCAGCACCCCCACCGTGCTGCTGCTCAATGCTGACGGCGAAGAAGTCGACCGCGTCGTGGGCTACGGCCCGCCCGCCGCCGAATACCGCACCGCACTGGAAAAGGCCTGCACCGGCGACCAGACCCTGCTGGCCCTGCGCACGGCCCACAGGGAGAACCCCGGCGACCTGCTCACCACGGCCCGCCTGGCCCGCAAGTACGAGACCCAGTATCGCGCCGGGGAGATGGCGCCCCTGGTCCAGGCCCTGATCGATGGCGGCGAGGCGTCCGCGGCGATCACACTGCCCTACGGTGAAGACAACGCCGACGTCAGCGCCCTGGAATACGCCGCCTTCATGCAGCTCTTCGAAAAACCGGAGCTGATCCAGAACACCCTCGCTGAATACCCGGAAAGTGTCATGACCGGCACGGCCTATGGCCGACTCGAGCGCCTGATGCGCCGGGAAGCCACCCGCGACGAGTATTTCGGCGTGGCCGAGGCGCTGCTCGAAGACCGCCCGGACGACCCGGCCCTGCTGGCCGCCTTCATCCGGGCCAGCGCCCGCACCGGTCAGCAGACCGAGCGGGCCGTCGAACTGGCCGACCACCTCACCTCGCTCGAATCCTACGAACCGGACAGCCACCTCAATCCCGAGATGGCCCGGCTCTATGTCAAGGCGGGAATGGAGGACAAGGCCCTGGCCGTCTATGGCGAGGCATACATCGCCCCGCACATGGACGATTCCCAGATGCTGAACGGCTACGCCTGGTTCTGGGCCCTGGAGGAAAAGAATCTCGACCACGCCCTTGCCGCGATCACCCGGGCCGTGGAGCTCGACCCGCAGGACGACAACCTGCTCGACACGATGAGCATGGTGCAGTGGATGATGGGCGACCACGAGGCGGCCATCGCCACGGAGGAGAAGGCCCTGGAGATGACCGGCGGCCAAAACACCGACTACCAGGAGCGGATCCAGAAGATCCGCGATGACATGAACCGCGCCGCTACCGGCGATAACGCCCAATGACCGCCAGGGACCGTCCGGGCACACCCGGGCGGTCCCGTTCTCACCGATCAGCGCCCACGTCCTCCCCCCATCCCCCGGCCGCACCGCCGATGGTTTGCCTTCCACCCGCAAAACACCTATATTGAGCCGTCAGTTGCCGTTGAACTGCACAGGAAGACCGCATGCGCAAAGTACTACCGTTCATCCTCGCCCTGCTCATCTGCCAATCGCTCTTTTCTGCCACGTTGAAAGAGATCTACGACGCCGCGCCTCCCGGGTCGGGCTACGACCGCTACATCGTGCTGGAAACCGGCGTGACCTACACCGGCGGGCTGCTCATCGGCGGCACCTTCAACCGCATCAGCGCGCAGTTCGAGCCGGGCGGCGAAGACGTGCGCATCGTGGGCAACGGCGCGATCCTCGATCTCGAGGGCGGCGAGATCTGCCTCTCCTACTGCTCGAACCGGCTGGATATCGACGACTGCGTAATCGTCAACGGCAATATCCGCTTCCGCGGCTACCAGGACAGTTCCACCGACCACTGGCCGGCGGGCTTCGTGCGCAACGTCACCTTCTACCGGCCCCACGACTATGCGGTGCGCCTGCTCTCCAGCGGACGAAACATCGAACTGGACCACAATATCGTTGCCGACCCGGTGGACACCGGCCCCGACTTCCTCAAGTTCAACGGCACATCAAACGACTGGCTGCCCACCGGGCTGGCCGTGGCGATGAGCGTACTGCCCGGGGGCCTGAACAGCCCGGACGTCAGCGACAACTGGACCTGGTTCTCCGACCCGGCGGCCAACGGAACCGCCCTGCGCCATTACGGCCTGCTCTGCGATTACGGGTGATTCGCGCCCCAGGCCTGGGGCGGGGCCGGTTCGGCCCCCTGGAACAACGTTATCGGTATCGATCCACAACTGGCCGACCCGGAGAACGGCAACTTCAGCCTCGCCCCGGGGTCACCGGCCCAGGGCTGCGGCTGCCAGACCTTCGCCGCCACGAGGGCCGCTGACCTTTCGCCGGCCGCGGCGCAGCCCACCCGGCACACACCGGCCCGCCGCGCCGGATCGCGACGCGACGAGATCGTCGTCTCCGGCGATGTGGCGGCGGACACTATCTGGAATGCCGACCTGGTGCGGGTGACCGGGGACATCACCGTGGCCGACGGTGTGACGCTGGAGATCGCGCCGGGCGCCACCGTCTCCTTCGAGGGGTACTTCCGTATCGACGTGCTTGGCACCATCGAAGCCGTGGGCACGCCGGAAGCGATGATCACCTTCACCGCCGACAACCCGGCGGGCTTTACCCTGGACCGCTCGCTCACCGGCTGCTGGAACGGCATCCGCTTCCACGGCACCGCATCGACCAATGAGCGCAGCCGGCTGGAATACTGCGTCTTCGAATACGGCAAGGCGGTGGATGCCGCCCTCGACGACCACCAGTGCGGCGGCGGGGCGGTGTCGGCTGTCGGCTTCTCCAAACTTACCATCGCCGGCTGCGTCTTCCGCAGCAACCTCGCTGAATACGGCGGCGCGCTCTACTGCTACGACGCCTCGCCGTCGCTCTACAATAATCTCTTCACCGACAACCACGTGCTGGTCAACGCCTCGGCGGTCTACTGCGCGTACGCCTACCCGCAGATGGTGAACAACACCATCGTGGGGAACCCGCTGAACAACTGGGAGTACCCCTACGAAGAGACCGGAGCCATTGTCTGTTTCCTCTCCAAGCCGTCGCTGACGAACAATATCATCCGCGGCAACGACCCCGACCACCCCTACCTCCACACCCAGGTCTGGGAAGGAAAGGCGTATTACACCAGCCACAACAACGTCGAGAACGGTTCGACGGCCGGCGGCAACATCGACGCCGACCCGCTCTTCGTCGGCGGCACCTTCCGCCTGGCCCAGACGGCTGCCGGCCAGCTGACGGACAGCCCTTGCCTCGACGCGGGCAGCGCACCGGCGGTCGAAACCGGGCCACCGAAGACGAGCAGCGTCCCCCCGATGGGATACGCCACCAGCCGCACCGACGAGGTCAACGACACCGGGCTTGCCGACATGGGCTACCACTACGGCTGGAAGAGCGCGGCGGCGTCCCTCGCTTGCACACCGGACACCGGCACCCTGCCCTTCCAGACGGTGATCAGCGCGGGGATGGCCAATCGCTACGCCGGGTTCAGCCGCACCATCGCCGCGCGGCTCCACGTGGAACTGGCCGGCGGCCAATCCTACGGCAGCTGGCGGGCGGGGTTCGCCAACCTCGGCCCGGGAGAGGGGATGATCAGCTCCTGGCCGCAGAGTATCCCGGCACTGCCCTCGGTGGCCGGCGTCAATACCTTCGCCCTGGTGGTGGCCGACGTTACCTCCGCACCGTACAACCAGCCGCCCTACCCGCCCTCCGGGGACCTGGACAGCGATGCCTGCATGGTGACCGGCCTGGTGCCCTGACGACCTGATTCGACCGGCATGAACTCAGCGGTAGTGCTCGAGCAGCTGCTCGGCAAAGACGAGGTTCGCCTCGGCATTGGGGTGCTGGTCGAAGGGCAGGATCCAGCAATCACGGTCCCGGCGGCCGTCGAGACTGCGGGTGAGATCGATGCAGGTGATGCCTTCCGCCTCGATGCGCTCCCTGATACCGTCATATAGCGGGTGAAACGTCCCCTTGTCCAGGTCGACCATGATCGGCAGGAGCGCCACCCTGAGCGGCGCACCATGGGACGAGGCCGCCCGGTCCAGCCTCACCAGGGCATCGAGGTTGGCGGCAAAGGCCTCGCTCTCGAACACTTCGGGCGAGAGCAGCCTGGTGATGCGCTGCCGCCGGATCAGCCAGCGGTGGATGCGCCCGCTGATGAAGGCGTAGCCCTGCCAATGCTCGCTGAGCCAGGGCAGGGCCAGCGGATTGGTGACGAAATGGCTGGCCGGAAACCAGGCCAGGTCGTTGATATTCAGCCCGTAGAGCACTTCCCGGTGCCCGGCCCGCCCGCGGACCTCCTCGTAGTTCACCAGGTTGCGCTTGACGTTGGTGCCCCGCTGGGCGAAGTTGAGAAAGGTGACCGGCAGCTTCTCCCCCGCCAGCATGGCCTGCAGGAGGCAGACGAAGGTGTCCTCGCAGTGCAGGCCGTGGCCATAGGTGAAGGAGTCGCCGAGGACGAGCACCCTGCGAGCGGCCAGGGGCTGCTCGGCCGCCTCGACCCAACGGGCGCCCAGCTGATTGGCATGGTAGTGCACCACGCCCCGTGACGGGGCATAGTATCCCTGGTGGTCGTATTCCAGGGGGACCCGCTCGCGATAGCTGTGCAGCGGGGAAAAGCGCTTCGGCCGGCCCACGGTCCTGATCACGCGGTATGGATCGTTGAGCTGGACAGCATCGACGTCGGAGGGGAAGAAGCGGCAGGCGACCTCGAGCACGAGAAAGCAGAAGGCCAGGCTGGCCAGCATCAGAAGGATGTTGGCCAGCCGGCGCCGTCCACTGCTCTCTCCATCATTCATGCGTTCCGCGGCGCCGTCACATGGGGCTCAACAGGAGGTCGACGAGGATATCGCCGTCCGGCAGCGTATCCAGGGCCATCGACACCATCACGTCCGGACCGTCGAAGCCGGCCAGGGTCTTGGATCCCACGGTCCACGGATCGTCCGGTGACCATCCCAGTTCGCCATAATACGCTTTGAACCAGGCGTAGATATCGTCCTTCGTCCCCGGAATCGACTGAGACATCCCGAAATCCCCCTTGCCGACAGACGAGTTGAGGATCGTACCCTCGGGGTGCAGGGGAATGAACTCGAGCGGAAATCCTTCCGGCACCTCCTTGAAGTACAGCCCATCGGCGGCGGCCATCGCCTTGATTTTTTCGTAGACGGCCGCCGCCCCGGGGGAGTCCGCGGTCTGATCGGCGGCTTCGCCGCTTACCTTCCCGACCGTCTCGGACGTACCTCCAGTGGCAGCGCCGTCAGCAGCGACCTCCGCCTTTTCGGCCGTGTCCGATCCGCCGCATGCCACTCCGGGAATAACCAGCAGGAACAGTGAAAGGATAACGAGGGCTCCGCGCAGAAACGTCTTCATCAAATAACTCCCGATGCTTGTCTTCAAACAAAATCCACCGTGTTATATAGCGAACTGAATTTCCGATGGTGCGAAGAGCCTACCGCGGGCTCAGCACCTGGGCGACAAAGGTCTTGCCTTCCTCGCGATCGATGAAGGTCAGGGAAAGTTCCCCGGCCGGGCCGCCGCCGGTGACCATGGTGCGTCCCATCACGGTGACCGGGTCGTTCACGTTGAAGCCGAGGCCCTTGTAGTGGTCCCTGAACCAGGAGATGGTGCTGTCCTTGTCCCCGGCCACCACTTGCAGCAGGGTGAAATCACCGTTGCCGGTGGAGGACTTGTCGATCGCACCATCGGGATGTACCGGGATGATATCGGTGGGGAACCCTTCCGGAACTTCGCCGAAGTAGATGCCCTCCTGGGCGGCCATCTCCTTGAATTTCGACTGCATCATGGCCGCTTCTGGGGTTTGCATGGAATTGTCGGAGGACGCCGCTTTTTTCTCCCCGCCGGCCGCCGGGGCAGGCGTGCTCGAGACGGCTCCCCCGGCATCATCCCCGGAAGCCTCTTCAGCCGTGTCGGAACCGCCGCAGGCAGCACCGAAAAGGACCAGGGCGAAAAGAGCGAAGACGGTGAAGGTGCTCCGTAGAACCGCGTTCATTTGATGCCTCCCGATGTTGCTATGATCAAGAAAGAGTGCGTCCGGACGGCTACCGCCCGTCATGGGTTGGCCGATCATCTCACAGTCGTAAAGCGGAGACAACCGTGAAGAAAGGCCCGGACGGTGAACCATCACCGCCCGGGCCCCGTCCATCATATCCCGGTCTACTTGACCTTCCAGGCCTCCCAGACCTTGCCCACCAGGTCCGGGCCCGGGGTGAGTGTCGTGTCTCCCGGCTCCCACCCGGAAGGGGTCACCTCGCCGGTGGCCGCCACGTGCTGGAAGGCCTTGACCTGGCGCGTCAGCTCGTCGGGGTTGCGGCCCACCTCTGGAGTCAGCACTTCCATCGCCCGGATGACGAAATCAGGGTCGATGATGAACCGGCCGCGGATGTCCACCCCGGCGGCCTCGTCATAAACCCCGTAGAGCTGTCCGATCAGCCCGCCGCCGTCGGAGAGCATGGGGAAAGGAACGCCCCCCTCCACCATTTTGGCCAGCTCCTCCCGCTGCCAGATCTGGTGCACGAAGCGGCTGTCGGTGCTCATGGCCAGCACCTCCACACCCATCGCCTGCAGGTCCTCGTACCGCGCGGCGACCGCCGCGAGTTCGGTGGGTCAGACGAAGGTGAAGTCACCGGGGTAGAAGCAGAGCACGATCCACTTGCCCTTGTAGCTGGAGAGCCGAATCGTTTTGAACCCTTCGCCGGCCACGTAGGCGTTGGCCTCGAAATCCGGCGCTTCCCGTCCCACTCGTGCCTGCACCATGCCCATCCCCTTTCCTTCTGATCCGCTGTCGTTTGCCTGTTCGGGTTCCTTGGTCAAGATCGGCCCCCTGGCCGGCTTGACGCATCCGTCTTTTTCATCAGCCATGCTCTACTCCTTCCGGCTCCATCGAATGATGTCGGCCCCGTCACATTAAGGTGACCATCACTGGGCCATTGCACACCATATCGATATAAATACTTCATTATTCACAGCTTAACAGCAAAGACCAATATGAGGCAGCGCGTTCCTGATGTCAACTGCCCCCCCGTCCAGGGGCAGGATCGTTAAACAGATGTGGCACTGGCCATGAAATTTCGTTAATATTAAGAAAAAGTGCATCGATCACGTTGTTCGTCCCGGCTCCACAATCTGAATTCAGGGGGATGCGATGAGAAAAACCATCTCCGCACTGCAGCTGTTCCTGCTCTGCGCAGTCTGTGCTGCCTCGTTCAGCGCCACCGGGAGTGGCTGGTCATCGATGCCTTAAAGGGTCTTGGGTATGGCACCAGGACGATGTCTGGTATTCTGAAATCGGAGGTCAGGATGAATATAACCAGGACACTATTCACCTTCCTCGGCATCATACTCTCCCTGCCGCTCGCCGCGGCGACGATCCACGTCCCGGGCGACCAGCCCACGATCCAGGCCGGCATCGACATCGCCGTTGCGGGGGACATCGTGCTGGTGGCTGACGGCACCTGGACCGGCACCGGCAATATAAACCTCGACTTTCTCGGCAAAGCGATCACCGTCACGTCGGAGAACGGTCCGTCCAATTGCATCATCGACTGCCAGAACGATGGCCGGGGCTTCCTCTTTCAGTCGGGTGAAGATCAAGGCTCAATCCTGGAGGGCTTCACGATCACCAACGGCCTGGAGGGACTTGGGGGCGGCATTCATTGCTTCGAGTCCTCCCCCTCCCTGCGGAACCTGGTGGTCGATTCCTGCGCCTGCACCATTCAGGGCGGCGGTATCTACCTCGAGGACTGCGCCGTCGAGATGGATGGCTGCGTCGTCGAGAACTGCTTCTCGGACAACAGCGGCGGCGGCATCTACGGTCAAAACGCTTCCCTGGCCATCGTCAACGGCACTTTTACCGGCAACGACAACACCTACCACAGTTATTCAGAGGGCGACGGCGGGGCCATCGCCTGTCTAGGCAATAGTACGCTGGCGATCAGCGAATCCACGTTCGCCGGGAACCATGCCGGCGCCAACGGCGCTGCGGTCTACGCGGAAGGAGAATCGGACGTCGCGGTGCGGAACTGCCGCTTCGAGTCGAACACTGCCGAGTATCGCGGCGGTGGCATCTACTGCAGCACCGAGGATTCGCTGGTGATCACCGGCTGCGAGTTCGTCGGAAACATGACCGTTCACAGGGAAGGAGGCGCCATCAACTGCATGGCGGTCGAAGGGACCATCGCCGACAACCTGATCGAAGGCAATACCGGTGGCGGCGTGGCCGCCTACGGCGGGTTCCTCATCACCCGCAACATGGTCACCGGCAACACCATCGAGGGCGGTTTCTGGGTCGGCGGGAACTGCACGGTCACCAGGAACACGGTCATCGGGAACTCCAGTGCCTGGCAAAGCACTGCCGGCGGCATCTTTTCCGTCGGGCCGCGAAACGTGGTGGCGGACAACATCATCATCAACAACGAGGGCGAAAAGGGCGGTGGCATCGCCTGCCGTGGGGAATACGGGGACATCACCGGCAACCTGATCATGGGGAACACCGCAACCCTCGAAGGTGGCGGCATTTTCGCCCGTGAGAGCTACGGCGCCCTTTTTACCAACAATATCGTGACCGGCAACTCGGCCGACTACGGCGGCGGCATCTTCGTCACCGACTCGGGGAACCCCTCGTTCGTCAGCAACCTGGTGGCGAACAACACGGCGGGCCGCGGCGGTGGGATCGCCTGTAAGCACGACAGGCCCCGTTTCTGGAACATGACCATCACCGGCAATACGGCCACCCAGAAGGGCGGCGGCATTCTCACCCTCGCCTTCGCCAACGTCAGGGTGATCAATTCGATCATCTGGGGCAACGACGCCCCGGAGGGCCGCCAGCTCTGCGTCACCGATGACCAGGAGAACGAGATCAGCCGGTTGACCCTGGAGTACAGCGACGTGGAGGGCGGCCAGGCCGAAGCGCTGGTCGACCCGGGGTGCGTGCTCAACTGGTGGGCCGGCATGATCGAGGCCGACCCGCTGTTCGCCACCGGTGACCTGGGAGAATACTATCTCGGGCACATCGATTCCGACCAGCCACAGACCAGCCCCTGCGTCAATGCCGGCGACCCCTCGGCGGGCATCGTCGGCGGCACCACGCGCACCGACGAGGTACCCGACACCGGCCGGGCCGACATGGGCTTCCACTACCTCTACAGCGCGGCCTGGTCGCGAGCCTACCTCGTCGCCGGCCTGGGACCGGGCCCGGACAACCCGTCCCGCATTCGCGTCTTCCCCCCGGAGGAAGACGCCGACTGGATCCACGCCTTCCAGGCCTACGCCGCCCCGCACGACGGCGTCACCATCGCCTGCGGCGATGTCAATGGTGACGGCGGCGCCGACCTGGTCACCGGCCCGGGTCCCGGACCGCAGCTCGGCCCCCACGTGCGGGGGTTCACGGCGTCCGGCGGCGCCCTCCCCGGCCTGAGCTTCATCGCCTACGGCACCCGCAAGTACGGGGTCAACGTCACGGCCGGCGATTTCGACGGCGACGGCTTCGACGAGATCGTCACCGGCCCGGGTCCGGGGCCGATCTTCGGGCCCCACGTCCGCGGCTGGCAGTACGACGGCCGCGAGTTGGTCAATGCCGCGGCAACGGTCAACTTCAACGCCTACGCGACCCCGAAATGGGGCGTCAACGTCGCCTGCGGGGACATCGACGGTGACGGGATGGACGAGATCG
>Ga0180430_10002453_pt1 | contig 16721 bp, 12 predicted proteins | sample SS_ome_9_FD_132999 | JGI IMG/M metagenome (GOLD analysis project Ga0180430, IMG submission 132999) | Hypersaline lake sediment archaeal communities from the Salton Sea, California, USA - SS_1_S_2 metaG | ecosystem: Environmental > Aquatic > Non-marine Saline and Alkaline > Hypersaline >... | reverse complement strand
AGAGGTTCAACCCATCCGGGGTTGCTTTCTGAAAAAGTTTCTTTATTTTCTGTCAAGTGCCAGGAAAGATGAGTTCGTAATAAGTCGCAGAAGTAATCTTTTTGTCATCCCCGCGCAGGCGGGATCCATTTATTCCAATGGGTTCGGGACTCCCGCCTTCGAGGGAGTGACGGCTTCAGGACATTTTACGATTCCATCCGAAAACGACGCAAAAGAAACCGCCCGCCTTCCGCTGTCATCCGATGGTGGACCGTGTCGAGACACCGGGTGGACTTTGACTTCAAACATTTTTTACCATATCATCGCCGCCGGTTAAATCAATGACGATCCGCTTTCCGTGAATAGGAGTGCCAGCATGATGAAGAACGTGACGACCACGATCATCGATACATTCGAGGCGATCAGTGCGATTCCCCGCTGCTCGAAAAATGAAGCCAAACTGGCCGCGTGGCTGATGGCGTGGGCCCGTGAGCACGGATACCCTTTTCGCAGTGATGCCGCGGGGAATCTGGTGATCCGGGTGCCGGCCTCACCCGGCATGGACGACAAGCCGACGGTGGTTCTGCAAGGCCACATGGATATGGTCTGCGAGAAAACGCCCGAATCGGTACACGATTTTAGCCGCGACCCCATTCGGGTGGTGCGTGACGGGGATTGGATTCATGCCGACGGCACGACCCTGGGCGCGGACAACGGGATCGCCCTGGCCATGGCCCTGGTATTGGTAGCGGACGACGCCGTTCGTCATCCGCCGCTGGAACTGCTTTTTACCGTAGACGAGGAAAGCGGCCTGATCGGTGCCCATAAGCTCGATGCTTCGCTTATCACCGGCCGGATTCTCATCAATATCGACTCCGAAGACGAAGGGGTCTTCACCATTGGATGTGCCGGTGGGGAAGAGACATTGATCCGACTGCCGCTGGCCTGTGAGGATCGGCCGGGCGGTTGGGATGGCGGCCGGGTCGTGGTCGGGGGGCTGCGCGGCGGCCACTCCGGTGTTGATATAAACAAGCCACGGGCCAATGCCAACCGGTTGCTGGGCCGCCTGCTGCTGAGGCTGCAGGAAGCGCCGGATGTCCGCCTGGTTTCGTTGGCAGGCGGATCGGCCCACAATGCGATTCCAAGGGATGCATCGGCCTGGGTGGCGTTTCCGCCCGCACAGGCGGCTGCAGTGCGCGATGCGGTGAAAGGGTGTGAACAGCATTTTCTGGAAGAGCACGCCGATACCGAACCCAACTTGTGCGCGCATTTCGAAGCCGTGAAGGACACGCTGCCAGAACGCGTATTGCGTCCCGAAAGCGCCCTGCAAGCGGTTCGCCTGCTGAATGCGCTGCCGCACGGCGTGCACGGCATGTCAACCCGGGTGGCGGGATTGGTGGAGACATCCTGCAACCTGGCGATTGTGCGCATCAAAGAGGATGCCCTTGACGTCATCAGCAGCCAGCGCAGCTCGGCCATGTCGCGCCTGGACGAGATGACGGAGCGCGTCACGGCAGTGGCGGCCCTGGCCGGCGCCTCGGCCACCCGCATGAACCACCACCCGGCCTGGGCGCCGGACATGCAGGCGGCGCTTCTCAAGCGTTGTCGGGAGGTTTACGGCGCATTGTACGACAAGGAACCGGTGGTGGAAGTGATCCACGCGGGCCTGGAATGCGGGTTGATCGGCGACAAGGTGCCGGGAATGGAGATGATTTCCATCGGTCCTAACCTGCGTCATCCCCATTCACCGGACGAAAAACTCAATGTACCGTCCGTGGGGCGGGTCTATCAGTTTCTGGCGGCCTTGCTGGCGTCCTTTTGAGGACGCCGTCGAGGGGCTCGAAACGCGAAATCGTGCTATCGTAAAATCTTAAAGCGTGCTGAAGACCGCTTTCAATTCATCCACCAATCGCCCGAAATGAGCAATGGCCTGGGCCACCGGCGCCGGGGAGCGCATGTCCACGCCGGCTGTCAGCAGTTCGTCCAGCGGGAATTGACTGCCCCCCAGCGTCAGAAACCGCAGGTAATCGTCACACGCCCCTTCCTCACCCCGCATGACCCGGTTCGCTAACGCAATGGCCGCTGAAATACCCGTGGCATATTTGTACACGTAGAAGGCCGAATAGAAATGGGGAATGCGCAGGCATTCCAGCTTCAGGGCATCATCGATCGCCAGATGATCGCCGAAGTGCGCGGTCAGCAGTTCGTGATAGATGCCGGTCAGGGCGTCCAGGGTCAGGGGTTCCTGGGCTTCGGCCAGGGCGTGGACGCGCAGCTCGAATTCGGCGAACATGGTCTGGCGAAAGAGGGTGCCCCGAATATTGTCGATTTCACGGTTGAGGATATAGGCCTGCATGCGCGGATCATCTTGGTAGCGCTTCAGCAAGTGGGCACTCAGCAAGGTTTCGTTGAACGTCGAGGCCACTTCTGCCACGAAGATGGTATAGCCGTGGTATACATAGGGCTGGTGCCGACAGGACAGGTAGGAATGCATGGAATGGCCGGCTTCGTGGGTCAGGGTGTAAAGGCTGTTGATATTGGCGCGTTCGTAATTCAACAGGATATAGGGCGGTGAATCGTAGCAGCCGGAAGAATAGGCCCCGCTGCGTTTGCCCCGGTTTTCGTAGCGGTCGACCCAGCCCCCGGTCAGTCCCTTCCGGAGCACGTCGGTATAACCCGACCCCAGCGGTGCCAGTGCCTCGAGGCAGGTCGTGACGGCTTCTTCGTAGGGCATGTCGAAGGCGATGTCGCGTACGATGGGGACATAGGTGTCATAGAAATGCAGTTCGTCGAGTCCCAGGGCGTCTCGGCGAAAATCGAGATAGGTGAAAAGGGGATCCTGGTGGGTTTTAACCGTTTCCAGCAGGTTGTCGTAGACCGCGAGCGGGATGTCGTCGCCGAACAGAGCCGCCTCACGGCAGGTGGCGTGCTTCCGGCTGCGGGCATAAAACAGGTCGGCCTTGACCGTTCCCGCCAGGGCGGCGGCAATCGTGTTCCGGTGATTTTCGTAGGCGGCGTAATATTGAAAGAAAGCCGTGCGCCGGATGGTACGATCGGGATGCTGCAGAAAGGTGATGAAATTGCCGTGGCTGAGCTCGGTGTCCCCGTTGGCACCATCGCTGATGGTGCCGAACGACAGATCCACATTGTCCAGCTGACCGAATACCTGTGAGGCGGTCTGGGCCATCTCACGGCTCATGGCCAGCATTTCCTCCATGGGACCGTCGAGGGTATGCGGCCGGTGGCGCAGCATTTTTTCGAGATAAAAGCGATAGTCCGCCAGTGCCTCGCTTGTTAAATACGTCTGCATGGTTTCCGCGGGAATCGCCATGATTTCGGGACGCATGAAACTGGACAACTCGGACGCGCGGGAATAAAGGCTCACGGCCCGCTGATACATGGCCAGATAGGCCTGGTTGGACTTGTCCTCGTCATTTTTGAGGTGGGCGTAGGTGTAAAGCCGTTCGATGCGGCGGGACAGGTCGAGATCAAAGGTAACGGCCGCTGCCAGAGCTTCCGCCGAATCCCCCATGTGTCCCTGATAGCGCGCATAACCCGTCAGTTCGGACGTTACTTGGTCAAACAGGGGCTGCCATTCGGCGTCGTCGGCGAACAGCGGTGTCAGGTCCCACTGGTGGTTTTGCGGGATAGCACTTCGATCAGGGATTCTACGGGCCGTCATTTTTTTCTCCTTATTGTGATTTCCCGGACGGCTTGGCGCCGGGGCCTGTTTTCATCGGGAGCACTTGCCGGACATGTTCAATTCTTGCTGCAATAGCGCATTGTATCGCCAAGCACCAGCCAACCGCGCGTCGGCGGGCCTTGAACAGTATCCTTGACACTGCGATGGGTAGTCGTCTATAGCGAGGACGTCGGCTTTTGTTTAGCTGGCGCCGGGCGCAGAACGTTTCCTTTACCTCACTACTGAAACGGTCGAATCATACCATGGAATTTTCTCCTCTGGAAGCCATTTCACCCGTCGACGGCCGCTATCGCCGCGCCACTCAGGATCTCTCCGCCTTTTTTTCGGAAAGTGCGCTCATCCGGTATCGGGTGCGTGTGGAGATCGAATATTTTATCGCCCTGTGCGAACTGCCCCTGCCGCCGCTGGCCGGGGTCAACGCCACACGATTTGACGCCTTGCGGGCGATCTATCGGGACTTTCGCCTGGAAGACGCCGAGGCCATCAAACGCATCGAGCGGGAAACCAACCATGACGTCAAGGCCGTGGAATATTTCCTCAAGGATCAGTTCGAAGCGCTGGGACTGGACACCAGCAAGGAATTTATCCACTTCGGACTGACCTCCCAGGATATCAACAATACGGCGGCCCCCTTGGCCCTGAAAGAGGCCTGGGAGACGGTTATCCGGCCGCTTTACGGGCAGGTAATCGCGGGACTGAAGGCCCGGGCCGAGGAATGGCGGGACGTGCCCATGCTGGCCCGCACCCATGGACAGCCGGCATCGCCCACCCGGCTGGGCAAGGAACTCTATGTTTTCGTCGAGCGCCTGGAAGGCCAGCTCGACCTTCTCGCCGCCATCCCGTTCAGCGGTAAACTGGGGGGCGCCACCGGTAATTTCAACGCCCATCACATCGCCTACCCGGATATCGACTGGCAGGCCTTTGCCGATCGCCTGGTAAACGATGTCCTGGGGCTGCGCCGCTGCCGGGTGACCACCCAGATCGAACACTACGACAACCTGGCGGCTTTCTGCGACGGGTTGAAGCGCCTCAACACCATCCTGCTGGATTTCGCCCGGGACGTGTGGACCTACATTTCCATGAATTACTTCCGGCAGAAGATCAGGGCCGGGGAAGTGGGATCGTCCACCATGCCGCACAAGGTGAACCCCATCGATTTTGAAAACGCCGAAGGCAACCTGGGGGTCGCCAATGCCATGCTGGAGCACCTGGCCGCCAAGCTGCCCATTTCGCGGCTGCAGCGGGACCTCACCGACTCCACCGTGACCCGCAACATCGGCGTTCCTCTGGCGCATATCGTAATCGCCATCAAGTCCCTGCTGCGGGGGATGAACAAACTGCTGCTGGCCGAGGATGCCATCCGCAGCGATCTGGAGGCCAACTGGGCCGTGGTGGCCGAAGCGATCCAGACCGTGCTGCGCCGGGAAGGATTTCCCAAACCCTATGAGGCCCTGCGCGACCTGACCCGCACCAACACACACATCGACCAGCAGGTTTTGGCCGTATTCATTGACGGATTGACCATCAGTGACGCCCTCAAGACGGAACTGAAAGCCATTACACCCTGGAATTATACCGGCATCGTCAGTTTTTGAAGCATGCCGGTTGTGCACGATTACCTGACCCTGTCACATCCATTGCCGATACGGCCATCATCGGGAGCCAACTGCCGCGTCCGAATTTGGACACCATCGTGACGTCTTGCGAGTCATAAAGGCGCACGAACGGACCCACCAACCCATAAGGAGGCGTTATGAAGAAAAAATGCTTCTCCCATCTTCTCATCATCTTGCTGGTCACGTTGGTCTGCACGGCCCACGCCGAAGTCAAAAACCCGGACACCTTTGTCTTCGCCACTTACGGCACCCTGCGCACCCTCGACCCCTGCGTGGCCTACGACACCACCTCTTCCCAGCGGCTCTGGAACATCTACGAGCCGCTGTTATTTTTTGACGGCGGCCATACGGACAAGTTCAAGCCCTTGCTGACGACGTAAGTGCCGTCCCTTGAAAACGGCGGTATTTCAGCCGACGGCAAGACCTATACCTTTACGATCCGCAAAGGGGTCACGTTTCATGAGGGGCAGACCCTGACCCCTGAGGACGTGGTCTACAGCTTTAAGCGCAACATGATCGCCGACCCGGATGGCGGGCCCATGTGGATGCTGTTGGAAGCCCTCACCGGCGAAGGATCCACCCGTGACAAGGACGGCAAGATCATCCCGGGCATCATGGAAAAAATCGACAAATGTGTCGAAGCCAAAGGGGATCAGGTGATATTTCACCTACCCAATCCCTATCCGCCCTTCATGGGAATTCTGGCGTATTCCTCTTCGGTGGTCATGAGCAAGGAATGGTGTGTGGCCAACGGTTGCTGGGACGGATCATTGGCCAACGCGGATAAATTCAACAACCCGGCACCGGGGCACGAGCCGTTGCAGAAGATCGCCAACGGCACCAACGCTTACAAGATGAAGTCCTGGGAACCCAACAAGCAATTCGTGTTTGAACGCTACGACGGGTACTGGGGCGGCCCGGCCAAGATCAAAACCGCTATCATCAAATACGTGAAGGAATGGAGCACGCGCAAGCTCATGCTGCAGAACGGCGACGCCGACCGTGTTACCGTCGACAATCCTTACGTACCGGAAGTGAAGGCCATGAAAGGGTTGACGTTCTATGAAATTCCCCAGCTCTCGGTGACCATGGCGTTTTTCTGCCAGAAGATCACGCCCACGGGAAACCCCAATATCGGCAGCGGCAAACTGGACGGCGACGGCATTCCCCCGGATTTTTTCAGCGACATCAACGTGCGCAAGGCTTTCCTGCACGCCTTCGACCGCGCCACCTATGCCGAAGATGTGTTCAACGGGCTTGTCGTCATGCCAACCAGCCCCAATATAGAGGGCTTGGCCTATCACAAGGAAGTCCCGGTCTACGATTACGATCTGACGAAGTCCGCGGAATACATGAAGAAGGCTTTCGACGGCCAGTTGTGGGAAAAAGGCTTTAAAATGATCATCACCCACAATACGGGCAATGAGATGCGAGAAGCCGCCGCCATCATGCTGGCGGAAAACATCATGTCCCTCAATCCCAAGTTCCGGATCGAAGTTCGTAACGTGGAGTGGAAGGATTATCTGGTCAAGTACCGCAACTTCATGTATCCGCTTTTCCTGATCGGGTGGGGGGCGGATTATGCCGACCCTCATAACTTCGTCTACACCTTCATGCACTCCCAGGGCGTCTATGGGCGCTACATGGCCTACCAGAACGACGAAGTGGATCGGCTGTGCGATGACGGCATCGCCACCATCGATCCGGACCAGCGGGGCAAAATCTACTCGCGCTTGCAGGATCTTTTTTACGAAGAAGCCATTGCCGTGCCGCTCTATCAGCAGATCGTGGTGCGGGCCTATCGCGACTGGGTCAAGGGTTACACCCCCAACCCCATGCTGATGGACGCCAACGAGATGTTGATGGAGATTCGGAAGGAGTAATGAGCTGAAACATGATGGAAGATGAACGGCCGATGGGAAACGATTTTCCATCGGTTAAAACATCATCGATTTTTCTCGATCGTTGTTCATTTTCTTTTGCGTGAAAGAAAACGGAACCGAAAGAAAACGCTCGTGTCACGAGCTCTTCGGGTTCGCCTGCGCGTCTTGATCGGCCACGACACCGATGCTCGGCCTCGTAACAAAAGGAAAAAAGAAAAACAGGATTCACGCCTGATTTATTGTCTCCGTTTGGGGTCGATACCCTCCACGTCGAGGGAAGAGGCACGCTCGACCTAACTTTCTCTTTCTTCCGGGAGCATATGCATACCTTTATCCTCCGGCGGTTTTTCTTTCTGACCTTTGTGCTTTTCGGCGTGTCGGTGCTGCTGTTCGGCATCCTGATGACGTTCAGCCCCGAACGCCGGGCCGCCGCCTATGTCACCACACCCCAGCAGGCCAAGGACATTCCCCGCATCATCCAACAGTTCGGCCTCGACGATCCGTTTTATATCCAGTACGTGCGCTGGATCAAGGAGGTGAGCCGGGGAAACCTGGGCTGGTCGCTGGTGGCGGCGCGCCCTGTGGGGGAAGCCTTCTGGCGCTATTTCCCCATCACCCTGGAGATGAACCTGTATGCCGCCCCCATTGTCATTTTTCTGGGGATATGGCTGGGATCCGTCTCCGGCATCCATCGCGACAGCTGGATCGATCACAGCACCCGGATCTTCGCGATTATCGGGTGGTCGCTGCCGACCTTTCTTTTCGCGCTGGTTCTGTTGATGGTGTTTTACGGTTATTTCCATCTTTTTTCCCCGGGTGTGCTGAGCGACGAACTGGCCATGTCGATCATCAATCATCCGGAGCAGTACACGGCGTATACCGGCATGTTGACCATCGACGGTCTGCTGAACGGCCGCCCGGACATCGCCCTGAATGCCCTGCACCATCTGGTGTTGCCGATTACGACCTATGTGATCGTGGTGGTGGCCCTGAACATGCGGGTGATGCGCTCCGGCATCATCGAGGAACTCTCCAAGGATTATGTTCTCACGGCCCGGGCTAAAGGTGCCGACCGGCGGACGATTCATTACAAGCATGCCCGGCGCAATGCCCTGTTGCCCGTGATTACCGTGGCGGGGCAACTGGTGGCCATGTCCATGGAGGGCAGTATTGCCGTGGAAGTGGTCTACAACCGGCAGGGCATCGGCTGGTGGCTGGCGGAATCCGCCACCCAGCTGGATATGCCGGTCTTGATGTGCATTTGTCTGTTCATGGGCCTGGTGTTCGTGGTCACCAACCTGACCATCGACATCCTTTACGCGACCATCGACCCGCGAATCCGACTGAATTGAGCTTGAGACCCTATGGCTAACGCCCATCCACGACTGCGCGAGCTAAGGTATACGCTCTACCGCATTTTCCGGAATCCCTCGGCCATCATCGGCTTCACCTTGTTGCTGTTTTTTGTCGGCGTGGCGGTTCTGGCGCCGGTGCTGGCGCCGCCCAAATATGCCCACAACCCTTACCAGATGCCCCACAAGGGTTTTTCCCCGACCCCCAAGGCACCCAGCGAAAAGGCGATTTTCGGCACCACGTCGGGCCAGTACGACATCTACTACGGGGTGGTCTGGGGTACGCGCACGGCCTTCAAGATCGGCCTGTTCGTGGTGATAATTTCGGGCTTTGTGGGTGTGGGGCTGGGCGCGATATCCGGCTACTACGGCGGCTGGATCGACGAGTTTCTCATGCGGGTGACCGACATCATGTGGGCCATTCCCACGCTGGTGCTGGCCATGGCCATCGTGGTGGCCTTCGGCCGGGGCCTCGACAAGGTCATGATTGCCCTGGCCCTGATCCAGTGGCGCTGGTATGTGCGCGTGACCCGATCGGAAATTCTGACCCTCCGCGATCAGGATTTTGTTCAGGCGGCCCGCATCATGGGGGTGTCCGACCTGAAAATCATTCTGCGCCACATCCTGCCCAACGCGATCTACCCGGTGCTGATCATGGCCTCCATGGACATGGGCTCCATGGTCATCACGGCGTCTTTCATGAGTTTCGTGGGACTGGGGTCGCCCAAGGGGTATGCGGACTGGGGGCAGATGGTGGCCCTGGCCCGCAACTATATCGTCGGGCCGCCGGATGATCCCCTGCGCTTCTGGTACACGATTGCCATCCCGGGGGCCTGCATCATCCTGTTTGTGCTGGCCTGGAACCTGATCGGCGATGCCTTGCGGGATGCCTTCGACCCCAAGCTCCGCCGGAGATAGAAAATCATGTCGGTTTTGCTACAGACCGAAAACCTGGTCACCAACTTCTACACCTACGAGGGCGTCGTACGGGCCTTGAACGGGATCAGCCTGGTGGTGGATCACGGCACCACCTTTGGCCTGGTGGGGGAGTCCGGCTGCGGCAAGAGCGTTGCCGTGCGTTCGATGATGCGCATCATCCAGGAGCCGGGGCGGGTGGAAGGCGGCAAGGTCGTCGTGTTTTTCGATCCGGATAGTCAGCAACGGGGCGTCGATCTGCTGCAGCAGTCCGAAGCCTATCTGGAGCACTTGCGGGGCGATCAGATCTCCATGATTTTCCAGGAGCCCAATGCCGCCCTGAACCCCATCATGAGCATCGGCGATCAGGTGGCGGAAAGCTTTCTGTTTCACAAAAGAAAAGAGATGTGTGCCCGGGTGCTGGAGGAATTACGCCGGCCGGATGGTCCCTCAATATCGCCGCTGGGTGCGTTTCAGCGTCACCTCTATGCGCGTGCGGTTCGCAACCCCCGCGACCTGCTGGTTACCGTGGCGGCAAAGATACCGCTGCTGAAACACTGGCAGAGGCGTCTCAAAAAGGAAGCCCTGCGGCGGTCCATCGAGATCATCGGCAAGCTGGGGATCCCCAATCCCGACAAGGTTGTCAAACTCTACCCCCACAACCTGTCGGGGGGCATGAAGCAGCGCATCGTGATCGCCATTGCCCTGGCCTGCAGCCCGCTGCTGTTGATTGCCGATGAGGCGACGTCCAATCTCGACGTCACGATCCAGGCCCAGATTCTCGATCTGTTGCGAAGTCTGAAGCAAACGGAAATTGCCTCCATTCTGCTGATCACCCACGATCTGGGCGTGGTGGCCGAAACCTGCGACCGGGTCGGCGTGATGTATGCCGGCAATCTCTGCGAAGTCGCCGACGTGGGCGATCTCTTTCATGATCCCCGTCACCCCTACACCCAGGCCCTTTTAGCGGCCGTACCCCGGTTTCACCAGGAGGGTCCGCTGCTGAGCATCGAAGGCGCCGTGCCGAATCTCGTGGATCCGCCGGCCGGCTGCCGCTTTCATCCCCGCTGCCCCGAGGTCCGGGATATCTGCCGGCGGCAGTTTCCGGAAACGGTGGACATGGGAGGCGATCATACGGTGGCCTGCTATCGCTATACCGATCGCCCGCGGGCGGAGGGCGCGCCATGAAAAAGTTGATCGAACTGCGCGACCTGCAGAAGCATTATCCGGTGCGGGGCGGCATCCTGCGGCACCAGGTAGGATCGGTGAAAGCGCTGGACGGCATCGACCTGGACATCTATCGGGGAGAGTGTCTGGGATTGGTGGGGGAGTCCGGCTGCGGCAAGACCACGACCGGCAAGGCCATTATTCGGCTACACCGCCCCACCGGCGGCCAGATCATCTATCATCGTGGGAATGGTCACGACCCGCTGGATATCGCAACCATGTCTCCAGGCGCCCTCAAACGGGAGGACATCCGGGGGCGGCTCCAGATGGTGTTTCAGGACCCCACGACCTCGCTCAACCCGCGCATGCTGGTGAAAAATATCATTGCCGAACCGCTGCGCGAGCAGCCGCCCATGGGCAGCCGGGAATTGGAAGGCCGCATCCTGGAATTGCTGCGTCTGGTCGGACTGACCCAGGACCATTACCTGCGGTATCCGCATGAGTTTTCAGGCGGGCAGCGCCAGCGCATTGCCGTGGCCCGCGCGATTGCCACAAACCCGGAGTTTCTGGTGCTGGACGAACCGACCTCGGCCCTGGATGTTTCGGTGCAGGCCCAAATCCTCAACTTGCTGCAGGATTTGCGACAACAGCTGGAACTGACCTATCTGTTCGTGACCCATCATCTGTTGGTCGTGAAATACATCAGCAACCGGTTGGCGGTCATGTACCTGGGCAAGGTGGTCGAAATCGCCCCCACCAAACAGCTTTTCGTTCAGGCCCGCCACCCGTATACCCACGCCCTGTTGTCCGGCATTCCCATTCCGGATGCACGCCAGCGCAGTCGTCGCATCGTGCTGCAGGGGGATGTCCCCAGCCCCCTGAATCCGCCGAAGGGATGCCGCTTTCACACCCGCTGCCCGTTCGTGATCGACCGCTGTCGTGAGGAAGAACCCTTGCTGGAGCGGTTTAGCGAGGAACATCGCGTCGCCTGTCATCGCAAAGACGAGATGGAACGTCTGGTGCGGGATCGATTTGGACGATAATTGGAATTTGGTAAATGACCGGAAATAGTCAACCTACCGTCGCGATTTTCATTGGGTTGTTACTTTTCTTTCACGAGAATAGAAAAGTAACCAAAAGAAACCGCCCGTGTCCCGCTTCACCCTGCGCGTCGCCGCAGCGGGCGGAGCGCGCGGAAACTCACCCGCCTTGAGGCGGGTTCAGACAGCCCACGCGCTTTTTCCGTTCGCCACGTCGATGCTCGGCGCGGGACAAAGGGGAAAAACCGAAAGTGAAATAATGCTTCCCTTCGGGGGACTACTTTAATGGCTACATGGATTACTGAAAGGAGAATAGCAGATGACCCCGGCATCCCTGCAGGCACTCGACGGACTTCGCGATCTCACCACGCTCAAATGGTATGTCATTCCGCTGCTGGCCATCGTATTCTACATCTACGCCGTGGAAATCAACAAAGCCCGCCGCACGGGCAACTGGAATGCCGTCCTGGCCGGCCTGACTATTTTCGGTATGGATTTCATCAATGAGACCTGGAACGGCTGGGTGCTGCACCTCAGCCAGCGCTCGGCCTGCTGGACCGCCCCGGGCGATACGGCCCTGCGCACCATGGTGGGGTGGAACATCGAAATCATGTTCATGTTCCTTCTCTCCGGCATCATTTATTACTACACCCTGTCGGAAGACCGGGAAGACAAGATACTGGGAATTCCCGATCGCTGGTTCTGGGCGATCGGCTATTCCGTATTCTGTGTCTTCGTGGAATGTCTGCTGAATATGGGTGGGCACCTGGTCTGGGAATACCCCTGGTGGAACCGCTCGTTCGGCGGTGTCTGGCTTATTTTCTTCTTCGGCTATTTTCATTTCTACGTTGCGGCCCTGATCGTGATCGGCATGAAGACCCTGCGGGCCAAGGTGATTACCGTGGCCTCCCTTTACGGCATTGCCATCGTCGCCAATGTCGTCACCGCAGGGCTTCTGGGGTGGCGTTACTGACGGTGGCCGTTTGATTTTTAGTCCGGTTCTTTCACGTGAAAAGAAAAGATGGAATCGAAAAAGGCTTGAAGCCGTCACGCCCGCGAAGGCGGGAGTCTATGACCCCATTGAAATAACTGGACCCCCGCCTGCGCGGGGGTGATGAAAAAAATACCTCGGTGATTTTTTACGAACGCATCAAGAAAACGAATCGAAAGAACACGCCCATGTCCCGCTAAATCCTGAGCATCGCCGATGCTTGGCGCAGGAAAGAGGGAAACAGGAAAACCAAAAGCTAAAAAACATTTCACCCCCCTAAAGCAGGCTATCTGAGGCTTCCCGCTCTGTTGAGTAGCCACATTGTCGCCTGTCGAATATCCCAGCAGCACACAACGGCAATGTCTTCGTTGGAAGCATATTCACCGTTTATTATCGTCGTCCAAAAGTTGATAGTCTCCGGCAGAAAATCCTAACAATCCAGATTCATTGACAAATTAGATGTTCCATGTAAGAGTGGGGTAATATTGTGTGGAAATGTTTGCCGAAGTATCAGGGTCGAAGAGAAGATTTGCAGGACAACTTTATTCCCAGCCGAGGTGAATCGTGAGCAATCAGAAAGCCGTTGATGACCGTCGTCAGGACGAAGTGACAAAAGAAGAGTACCGGCGTCATGGCCGAACACCCTGTTCCGAGGGGACCCATTTCCTCACCCGCAAGCGGTTGCACGAAGGCGTGATTAAAAATATCAGCAAGGGTGGCACCTATATCGAGGCCGAAGGTTTTTTTTTCGCCGGTCAGGAAATCACGGTGGCCGGGCCTTTCGAGGATGACGGTCAGGAGATCAAGCAGAAAGGCGCGATCGTCCGCTTCGATGGAAAGGGCATTGGCGTCAAATTCACCAAACCGGTGGCATGACCGACACGCCGGTTTATCGCTTTCCTCTTTTAGCGGCGTATTGCCGCCATAGGCCGGCATGACGGGATACCCTGTTCCAGTTTACCCCCTGAGTATCCGTGTGGCATTGGCAACCGCCAGCAGTGCCGTCCCCATATCCGCAAACACGGCTTCCCACATCGTGGCCAAACCAAATGCGCCAAAGCTGAGGAAGACGCCCTTAACGGCAAAGGCCAGCAGGATGTTCTGCCAGACCACACGCCGGGTCTGTTTCGCGATGGCAATGGCTTCGGCCATTTTTCGGGGAGTGTCCGTCATTAACACCACATCGGCGGTTTCCACGGCCGCATCACTTCCCAGGGCCCCCATGGCAAGTCCCACATCGGCCCGCGCGATGACCGGGGCATCATTGATACCGTCACCGACAAAGGCCATTTTGCCGTTCGGTCGGTCGCGACCGATTCTTTCCAAAACCGTCACTTTATTTTCCGGCAGCAGGTCGGCGTCGTAACGATCGAGCCCGAGTTTGTCAGCGACCGCCCGGGCGGCGCAATCGTTGTCGCCGGTCAGCATGGCAATGTGGTCAACCCCCTGGTCCCGCAAGGCTTGAATGGCATCAAGCGCGTCCGGCCGCAATTCGTCACCGATGGCGATGTGGCCGGCATACTGACCGTCGACGGCAATGTGGGCGACCGTGTCATCGAATTCGCATTGGTCATGATCGATGGCCTTCAGGTGCAGAAAACTGTCGTTTCCCACTAGAATGGATCGTTCGCCATAGCGGGCCGTGACGCCCTGCCCGGGGTGAACGGTGTGGGCGAGAATCCGGGATTCATTCAATCGGCCGCCCCGGTCCTTATAGGCCGTCAGAATCGAGGTGGCGATGGGGTGGTTGGACTGGAACTCGGCGGCTGCCGCAAGCTCCAGGAGCTGATCCTTTGAAAAGCCATTTCGGCTCACAACGTCTTTAACCCGGAACACGCCTTTGGTCAGGGTCCCCGTCTTGTCGAAGACAACGGTTTTTACCGCAGCCAGCACATCGAGATAATTGGAGCCCTTGACCAGGATGCCCTGCCGTGAGGCACGCCCGAGGCCGCCGAAATACCCCAACGGAATGCTGATGACCAGTGCACAGGGGCAGGAAATCACCAGAAGGACCAGGGCCCGATAAATCCATGTCTGATAGGAGGCACCGGTCAGCAGGGGCGGCAACAGGGCGAGGGCGGCGGCTATCAACACGACCGCCGGGGTATAGTAGCGGGCAAAGGTGGTGATAAATTTTTCCGTTCGGGCTTTCCGGGCGGTGGCATTTTCGACAAGATCCATCACCCGGGCGATGGACGATTCCCTGAAAGGTCGGGTCACTTCCACCGTTAAGGCGCCGGTGGTGCTGATCTGCCCGGCCATGACCGGGTCGCCGGGCTTCACCGAGAGCGGTACCGGTTCGCCCGTCAGGGCGGACGTGTCGAGGTGGGATTGGCCTTCCAGCACGTTGCCGTCAAGGGGGATCTTCTGTCCCGGTTTCACCACGAGGATGTCGCCGATCGCCACGGATTCCGGGGTGACCGTGCGCAACCCCTGCGTCGTTTTAACAACCGCCTGGTCCGGTCGGGCGGCCAGCAGGGCATGGATGGAGCGGCGCGACCGCGAAACAGCGCCTGCTTGCAGGAGCTCTCCGATCTTGAAAAATATCATGACGCCCACGGCTTCGGAATAGGCCTGGATGGCAATGGCGCCGCCTGTGGCGATGACCATCAGCACGTTTTCATCAAAAAACGTTCCCCGCCGGATCGTTTGGAAAGCGTTGGCGATGACATTCCTGCCTGCCATGACATAGGCGGCCAGGACGATCAGCATGGGCCACGTGAAAAGTGAAGCCCCGGCGAGTTCGTGCTCGTTGGTGAGCAGCCATCCGAATAAAACGATGGCGGCGACCAGCAGCCCCACTTCCTTCTTGAAGTTGATGCCCTCGTTGTCATCGCTGGCCGCAGAGGGTATCGTCCGGTCTGATTTCGGAATGAGTTCCACTTTTGGATCGATGGCCCGCGCCGTCTTTACCACATGCTGAATCTCGCCGGTTTGAACAAAGAGGGTCTGGTTAACGAAGTCCACCACGGCATCATCCACGCCGTCGGCCTTGTTGAGGCCGTGTTCCAGCTTGGCCGCGCAGGCGGCGCAGTCCATGTTTTTCAATCGAAATTTGAGCATCGTTGCCATCTATGCCTCCAGGATGTGTTCCATCCCCAGGTTTAGCAGCTTGCGGATATGGTCGTCGTCCAATGAATAGTAAATCACTTTTCCGTCGCGCCGCGATTTGACGATCCGGGCTTGTTTGAGGTTTTTAAGCTGGTGGGACACCGCTGGTTGCTTCATTTTAAGCAAAGCGCAAAGATCGCAGACACACATTTCCGATTCGCTCAGAGCCCAGATAATGCCCAGCCGTGTGCTGTCCCCGAAGAGCTTGAACAGGTCGGCCAGATCATAGAGGTGGATGGGATCCGGCAGGGATTGTTTGACGGTGCGGATGACGTTGCGATGAATCCCTTTGGTGATGCAGCTTTCAATCGATTCCTGCGCCCGTTGCTGTGCTTTGGTGGTGCCCATGGATTCCCTCGTTTGTATATGTTAATAAATAAACATATGTACATATATTAATATGAAGGCTGGTTGTCAAGCTGTTTGCCGTCGTCGCAAGAAAAATAAGGAGTGTGAAAAACAAAGAAGAAGGGTAACAATAAGGAATAACTTAGAAAATTTCTATATTACGACAACGGGTGAGGATTCAGCCCAGAATTAATTTTTGAGGGTCGCAGATATGGCGCAGGATGCGCAATTCGTTTTCAGAGGGGGGCGGCGTCGATTCAGCGCGTGAAACGTCAATTTCAAATCCGGTGTTTTGGGTAACATCGCTGACGCGAACCCCGGGATATATGGCTTTCAGAAACATGCGGTGGTCTGTGGGGTCAAATCCCATGATGGCCATGTTGGTGATCACCAGATGCGGACCGCCTTCGCACAGGCCGGCATGCCTGCGGGCATCACCGCCGGAGAGCCAGCCGGGGCTGGTCAGATAGTCGACCTTGGGAACGAATTTGCGTTTCTCGTGCTGCATGAAGATGATGGTGCGGCTCACAAAGGACGCCACGTCGGCGGCGCCGCCGCTGCCGGAAAAGCGCACCCGGGGGGCGTCATAATCCCCGATGACCGTCGAGTTCAAGTT
>Ga0180430_10002451_pt1 | contig 16724 bp, 8 predicted proteins | sample SS_ome_9_FD_132999 | JGI IMG/M metagenome (GOLD analysis project Ga0180430, IMG submission 132999) | Hypersaline lake sediment archaeal communities from the Salton Sea, California, USA - SS_1_S_2 metaG | ecosystem: Environmental > Aquatic > Non-marine Saline and Alkaline > Hypersaline > Sediment... | reverse complement strand
GTCTTCCTGTCCCAGTAGCTTTCGTGGGGGCCTCTTCCATACCATGCCACATCTGTAAAGTCATCGGGAAGCTTCAGGATCATACCCAGACGGGGAATATTGGGAAGGGAATCCTTCAATGGGGTAAAGCGGTATTCAATGGCCAGAGCCCCATTCTGCGAAAGAGTATAAGCCACATTGAGCGAAGCCATATCATCCGGAAAGCGGTAATCCAGGGTGTAAGATACCTGTCCGCCCACCACTGTCGGCGGAGTTATCAGGGACGGGCTGGCCCCTTCGGTGGCCCTTTTCCAGAGAGCAGCCCATTGGGGCATGCCATTGCCCAGGTCGTTGTCGGTGGGCGGTCTCCAGAAGTTAGGCCTGATGGCCTGTTCGCTGATTAGCTGCTCCTGAAATTTCCAGGTCTGGATTTCTCCGGTGCTGGCATGTATGGTCAATTGAGTAAGATCATTCTGAATGTGTATCCGGTCTCCCTCCTCCACGATGGACAGGGGGGATGCCTTTTCAGCTGCAAATTCGGGGGGAGTGTAATTCTTCAGAACAAATTGCTCGAATGCCATTTCATGTCCCGCAGGGATTAGGCCCTTTTCATCCTCCGTAATCAACTGCAGCAATAGGATATATTCCCTGTCTTTCGAGAAGGGACTGAGGGCTAATTGAAACTCCTCAGTCATGCGAGGCTCCACATAAATGGAATCAAATCGCCCCTGCACCAGAAATTCTCCGTTTTCCAGGAGGGTCCAGTGCAGGCTCATTTGATCCAGGGCAGCAAATACATTAAGGTTCTTTACTCTTACCCGTTGGCTCAGGGAGTCCCAGGTGAATTTGGCACTTTGGTATACCTTTTTCACCTCATACAGGTGAGGGTGGGGATTACGGTAGGGATCCACCAGGCCATTGTTCAGGAAATTACCATCGGTAGGTAAATCGGGGTGGTAATCGTGGCCGTAGGCCAGGTAAGTCCGACCCTCCTCATCCGTATATTCCAAGGACTGATCCACCCAGTCCCATATAAAACCTCCCTGAAGGACCGGATAGCGATCGATTATGTCCCAGTAATCCTGCAGGTTACCCACCGAATTCCCCATGGCGTGGGCGTATTCAATCATTATAGCCGGCTTTTCTGCACCCGATTCGGCGTATTGAACGAGTCGTTCAGGTTTGGGATACATGGGACAGAATATATCTGTGTAATCCTCTTCTCCGGCCGGTTCATATTGAACAGGACGGGAAGGATCCAGCTCTTTCAGCCTCCGATACAGGGTTCGAAACACTTCCCCTTCTCCTGCTTCATTCCCCAGTGACCAGATGATGATGGAAGGGTGATTGCGGTCGCGGTAATACATGCGTTCAAGCCGGTCGAGGTGTGCAGGCAGCCAGGACATTTCATTTCCCAGCTGAGTTGCTTCACTCAGGGCCAGGGGATGGCTCTCAATATTGGCCTCATCAACCACGTACAATCCGAACCGGTCACACAGGTCGTACCAGTAGGGGTGATTGGGGTAGTGACTGCTTCTGACCGCATTGATGTTATGCTGCTTCATAAGCGCAATGTCTTTTTCCATGGAGGCCCTGGACACCACGTGACCGGTATGGGGATCAGTTTCATGCCGGTCAACCCCCTTAATGACTATGGGCCTTCCATTGATCAATAGCCGGGCATTGCGTATCTCGATGCTTCGGAATCCCACCCTTTTCTGAATGAACTGGTTATTCTCGGGGTGGGACTGATCGGTTAGCTGAATACTTAATTGGTAAAGCCTGGGTATTTCTGCCGACCAGGAGTCCACTTCCTTCAGAACAGTTTCCGAAAGAATCCCCCTCATTTCTCCGGCAGGGATTTCCAGGTCCATATTTTCGGCAAACACGGAAGCACCTCCCCTGCTTAACCTGATGTGCACCTGGAGATTGGCAAGCTGTTTAGTGTGATTCTCAATGGCAGTTTGGAGGCGAAACAGGCCATCGCGATAGCTGCTGTCAAGCCCTGCTTCCACCTGGAAGTCCACCACAGCTACCCTGGGCCTGGCGTAGAGATATACTTCACGTTCAATGCCACTCATACGCAACATATCCTGGCTTTCCAGGTAACTGGCATCGCTCCAGCGGTACATCTGAATCGCGATCAAATTTTCTCCGGATTTCACCAGCCTGCTGATATCAAATTCTGCCGGAGTTTTTGATCCCTGAGAGTATCCGGCAAATTTGCCATTGATGTAGAGATACATGGCCGATTTGGCACCGGCAAAGTGCAGGATGACCTGTTGTTCCTTCCAGTCCTCCGGAATGGTGAAACGATGTCGGTAAGTGCCCACCGGATTGTAATCCACCGGGGCATTGGGCCAGCTGCTTGTAAAGGGGTAGCGCTCATCCAGGTAAATGGGATTTCCAAAGCCTTCCACCTCCCAGTTGGAGGGCACCGGGATGGTGGACCAGTTTTCATCGTCGAGTCGCGTGTCCCAGAATCGCTTCACCCTATCCTTTGGTGAGTCGGTCCAGTGAAATTTCCAGTCTCCGTTCAGCGACAGAAAACGTTTCGAGGATGCAGGATTCCCATCAACTGCCAGTTCTTCCGATTCAAAGGCAAAAAAATCGGCATGCGGGGCCAGCTTATGCACGGAGAACACCGTATGATCGCTGTGCAGGTCCTGACTCTCCCATCGCTCTTTTGGCCCACAGGACCCAAGCAGCAAGACGAGTATTATCAGGAAACCGGCTCTTCTCATTTCTTTAGCATCATATCCTCCCGGAATACTCTGTCCAAAGCTTCCAGTAGCTGGTCGGCCTGGGATCTGTTAAACACCAGGGGAGGTTTAATCTTCATCACATTCACATCCTTGCCATCGGTACTCATGAGTATACCCAGCTCCTTCATTCGGTCGGCCAGGTAGGCAGCTTTTTCAGTTAGGGGATTCAGTTCCTGATCTGTTAATTCTATTCCCAGGAATAATCCCTGTCCACGGATCTCCCCAATAAACGGAAACTCCCTTTGCATCTTTGAGAGCTCTTCTTTGAGGTAGTTTCCCACAAGCAGGGCATTTTCCTGGAGGGATTCTTCCTTCACCACCCGAAGGACTTCCCTTCCAATGGCGCTGGAAACAGGATTCCCTCCAAAGGTATTGAAATACTCCATACCGTTGGCAAAGGCATCTGCAACCTTTGGGGTACATACCACCGCGGCCAGGGGATGGCCATTCCCGATGGGTTTCCCTATGCTTACTATATCCGGAACCACATCGTGAAGCTGAAAACCCCAGAAAGCTTTACCTACTCTGCCACATCCCACCTGTACTTCATCGGCTATGCAGATTCCGCCTGCTTCTCTGACCATGGCATAGGCCAAAGCCAGATAAGGATCTGGGAGTTCTATTTGTCCGCCACAGCTGATGATGCTTTCACAGATGAAGGCTGCCGGTTTCCTGCCCAGGGAATGAATGTGATCTATTTTTGCCTGCACATGCTGTGCATAGCTGGGACCACACTCTTCTCCCCGGTACATACCCCGATATCTGTCAGGAAGGGGTACAACGTGCGTAAATTCCGGAGCACCGGAGCCCCCTTTCCCGTCGAATTTGTAGGAAGATATGCTTACACAGCCTGTGGTGTTCCCGTGATAGCCTACTTCCACCGAGATCATATCCTTTTGTCCGGTGTATGCGTGGGCCATTCTCAGGGCCAGCTCATTGGCTTCGCTTCCCGAATTGACCAGGTGGACTACCGATAATTCTTCCGGGAAAGTGCTTAGCAATTCCTCGGCAAAGGCATTGATGTTGTCGTGCAGGTAACGGGTATTGGTATTGAGTGCGGCCATTTGAAGCTGTCCAGCCCTGACCACGCTTGGATGCTCGTGTCCCACATGGGCCACATTGTTTACCGTATCGAGGTATTTGCGGCCACTCCGGTCGATGAGGAAGGTGCCTTCTCCCCGGACAATTTGTAAGGGTTCACTGTAGGATAAACTCAGGCTTCGTCCCAGGTGCTTTTTTCGATAAGCTAGCAAGGCAGCAGGCTCAGGTTTCTGCGTAGGGGAAAGACCTTCATTTTGGAAGAGGAGGTTGGGATCGGGACAGAGGCTCTTCCACACCTCCGCTTCAGAAGGGTAGGCCACACCCGGAAAATCATTCACATAATCCAGCAAGGAGAACATAAGCTGGAAATGCAGGTGGGGTGCCCAGTTCCCGTTTTCCGGATGATTCCCTACCTGACTGATTTCTTCCCCTTTCCGGATGAGGTCTCCGGCTTTTCTTTTCGCCACACTCTCCAGGCTCTGATGCCCATAGAGTGTAAAGAATTCAAGCCCGTCTTCCCTGTGTTTTAATATGATCAAGCCTCCGTATTCCTTGTCTCCTTCATCATTAACAGCGGTGACTACCTCGCTGTCGAAAAGGGCATGAACGGGTGTTCCCACAGGAACCCAGAAATCAATTCCCAGGTGGATAGTGCGGCTCTCCTTTCCACCATTGCCCATCCTGTCGTAGGCCTCCGTGGTATATACTGCCCTGGGCTCCAGGTAGCCTCCGGCAAGTATTTTGCCGGGTTCTCGGGCCTGAAGACGGTCAACTTTGAACTGGAACAGTTCCAGGTCCATGGCCTCTTCCCGATCTCCAAGGAAGAGACCGGACACACTCAGGTCGAGGGAAAGTACCTCCTCCTTCCTCAAGCCAGGGAATAAGGAGCTAAGGGACAATGGCTTGGCTTCTGCCCACTTAAGAAATGCCTGTTCACCGGGATAAGCTTCGTAGCCACAGGCCTGGCGAAAGCTATAATGAGCAAAATCCGGATTTAATTCTTTCCATTTTTCGAGGACTTCCCAGGCAGGTGCCTCACTGATGAGGAGGTATTCGTTGTCCGGCTCTTCTTGCCTGTTCAGCGCTGATTTTGTCACACTGATGATCAGGCGCATGGCTACCAGGGTGTGCAGCACAGCCAGCTCTTCTTCTTTCAGAGGGAAGTGATTGTGGTAGCCGCTCACCACTGGCAGGGCGGCCTCCAACACCTGGGTTTTATCCATGACCGCATAGGCAATGGCCACGGCCAGATCGTTGATAAGCTGGGTGTGGATGGCATCGCCATAGTCTATAATGGCTGTTACTCTGGGATGGATCAAATCTGGGCTAACGACTATATTATTGTCGTTGGCATCGTTGTGAACGACGCTTTTCCTCAGTTGTGAGTAAACGGACTGAATGGCTTCAAAACGTTCCTGAAAATGACTGACCAGTGCCTTTTTCTCCGGGGTGAAAAGTTCTCTGTGCCTGGAGGTCCAGGCTGACTGTGCCAGGTCCCAAACAAATTCCCGACGTGTAAGGGGATGCTCAAATCCCGCCAAAGCACTGGAAAGTCTGCCAGTTTCTTCTCCCAGACTAAATAGAAGCTCCTTCTTAACCGGATTTACCGATGACCACAACCTGCCTTCCATCCAGGTGAGCAGGCGGACCTTTCTAAGCAGGCCCGCACCGTCTAAAAAATCACTGATCACCCTACCTTCTTTATCGGGCAAGGGACGGGGAGATTTAATATCAAGCTCGCTATTGGCCGCGTGCTGCAATATCGCCTGTTGAAATTCCAGATATTCCAGGTCCGTATCCGGCCTGCTTACTTTCAGGAGGTAGCGTACTTCTCCTGTATCGATCAGGAAATTAAAATCCAGCTCGCCCGGTAAAGGAACAGCTGTTCCTTCCAGCCCGTACATTTCGGAAGCAATCCTGGCGGCCTGTTCGGGCTTAATACTTATGCTTGAATAGTCCTGTATCATGGAATCCCTTAAAAATACTTAAAAATACAGCAGATCTTGTACAATATGCTCTTTGGGTCGCTCGCAATTTGATATATTTATTGGCAGACAGACTAAGTTAATCTTGCACCCCTATCCATATGTTCCGACACTATCTCAAAACGGCCTTCCGCTTTCTAAGGCGAAACAAACTATATACCGGCATTAATGCCCTGGGTTTATCTCTTGCTCTGGCTGTCTCCTTTGTCATTTTGATGTTTGTGATCAACGAATTCAGCTACGATCATTACCACAAAAACAGGAAACAGGTATTTCGGGTGGTGAACTATTACAAAGAATTTAAACAAACCATGGCCGGAACACCCTATGTGCTGGCCAGCGCCATGAAGGAAGATTTTCCCCAGGTGGAAAAGGCTATCAATCTCAGGTCACTGAGAGGATTTGGGATCAAACAGGGTGACGAGTATATCACCATTCGACTGGCCATGGCCACCCAGTCGGAGATCTTCGATATTTTCACCTTACCCATTGTGGGCAGTACCCTATCTGGAAATCCCCTGCAGGATGTAAATTCCATAGTACTCTCACACAAACTGGCAGAACAGTTTTTTCCCGGAGAAGACCCGGTGGGCAGCGAACTGGAGGTCCTTGTCAACGGCCAGGAGGAGGTGTTTGTAGTCACCGGAGTATTCGAAGATCTTCCTCCCAATTCCACCTTCCAGGCCTCTTGCCTGGTGAACAGCAAGTGGACCCTGGCGCCACTGAACGCTACTTTCGGGGTGGAAGACATGGATGTGAGGTGGGATTTTGATTTCTGGAATACCTGGATCCTGCTTTCATCGCCGGACGACGCATCTGCGGTGGAGGAAAAATTCGAGCTATTTGAGCTGAAACACATCAGTGAAGATCCGCACTGCCACTATTCTCTGCAGAATCTCACAGATTTCTATCTCCGCTCAGAAGAGATCGCTAACACACGGCCAACTGGAAATCTAAGGAACATCAGGCTGTTTTCCACGGTGGCTTTTCTGATCATACTTATTGCAGCCATCAATTACATCATCCTGTCGGTGGCAGTATCCACAGGCAGGGCCAGGGAAATAGGCATCAGGAAAACCGCAGGAGCCAGCGTTAGAAGGATCAGGCGGCAATTGCTGGGAGAATTTATAATCCTGGCCATACTTGTTATCCCCCTGGCCCTTCTTTTAATGGAGCTGTCGAGACCCCTGGCAGAAAAGTTGTTTCAAACCTCCCTGGAACTCATTCGATCCAACCTCATTGTATATATTCCCGTTTACCTGGGCCTGACCATACTGATCGGACTGGTCTCGGGCCTTTATGCCTCCACCTTTCTGTCCAGGCTAAAAGTTCTGGATATACTTAAACAAAGGGTGAGTTTCGGAAGCAGCAGGCGGATATTTCGTTCTGCCCTTATCGTCATTCAACTGGTGATCTTCTGTGCCTTTGTTTCTGCCACATTGATTATCAGGTCCCAATACCGCTATGCCCTGGAAAAGGATCCAGGGTATTACAAGGAAGACATCCTTCAAATCGATTTACCGCGTGGATTTCAAAACTACCATGCTTATCTGGAGGGCATCCGTTCCATGCCGGAAGTGATCAGTGCTGCAGGTGCTATGGATGGATTGCCTATGGGAGGTTGGATGACCTTTATGCAGCCACATTTCCAGAACAAGGAACAGAAGGTCAAGATGGAAGGATTTGCTGTGGACTATGAGCTTCTGGAGACCATGGGCCTTGTTCTCATGGAGGGGCGCACTTTCTCCCGGGACTTTGGCACGGATTTGAATCGTTCGGTCCTGCTGAACGAAACAGCAGTTAGAGAGCTGGGGATCGATGATCCCCTTGGGCAATATATGGCCGATTCCACCCAGATCATCGGAGTGGTAAAGGACTTCAACCTGCACTCCATCCACCACGAGATTCCTCCCCTGGTTTTATCCATGACCGACAAATACCTGCACCATATTTTAATTCATTATCAGAAAGGAGCACTTGAAGAGCTTGTGACAAAACTAAGGAAGGAGTGGGAGGGGCTGGAGGCGGACCGTCCGTTTACTTTTTCTGCCATTGAGGAAATATTCAGGGATACCTACTCGGCCGAAAGGAACTTGGTCGTCATCCTTTCGTTTTCAGCCCTATTTGCACTGCTGATAGCAGCCTTTGGTTTGTTTGGTCTTACCCTCTTTGTGGCCCGATCCAGAACCCATGAAATCGGGGTGAAAAAAGTGTTTGGATCTTCGGGGGAAGCCATCGTGTATTCCTTTTTGAAAAGCAATTTTCTGATGGTCTTGGTGGCCACAATCATCTCCATTCCCATAACATTGTATTTTCTTCAGAAGTGGTTGAATGGATTCCCATTCAGGGTAGAGATTGGATGGTGGGTATTTCTAGTTGCCTTTCTGCTTGCCACAGTGGTGGTCCTGGCAACAGTATATGTGCACTCATACAGGGCTTCGAGGGTGAACCCGGTGGATGCGCTCAGGTACGAATAAAATGAATCTGTCGAGAATGAAAAAGCGAATTATTTTTATAGCCGGTCTGTCCTTTTTATTGCTTTTTGAAAGCTCCTGTCAGAAGGATAATCCCGGCAGCGGGGATTACGAGCCTGTACAAATTCAATCGGAGTGGTTCGAAGTGGAATACCTGGGGGACAGAATTTACTCCATTGCAGAACCCAAAAGCTCACAGGGGAATGTGAGTTACCTGATTCTCGGAGACAGCCGCGCCCTGATGTTTGATACGGGCTGTGGAGAAAACCAGGTTAAAGGGGATTATAAGATCAAATACCTGCTTGAAAAGATCACCTCACTTCCCGTCACCTTGCTCCAGTCGCATTTCCACTTCGATCATAATCAAAACATTCATGAATTTGAACGTATAGCATTCCCCGACCTTCCTTTCCTCAGGGAACGGGTTGGGAAGGATGGACAGTTTCATTTTACCACGGAAGATCTTTTTGAAGGAGACTATCCGTCCCAAATTACCGTGGACGAATGGTTTCCCCTGGAGGAAGATATCGATCTGGGAGGGCGAAGCATAAAACTAGTACATGTACCCGGACATAGCAATGAATCAGTGGCCATTCTGGCAGCCTCTTCGAAAATCTGTCTGACCGGCGACTTCCTTTACAACGGGGCCCTTTTCCTCTTTCATAACGACGATCTGGCCATCTACCGGCAAACGGTCGATCATCTGATGGATATCCTGAGCCCGGAATATCGTTTATTTGGTGCCCACGGTAAGCCAGAGATGGACTTTGATCAGCTTCAGAAACTGGACGATTTCCTGTCCTGCATTGAAGCAGAAACATGCCGGTATACAGAGCGTGACGTATGGGGGCTTCCGGCTCATATCTATGAATTTCAAAACATGCATATCCTGGTTTTTCAACAGGAGTAAAAGCGACAATAGGAATGAAGGCTTTGACTGAAGTATCTGAAACAGCTCTGATTACGCTCAGATCCAGGGTTCTGGAATCGGAAAAGGTAAATCCATTGATAAAGGATCCCATGGGTAAGGAGCTTCTGGAGGCCCTGATGAAGGAGCTTCCCCATGAACTCAGGGATCGCATTCTGAAACGCAGACTATCTCCGGTTCTCACACGGCACATAGCGCTAAGGGCACGCAAGTACGATGAGCTTTGCCGGGAGTTTTTACAGAAAAATGCAGACGGACTTATAGTAAGTCTGGGTTGCGGATTTGATACACGATTCTGGAGGCTGGGAGGTGAAGGCACGAATTATGTGGAGCTGGATTTACCTGGTGTGATAGGGATCAAAAAGCAGATGCTGAAGGATAAGATCAGCTATCCCATCATCCAGGATTCGGTGCTGGAGGAAGACTGGATATCTCAGGTTAAGGAGAAGCAGAATGAGAAAGTATTGTTTGTGGCCGAGGGACTTTTTATGTATCTGCCCAAAGATCTGGTGATAGGAAGCCTTCAGCGACTGGCAGAATCCTTTCACAATTCCGCCCTTGTTATGGAGGTGGTGGCCGAGAAATATACCCGGGGTATGCGCAGAAAAATGGTGGAGCGGAAAATGCGAAAGGGAGCAGGGTCTACGGCAGGAGATTATTATCAATTCGGGATCAGTAAAGCCAGCGAGCTGGAATCCTTTCATGAGGGATTCAGGGTGAAGGGGGAATGGTCCTTTTTTGAGGATCCCGATCTGAAACCTGCCTTCCTGAGAGCATTCAGACACTCGAAGGCTCTCTCAAAAACCCAGTACACCGTAATAGCAGATATAGCTTAAACCTTATCCTTGCTGGCCGTTTCAGCCAGTGCGGCGATCAGTTTCTTACAGCCTCCGTTTTTGAGAAATTCTGTATGCTCGTCCAGGCTGTTAAAACGCCTTCCGCAGATTTTTTCACACTGCAATTCGTAATCGCTTTCCTCGTAGAAAGCCAGGAGTGTGGGGTCGTTATCGGGCTCAAAGGATGCACTTTTACCGGGATTTTCTCTGTTGTAGCTCAGTGCGTTCTTCCAAAGAGCTGCAGCCAGGGCTCCGCATCCGCTACCACTCAAGCCCAGTCCGCCTGCAAAACCTGCCACCATCATCATTTCCTCCCTGCTTCCGCCCATAAGCCTTAGCACTTCCGAAGCACAGCTCTGAGTGTGCTGGGGCAGATCGTTTCCCTCCTTAGCCAGGCCTTTTCGGGCAGCTTCAAGAGCTTCAGGAGCCCACTTTCCGGCCAGTTTGAAGCAGCCAAAAACTTTGCCGCTGAGCATAAATTTTATCAGGCCTTTTTTGCTGGTAAAATCACACTGGGTGATGTCTTCGCACTCGGTGCTCCGGGTCCTGTTCACAAATGAATCGATGATGTGGCGAGTGGCCAGAATGCTTAGGGAGGTGGCCTGTCCAGGATCTTCATAGCGGCGATTGGCCTCAGCACCCACTGCCATGGAAGCACCCCAGAGCATCCCGCACTGATATCCCTGCTGGAGGATTCCGCCAGCCAGTGGATCAATGGCCTTTTCTTCCTCGTCCCTGGGATGACCGAATTCACGGTCCAGGATGTAAAAGAAGGTTCGGGAGCATGTACCCTTCTTGATGAAGGTTCTTTTTGCCTTAAGCTTTACCCTTTCGGATTTGAGTGTTTTCATTAGGAAAAAATACTAATTCCTTTTCATTTTGGTACCCAATATTGCAGGGAAAGTTCTACTCTGAATTCCCGTGAGGAATATTTAACGTAAAAATAATCTCTTGCTAATCTTTAGGTCAGATTTAGGTGCAAGCTTTGTGGTATGAAGATTTGGCCCATTTTAGTTATGTTTTGCGTATTGCAAAGCTATGCACAAGCCCCCTCTGTGGAAGCCCCTGAGGACCTTCCTGCATTGAGAATTGTGGGGCTGGTTGCCAAGGGATCTGTCCTGATGAATGAGTTGAATATAAAGTCTGATTGGATCAGGTTAGAGAATTTTGGTCAGGACACCATCCATTTTTCAGACCATAAGATTTTCATCTCAGACGATGTGAACAAGTTGAAAAAGTTCAGGTTAAGAAAGAAATCCTTGGCCCCGGACAGTTCTATGGTCATATGGTGTGATGATATGGGGATCACCAGGGAACAGATCCACACAAATTTTAAGCTTTCATCCATGGGTGAAACTGTTACACTCACCATCGTGATGGATAACCGGAGGAAGACTCTTGATCAGGTATACTACAGGGAGCTGGGCCCTGAAGCTCAGCAAACCTTATACCGTTCTGAGTCGGATTTAATGGTTTATAGATCGGCGCGTTAGTGCCTTAAAGGTCTGGGCACAATTGAATAATGAGTTCAGGAAGCAGAGCCAAAAGGAGAAAGCTTGAATTGCTTGTCTTGTCGGACATTCACCTGGGCACCTATGGATGTAAGGCAAAGGAGCTCTTGAATTACCTGAGATCGGTGAAGCCGGAGACGCTTATCCTGAACGGCGATATCATTGATTTCTGGCAATTCAGTAAGCACTATTTCCCCAAATCGCATCTAAAGATTATTAAAGTCATTACCACCCTTTTGGGCAGAGGCACGAAAGTGTACTACATCACAGGAAACCATGACGAGCTTCTGCGCAAATTTGATGGCCTGGTGCTGGGAGAATTGCACATTGTAAACCAACTGCTACTTGAACTGGATGGACAGAAGACGTGGTTTTTCCACGGGGATGTTTTTGATGTGACCATGGAACACTCCAAATGGATCGCGAAACTGGGAGGGAAAGGATACGACCTGCTCATCATTGTCAATTTGCTGGTAAACAGGGTCAGCCGTTTCCTTGGCTTTGGCAGGATCTCTCTCTCAAAGAAGGTGAAAGAGAGCGTAAAGAGTGCGGTCAAATTTGTCAACAATTATGAAAAAACCGCTGCTGAGGTAGCCCTGAAGAATGGGTACCAAGTGGTGGTATGCGGTCATATTCATCAGCCCAGAATTGAGCTAGTCAAAGACAAGAAGGGACGAGAGGTGAGGTACCTGAACTCTGGGGATTGGGTGGAGAACCTGAGTGCGCTCGAATATTACAAGGGCGAATGGAAGGTCTATTCCTATTACGATGATCCGCATCTAAAAAAGTTCAGTCATCTGAATAAGAGCAAGGATCCCGGATTGGTTCACGTAGAGGAAAGCGACCGCGCTATTTTCAGCAAACTGGTAAAGGAATTTAAAATCCAGGCTTGATTGCGTACATCAAATCTGGCTGTTCACAAATTACTAAAAGCTTCCCTTGCGATGTTTTCTTTGTCTTCCATGGTGTGATCAATGGCCCTTTCTTCCTCTTCCCTGGGATGACCGAATTCACGGTCCAGGATGTAAAAGAAGGTACGTGAACAGGTTCCTTTTTTCAGGAAGGTACGGGAGGCCTTCGGCTACACAGTTTCAGACTTTATAGTTTTCATGAGAGTAAATTACTGAATATTAATGCACCTTTTAATAGAGCGCCATATCATTTGAAACAAACTCAACAACATCGGCACTTACAGTAAATCTTAACAAATCTTCATGGTTATCATTTAGTCATGCCTGAGTGCTTTGGCGGGATCCATATTGGCAGCACGCCATCCGTGATAAATGACAGTTCCCATCGCTAAAACCAGTGCCAGTAATGCAGCCAGCACAAACAAGGGGATCCCCAACTGGATGCGATAGGGAAAGTCCATAAGCCAGTTCCTCATGAAGTACCAGGCCACAGGCCAGGCAATGAGATTGGAAAACAGCATAAGTATGGAAAATTCATTGGAGATGAGCAGGATGATTCGTCCTATGCTGGAACCAGCCACTTTGCGAATGCCAATTTCCCTGGTTCTTTGTTCCACCGAGAAGGAAGCCAGCCCCAGTATGCCCAGCGAAGCAATCATGATCGCCAGTACCGCAAAAATCACAAAAAGGCGAAGAAATCTTTTCTCAGCAATGTACAAAGCATCTATTTCATCCTGGTAAAAGCTGTACTCGAAAGGAGAGTCCAGATTTAATTTATCGTATTCCGATTCAAGGAAGGCCAGGGTAGAAGGGATATCCTCCTGTCCGATTTTCACCGACATCCAGCTTATCCAGTAGTTGTCTACGAAAAAGCACACCGGCTGGACTGTGTTATGGACCGATTCGAAATGAAAATCTTCAGCTACTCCAACCACAATTCCCCGGCGACTTTTCCAATTATTTGTTGCCGGATCGAGGGTGGAAGTTTCAAACCATTTACCGATAGGTTCTTCCCAGCCAATATCCTTTACAGCTGTTTCATTCAGGATGAAGGAGCTAATGGAATCTGTGGCAAATTCTTTGGAAAAGCTTCTTCCTGCCACTATCTGGTTATCCAATGTCTCAAAAAAATCAAAATCAACGGTCACAATCTTGATGGACTTTTCCTCGTCTTCGGGCAGACCTTCTGCCGTATAGCCCAGATTGCTTGTAAGCCTGCCTGCAAGGCGTTTGTTGGAAGACGTAACATAGTGCACCTGGGGATTTTTTAAAGCTTCTTGTTTAAAGGTTTCATATCCGTTTCCCGGCCTCGGGACTATAACAATATTCTCTGGATTGATGCCCAGATCTTTGTTGCCCATATGTTTCCACTGAGCATAGACCACCAGGGTGGATATGATCAAGGCAATGGAAATGCTGAATTGCACCACAACAAGGATCCTCCTCAAGGTAAATCCGCCCTTACCTACTGTGGTATCTCCAAACAATACCTTTAAAGGATTAAAACCTGAAAGAACAAAGGATGGGTAGGATCCGGCCAGGATACCAATCAGGAAGGTAGCCAGCAGAAGACCTAGTATAATATCTGCTTTATGCAGCATCTGTGGAGTGAAGGATTTTCCCGAGATGTTGTTGAAGTAGGGTAGCAGGATATGTGCCAGCAGGTAGGTTAGAGCAAGGGCCACAAAGACCAGAGCAATGGATTCTACCAGAAATTGTCGGGTAAGCTGCTTTCTCTGTCCTCCCACCACTTTCCTAAGCCCAACCTCCCGTGCACGCCTGGCCGACCTTGCTGTAGCCAGGTTCATATAATTGATACAGGCAATGAGCAGGAGAAATAAAGCAACTATGGAAAATACCCAGACCGTGGTAAGATTACCCGCCGGTTCGAAATCAAACCTTAAATTGGATTTGAGGTGTGAGTGATACAAGGGCTGCAGCCAGTATCTTACGCCTTCGGAGGCTCCTTCCCCAAAAGCCTCTTCCACAATGGCGGGAAATTTGGCTTCGAGAACTGACTTATCATAACCCTCAGGTAGCAGGAGGTAATAAGCCACTGTGCCTTCTCCCCAGTTTAGCTTTTCACGGTCATTGTAAATGTAATTTGCCGTCGACATGGAAATCAAAATGTCGGGTTTGATATGAGAATTTTGCGGGAACTTTTGTACCACACCGGTAATTCTGACCTCGCTGTCACCCAGATCAGTCTGCAACAAAAGGGATTCTCCCACCGGATCCTGATCCCCAAAAAACTTGTGCGACACTTCATCACTTATCACACAGGTAAAGGGCTCTTTTAAGGAGCTTTTTGCATCCCCACTGAGCATATCGAAGGAAAAGACATTAAAGATGTTTGAATCGGCCAGCATCACATTATCTTCCACGAATTCAATCTCCTCGTAACTCACAGTAACAGCATTTGAAAAGGAAAGCCTTACTGCTTCTTCTATTTCCGGGTACCTGGCTTCGAGTTCATCTGCCAGCCTGTAGGGCCCTATGGCATGGGTGAAGGTTTCCCCGTTGGGACTGGTATAATCGAAGAACAGCCGGTAAATCCTGTCGCCCTTCTCATGAAAACGGTCGTAGCTGAACTCATCGGTGATATACATCACGATGAAGAGGCAGGAAACCATGCCTATGGCCAGTCCGGAAATATTAATCAGGGAGTAGCCCTTTTGACGGAAAATATTCCTTATGGCGAGTACCAGGTAGTTTCGAAGCATGGGAATTTCTTTTTGGATCGGATAAATTGGATTACAGTGTATAGACGAACAAGTACTTCGATTGTTGCCAATTAGTTGACAACAAAGAAATATCAAAGTCTAATAGCAATCGTCCAATCATATAGGAAAGGACAAAATACCCTATTGTCCCCGCCTGTGATGTTGTCTTTTCCGTCCTTGACGAGATGACTGTCCCCTCCGATCACTGCGATTATTCTTCGGTTCGTTTGTAAGACCAGCTTCTGCCCCAAGCAGGTTTCCGAAGCGAATCCCGAAGAAAATGGTACGAGGTGCCATGGGGCCATAGACGTAAGCAGGATCACGGTCGATACCGAAATCAAAATCACTCTGGTAGGAAGACAGTATGTTTTTCACTCCACCTGAGAATTCCACCGAGGTTCCGTTGAGCTTTACGGTGTATTTTAACTTGAGCCCCATATCCATGAAGGTATCAGAGGTGCGAAGCTCGCCATCGGGATTCTCCGTTCCAAAATAGGGAACAAGCATTCTACCGGTATAGTTCCCGGTGGCAGACAGGCAGAATCCCCTTCTGAAATCCCAGTCAAGCGCCAGGAAACCATAAGTATTGGGAGCCCGGAAGAAGCGTTTTTCACCAAAATCCTGTGGTTCATCAAAGCGGCTGCTTTGAAGAGTAAAGCCCGAGGTCAGGAAGAAATCCCTTGCAGGCTGGAGCTTAAATTCCATGTTTAATCCCTGGACTGTGGCACCACCCTGGGAATTTACCCGGGTGTAAATGACCGTACCTGAGGAATCGGGCGCACCAAATTCATTGGCAAATGCATCCACCAACCGGGTATGAAATGCTTCTACCAGAAGACCAGTATACACATTTCCTATTTGCTTATTGAAGTCCAATGAGGCCATTAAGCTATGGGAAGTTTCCTGTTTCAGGTCGGGATGGTTCATATGAATTACTCTGCGAGATCCGGAAGTTTCAATGTGAAGGTCCTCATCAAAGATCTGGGGGGCACGGTAGCCCTGGGAATAACTTGTTCTTGCCTGAAGGGATTCGAAGATCTCGTACATAAAACTGACTCGCGGACTGAATACGTTCCCTGTTTTAGGCAGCTCACCCTCATGGGCCAGGTCTTTGATTTCGTAATGATCGAAGCGCATTCCCAGGGCAGTTTTAAAGCGTTTGACTTTCAGTTCGTATTGGGCAAATGCACCTGTGGTGATGGACGACTGGTCGGCAATCAGGGTGTTTTCCGTATGGGGGATACTCACAATTTTGCCGTCCACTATGGTGGCATTGTCATAGTCGGGATAGCCCAGTTTTTTATCCAGGAGGAAGCTACTGGTGTTTTCCAGTCCTGTGATCAAAGAGGAAGAACCAAAAACCGACTTGTATTGCATACCGAAGTTGAAAGAGTTATCCCTGGAGTTTCCATAGTCGCTCAAGCTCTTGTTGGCCCCATAATAAGAATCTCTGTTCAGGAATTGTCCCGAACCATATATCGAAAGCATATCGTAATCCCGAAAATAGCGTTCGTAAGTGACCCCGGCAACTTTCATCTGGTGGGTGAGGGCTTCTGCAATATCCCTCTCAT
>Ga0180430_10002450_pt1 | contig 16732 bp, 18 predicted proteins | sample SS_ome_9_FD_132999 | JGI IMG/M metagenome (GOLD analysis project Ga0180430, IMG submission 132999) | Hypersaline lake sediment archaeal communities from the Salton Sea, California, USA - SS_1_S_2 metaG | ecosystem: Environmental > Aquatic > Non-marine Saline and Alkaline > Hypersaline >... | reverse complement strand
TGCTCTTTCGCTGCTACCACGGCCGACCAAACGGGCACCAACCACCTTGTGCAAATCGATTTCCAACTCCGCGGTGCTGCTCCGCATCCTGAGCATCCCTGCCCGCTGAATACACTCGTAGAAGGCGCTCTCATGCTGTTGCACCAACCCCTGGTTGCCAATCAGCAGGTTGAGCGGACAAAGCTGATCCGCAAGTGTTTCCAGGAACGGCGACAGCAACGTCGCATCGATCGGGATACCGGGATAATGATTGCGATTGCTGTCGTACCAGTTTTCGGCCAGCGGCCCCACGAGTCGAAGCCCGGCCGCTTCCTCAAGTTTCGCCAAGGAAGGGGCGAGATCCTCCCGGCCTGGCAACACCAGGGGGGCACTGCGGCGTGCCCACTGGCGGACCAGAAGCGTGTTGAAGCCATCCCAATTGCTGTCTTCCGTCAACGACAGGCGCAACAAACGATTGCCCACGTAATCACTGATATCCAGGTGTTGGAACTTGCCGTCACGATCCGATCTGGCCAGGCTTGCCATCGCCCAGTGATCCGTCAGGCCGGCAATCGCTGCGCCAGGCCCACGCAACCAGGCTGAGATGCCTTCAACATCGGCATACCAGGGCTCCCCAGCGGATTTCAGTGTGGCCACCCCATTGGAAACCTCCTGGTGCACCAGGCCACAGCTGGTGATGTCCTGAAGCACCCGCTTCCAATCACAGCACAGTCGCAACGTGGCTGCTCTCTCAGGCTTCCGCTCATAATGGTTTAAATTGTTCACAGCCCGCAGCTTCGGACGCCGGGAAAGCGCTTCACTCATGCCACTTCCCCCTCTAAAACCGCCACTTCATTGGCCGGTACCTGCGCCAGCCACCGCCATTGGGCTGCCAGGCGCTGCCAGGCACAGCGCTCTTCGTCACTACCTTCGAAATCCGGGTGTTTGCACAGGGCCTGCGCATAACGCACGACAAACCAGGCAATCAACCCCGAACGGGAATCCTGGTAGGAGGCCAAGAGAGCAAAAATGCCGTTTTCGAGTGCTTCCGGTTCGAGGTTTTCGAATGCGCTTAATTCGAGAGTGCTTGCCGTCATTGCCATTTCCTTCGGTTGCTTGGAGTCAATATTCCGCAGCTGGCTGGCACGACATCGAATGAGGACGAGTGGCTGGCTCCGCTTGAATAATAGTGATTCTCATTTGCATGTCAATAACGATTTTCGACGCAGGCACAAAAAAACCGCACCTGGGGGTGCGGTTTTAGTTAACGGATCGAACGGGTGTCGTTATTCGCCCGGTTCATCACCCATCTGCGACTGCAGATAATTCTGCTCGCCCACCATATCGATGAGCCGCAGCTGTTTTTCCAGCCAGTAGGCATGATCCATCTCGGTATCGTCGAGCAAGCGGGTCAACATTTCACGGGTATCGTAGTCCTGAACACGCTCACACAAGGCCATGGCCTCTTTCAGCGCCGCCGTCACCTCGTACTCGACATCAAGATCGTTCTGTAGCATTTCGCGAACGGTGGCGCCAACACGCGCCTTGTCCTGCTGATTGAAGTCGGGCTCGGCCTCGAGGAACAACATGCGCTCGATCAGCGCATCGGCGTGCTCGGTCTCCTCTTCCATTTCGTGGTTGAGGCGCTCGTAGAGCTTGTACAGCCCCCAGTCCTTGAACTTGCGCGAGTGCGCGAAGTATTGATCACGTGCACCAAGTTCCCCGTTGAGCAATTTTTGCAGGTGTGCAATGACTTCGTCGTTTCCTTTCATGATCAATCCTCCATCAGCGACTGCAGGTAGTTTTCAAGGCCGGTGTTTTCGATCAGCCACTGCTGTGTCTCAATCCAGTCGATATGTTCCTCGGTTTCTTCAAGGATCTCGTTAAGTTCGTCTCGACTGATATAGTCCTGGGCCTCTTCACACTGCTGGATCGTGTTGACCAGGTTGATACGCATGTCGGTGAGCATCTGCAGGTCGCCCTTGAGCATCTCCGGCACGTTCTCACCGATCAGCAGCTTGCCCAGATCCTGAAGATTCGGCAGCCCCTCGAGAAACAGGACACGTTCGATCAACTCATCGGCCATCTTCATAGCCTTGATGGACCGCTTGTACTCGTAATCGTTGAATGCGCCCAGACCCCAGTCCTTTGCCATGCGCGCATGCAGAAACAGCTGATTGATGGCTGTCAGTTGGTCTTTCAGGCAGGTATTCAGTGCCTGAACAATATTGGGATCGCCCTGCACCGGCAGACCTCCTTTGAACAATCAAGTGAAGCGTGTTGGCTGGCTATCACACCTGGACGGGCGACTGGCTGGCTCATGATTTTTCGAAGTCTAGAGACGTCCAGCAAACAAATCAAAAATCAAATCATTGAATTTTATGTACTTTCATAACCATTACGCCAATACAAGCAATTATGCTATTGCAAATCATTCTTACTCGTACTAGATTAACTGCCATCGCAATCAAACTGGATGGGTCGAACATGTTTGTCTGTGTTTGCAACAAAGTCACTGATGGCCAGATCCGCGAGGCCTGCGAGAAAGGAGCCTCTACCATGGACTGCCTGAGAAGCCAGTTGAAGGTCGCCACCTGCTGCGGTCGCTGCCAGGACTGTGCCAAGCGTGTCCTGCGCGAGAGTCAGGCAAACCTTTGTCGCGACCAACTCAGCATGGCAACCGCCTGATTCCCTGGTTCAGCCATGAAACACGCATCGCTGTCCAATTGGTGGCGCACTCTGGTTGTCCGCCTCGCGAAAACAAGCCGAACCAGCCTACGTGGTCGGCGATCCGCCTTTGTCCGAAACCTGGCGCGCAACCAAGATCCAACGCATTGAGACAAGTCAGCCGAGAATCGTCCGCCCGCCGCTATGGTGAAATTATCCGCCACGGCCTTGTTTTCAAGCCCGCTCCCCCTCTACTCCCCGCTGGCCGCTTACCCACCCGGTGGCACAGCTACCTACACGGGGCCGCTGAACAAGAATGCTTTTCGCATCCTGCGGGCGACCTGCCGATTTGGTGAGGCTTCACTCGTTACATCGGATTTTCCCGTACTCGACCGGAAACAACTGATCCGCAAACAAACAGAACCTGATGATCGGTACAATCTTTGCCCGGCCAAGTCTTAACACGGTCAAAAATAATGTTGAGAACCCTACTATCAGCCTTGATTATGGCGCTGACCTCGTTGAACGGCACTGCGTTTGCGAGCGACGACATCACGCTCGAGAAACTGGGCGAAAAACTTTTTTTCGATACCTCGCTTTCTGAGCCGAACGGGCAATCTTGCGCGAGTTGCCATACGAGTACTGCCGGCTTTGCCGACCCCGATAGAGAATTGCCGGTCTCTCGTGGGATACACCCAAACCGTTTTGGCGACCGTAACGCTCCTTCGGTGGCCTATGCGATGTTCAGCCCGGCTTTCCATTTTGATCAGGAGGAGAAGCTCTACGTGGGCGGCCAATTCTGGGACGGTCGTGCAGCAACCCTGGAAGAACAGGCGAAAGGGCCGTTTCTCAACCCGGTCGAAATGGCAAATCCGGATATCACTTCAGTGATCGGAAAGATCCGCGCTGCCCCCTATGCCTCGGACTTCGACGTACTGTTTGGCAAGAACAGCCTGGATGAAGCTACACGCGCATACGAATATGTTGCCTCGGCTATTGCAGCTTTTGAACGCAGCGAACACTTCCGCCCTTTTAGTTCCAAGTATGACCTGTACCTCGCCGGCGAGGTTGAATTGAGCACGCAGGAAAAACGAGGGCTGGAGCTGTTCAACGCCGAAGACAAAGGCAACTGCGCCGCTTGTCATCCTGCCGATATTCAGGAAGACGGCACACCACCCCTATTCACTGACTTTACCTACGACAACCTCGGCGTCCCCCGAAACCGTCACAGCCCTTTTTACACGCAGGATACTGACTTCAACCCGGCCGCGCAGGACTATGTGGATATCGGTTTGGCCAAAACAACCGGTCGCGACGAAGACAAAGGCAAATTCAAAGTCCCGACCCTGCGAAACATCGAGCTAACCGAACCATACATGCACAACGGAGCGATGCAGGTACTGCGCGAAGTCGTGGATTTTTACAATACCCGTGACACGCGCGGTGATTGGGGCGCGCCGGAAGTCGCGGAAAACGTCAACAAGGAGGAACTGGGCAATCTTGAACTGACGGATGAAGAAGTTGAAGATATTGTCGCGTTCATGCTGACCCTCACTGACGGATACAAACAAAACTGAGTTCAAGCGTACCGCACAATATTCGCACCCATTTCTTTTGCAAGCCAGCTAGACTGAACAGCTACTCAAACAAGAGCAACCAAAGGATCGTCAATGAAAATCACACATCTTATCGGTATCGCCATCCTTAGCCTGAGCAGCATCTCCCTCGCCGCGGGACATGGCGGACAAGGACAAGGAAACGAACAGGGACACGGTAAAGACAAGGCGCACAAGGGCATGCACATGCTGCAGCCAATGCCGAACCTGATGCGCGTGGTCCAGCACCATGGCGACCAGTTGAACCTGACCAAAGAGCAGGCGGCGAACTTCGCCAAGTGGCGTGAACTGAATCATGACAAGGTCCACAACCGCATGCGGGAGATGCTCGCCATCCAGAAGGCGCTTCAAGTGGCCGCCCTGAAAGGTGCAAACCTTGCGGCAATCAACGTCTACGTGACCAAGATGGACCGGGTTCGCGCCGAAATCATCGCCGCGAAAATCGCCTGCCGTAATAACATGCGCAACGTGCTCAATGATGAGCAGTGGGAAAAGCTCAAGTCCATTTACTCCGAAGAATTCCTCTAAGTCATTTCGGTTGCCCACCATCCGGTGGGCAACCCGATTTCACCCCCAACCTGCCCTCAAGGTGGATCTGCTATCATCGCGCCCTGCTTTCGGCACCAGGACCAACTCATGAGCGTACAGATCCTCGATGGTAAGGCAATCGCCGCCGACATCCGTGAACAAGTCAAAGCCCGCGTTGATGCACGTCTCGCGCAAGGCCAACGCGCACCGGGCTTGGTCGTGGTACTGGTGGGAGAAAACCCGGCTTCGCAGGTGTACGTGCGCAACAAGCAAAACGCCTGCGAGAAGGTCGGCTTCAAGTCCGAACTGATCAACCTGCCGGACACCACCAGCCAGGAACAACTGCTTGAGCTGATCGACCAGCTGAATGCACGTGAGGACGTGGACGGCATCCTCGTACAACTGCCACTCCCCGACCAGATCGATGAAGAGATCATCACCGAGCAAATCCTGCCGACCAAGGACGTCGACGGTTTCCACCCCTACAACGTTGGCCGCCTGACACTGCGCATGCCTTTACTGCGCCCCTGCACCCCGAAAGGCGTGATGACCATGCTGGAGCGCACCGGCATGGACCTGGTCGGCAAGGATGCGGTCATTATCGGCCAGTCCAACATCGTCGGCCGCCCTATGTTCCTTGAATTGCTGATGGCGCGTTGCACACCGATGGTGTGCCATAGCCGCACCAGGGATCTTCAGGAAAAAATCAGGTCCGCGGATATCGTGGTGGCCGCGGTTGGCGTACCTAAATTCGTCAAAGGCGAATGGTTGAAGCCCGGCGCCATTGTCATCGATGTTGGCATAAACCGCCTAGACGATGGCAGCCTGTGCGGCGATGTTGATTTCGACTCTGCTCGACAGGTTGCCAGCTGGATCACCCCCGTCCCCGGTGGCGTGGGCCCTATGACCGTCGCGACCCTGTTGGAAAACACCCTCCAGGCCGCCGAGTTACACTCTGCCCAGTAGATACCCCTCCCCCGGCTTTGGTTGCCGGGAAATCACCAGCTCAAGAAGAAACGGTCCTAGGGGTGTGGAACCGGGCAGCGCGCCAAACTGTTCCTAAGCGGCCTCGGTTCGGGCCAGCTTCATCGCCAGGGAAACAAACTCCTTGGGACCTTCGAGCGAGTTGCGCAGGTGGTTTGCCGTACCCAGGTTTTCATTCCAGAATGCCAATGACAAGAGCGGGCGTATCGTCAGCAACTCGTGCAGCACTCGACGCAATCTGAGTGGTCGCCAGAGTTGGCCCGCGGATTTCACCACCCTGAAGTAGGATCGACTCTTGATATTCTGCTTCTCTTTTTCAATCAGCGCGGTGTTCCAGTATCTTCCCCAGCGATAAACAAATTCACCACGCTGGGCTTTCACGACGACAGGACGGAATATTTCCGCGGTTTTTTTGAAACCGTCCACGCTCACATCATACGAATTGACTGCCTCTGCCAATTTGATGAAGAGACTGCCGGAGACCGGTAAGGCATGGTCCCTGCCCTTGCGATCGAGCTTCAGGCAGATGTCAGGCAATCCCACCAGTCTCGGCTCTTCGGTAAGGTTGTGAATTTCCAGCGTGTCACGATAGATCACGCCCTGGTGCTTTGCGGCGATCGACAACTTGACCCGCTTGAAGCGCCGTCCACGCACCGCCCTAACCGCAACCAAGAGCTTTGATTTACCGTTCGGCATCGGCGCAGAGATAACGCGCATATCGTATTCGATGAACCCCCTGAGATCTTTCCAAGAGGCCTTTGACGCCTCACGCTGCCAGTAATGCCGATCGGATACTTGAAACGCATCCAGGAAAAAACGTTTGCTAAGCGCACTGCTCAGAATCCTGCTCGGAGAAAAAATACCAGCCACTTTCGAAGTACCTCCATCTGACTTGTTCGGTCGCATGATCACGATCACCCACGCGAAACGCGATGTAAGAAGTATTTACACGCGTGCCGAAGGTTGCCGGGAATTTCGTCACATGTTCAAAACAACGCTGAGCCCTATTGTGTGACCGAGTTCTTGAACTGCATCGTTGAGTGCCCGCGACTCGGACGGAAAGTAAAGAACTTCTTTCCGCTGTACCCACTGGGTTAAAATTCTCACCTTCTTTTCGCACCCCTTGCTATCGAGAATTCCATGGCCCAGTACATCTACACCATGAACCGTGTCGGTAAGATCGTCCCGCCCAAGCGGGAGATCCTGCGTGACATCTCACTTTCCTTCTTCCCTGGCGCCAAGATCGGCGTGCTCGGCCTCAACGGCGCGGGCAAGTCAACCCTGCTACGCATCATGGCCGGCGTGGATACCGAGATCGAGGGCGAGGCCCGGCCACAGCCCGGGATTCGTGTCGGCTACCTGCCGCAGGAACCGCAGCTCGATCCGGAGAAGGATGTACGCGGCAACGTGGAAGAAGCCCTCGGTGAGATCAAGGAGGCGCAGGACGAACTGGAAAAAGTCTATGCCGCCTATGCCGAACCGGACGCCGACTTCGATGCATTAGCAAAAAAACAGGCCGAATTGGAAAACATCATCCAGGCCGCCGACGGTCACAACATGGACCGCCAGCTGGAGGTAGCCGCCGATGCCCTGCGCCTGCCGCCCTGGGATGCCAACGTCACCAAGCTGTCCGGTGGTGAGCGCCGCCGGGTTGCCTTGTGCCGCCTGCTGCTGTCCAAACCCGACATGCTGCTGCTGGACGAACCGACCAACCACCTCGACGCTGAATCCGTGGCGTGGCTCGAACGCTTCCTGCACGACTACAACGGCACCGTGGTAGCCGTCACCCACGACCGCTACTTCCTCGACAACGTCGCCGGTTGGATACTGGAACTCGACCGTGGCCACGGCATTCCTTACGAGGGCAACTACTCTTCCTGGCTGGAACAGAAAGAGAAGCGCCTGGAACAGGAAGAGAAGGCCGAGGCCGGCCGCGTAAAGGCGATGAAGGAAGAACTCGAGTGGGTACGCTCCAATCCCAAAGGCCGCCAGGCGAAGAGCAAGGCGCGTCTTGCACGTTTTGACGAGTTGCAGAATTCGGACTTCCAGAAGCGCAACGAGACCAACGAGATCTACATCCCGCCCGGCGAGCGCCTGGGCGACCTGGTGGTGGAGGCCAAGGGCATCCAGAAATCGTTCGGCGACAAGCTGCTGTACAAGGACCTGAGCTTCAACCTGCCGCGTGGCGGCATCGTTGGCATCATCGGCCCTAACGGCGCCGGCAAGACCACCCTGTTTCGCATGCTCACCGGTGACGAGACGCCGGATGCCGGCGAACTGCGTATCGGCGAGACGGTACAGATTGCGGCAGTCGATCAGAGCCGCGATGCGCTGAACGACAACCATACCGTATGGCAGGAGATCTCCGACGATCAGGACATCATCACTGTGGGCAACTACCAGGTACAGTCGCGCGCCTATTGTTCGCGCTTCAACTTCCGCGGCTCCGACCAGCAGAAGAAGATCGGCGATCTGTCCGGCGGTGAGCGCAACCGCGTGCACTTGGCCAAGATGCTCAAGTCCGGTGGCAATCTGTTGCTGCTCGACGAACCGACCAACGACCTCGACGTGGAAACCCTGCGTGCCCTGGAAGAAGCCATCCTCGCCTTCCCGGGCTGTGCGGTGATCATCTCGCACGATCGCTGGTTCCTCGACCGCATCGCCACCCATATCCTCGCCTTTGAGGGTGATTCTGAAGTGGTCTGGTTCGAAGGCAACTTTGACGATTACGAAGAAGACAAGAAACGTCGCCTTGGCGAGGACGCGGTAAACCCGCACAGGATCAAGTACCGAAAAATCGACGCCTGATACCACACTAGGCCAATCCGGAAAGCCCCGTGTGCAACGGGGCTCTTCCCTTTAGGCGCAGAAGTGATTCGGGCTATTGAGCCGGCACTTGCTGAGGGACCGGGGCCATCGGTTGGGCCGAGGGCTGTCCCCAGGGCTGTCCCCAGGGCTGATACGGGGCACCTTGCGGCGCACCATAGTAATACGGCTGATAGTAGGGAGAGTCGTATCCGTAGCCCGACCAGCTGCCGTCGGTATCGGCATTGCCACGGAAGTCGGCATTGGTGCGGCCTCGCCCGGTGAATGTCATTGAGAAAGTAGCCTCGCCTTCGGCTTGGCCATCACCCACGAAATCACCCCGCCCATCATAGTGCCCGCCACTGTAGCCATTGCTGTCGTCCCAACCCCAGAATGCGGATACCGGGGCTGCGGCAAGCATGGCCACCACGCCTGCGGTTGCGATAAGCTTTTTCATGACTGCCTCCTGAGGTCGCTGGGTTCGCTGACCCACCAGTAAAACACTGGCTGGTGACCTCGCTTATTTTTAAGCTTATAAGCAAACGCTTAATCAACAAAGTGGCCAGCTAACAGTAGATGACCCACATCAACAAATCCCGCTGATCAAAAACTTACCCAAATGAAACCTGACTCGCTGGTTATTCAAACAGCCGACATGCACAACCCCGTCGATGCAGCCGAATACCGTACCCAACTTGCCGCCTATGCCAGCGACCCCATGGGTGGCGCCGTGCAAATCCCCGCGCATCGCCTCGATCGTGTAATCAAAGACCTGCGAGAAATGCCCCATGCGCGCCTGTTTCTCGCGCGCAGAGCCGACACGGCTATCGGGTTTGCAACCTGTTTCAGCGCCTATTCCACGTTTCGCGCTCGCCCCTTGTGGAACATTCATGACATTGCTGTACTAGGAGAACAGCGAGGCAAAGGTGTGGGCAAGGCACTGATCAACCACATCGCGAAGGCTGCTGTACTTGAAGGCTGCTGCAAGCTGACCTTGGAAGTGAGAGAGGACAACCCGGTAGCCGAAGCCCTTTATCGCAAACTAGGTTTTACTTCGGCACAGGTTCGGGACAGGCAGGTGCAGTACCTGTTCCTGGAGAAGACATTGGCACCGGCCTAGTCAACAGACAAAAAAAACGCCCCGCAATGCGGAGCGCTTTCCATCCCCCTCCGGGCTTGTTCTATTCGCAAGTCTCGAAGATCGGACGAGTATAACCACTATTCGTGTGCTGTTGTACCTAATTGTAAGAACGAATCGCTTTGCCTTGTCTATATATTTGAAATCCGCTTCCTGAGAATGAGGCTCCGACCGAGAGACGTACGTGTAGCCAAGAGCAGCATCAGAATCACCGCATAAACTAAAGGTTCAACAAGGTCGGCCTTCACCAGCCACAGGTAATGCAAGATGCCGAGCACACCGATGAGGTAGACGACACGGTGTAATGCTGACCAACGCTTCCCCAACTTTCTGACCGACCAACGGTTTGATGTCAGGGCCAAAGGCACCAGCAATACCCATCCGAGGAAGCCAACGGTAACAAATGGCCTTTTGGTGATGTCCTCGACAATCTGTGACCAAAGCCATTGCTGGTCGAGCCATGACCAGGTCAGAAAATGTAAAGTGGCGTAGAAGAAAACGAACAGTCCCAGCATACGCCGGATACGTATCGGCCAGGCTTTCCCCAGTATCAAGCGCAACGGCGTCATCGCGAGCGTGACCAGCAAGAAGCGCAACGTCCATTCGCCGGTAACATGGGTAATGCGTTCAACCGGGTTGGCGCCAAGTTGATCGTTCGCCGCACCGTGCAAAAGCATGCCAAATGGCACCAGGCAAACGACAAACAGCAAAGGCTTGCCGATCCATCGCAACCTGCGGTCAACCTGCATGTCTGGCTCGCTCAAAAGAAACGGGTCAGATCCATCCCGCGGTACAGATGGGCAACTTCATCGGCGTAACCGTTGAACATCAGCGTCTCGTGTCTTTCTGCGAAAATCCCTTCACCAATGTTGCGATGGGTCTTCTGGCTCCAACGCGGGTGGTCGACCTCGGGATTCACGTTCGCATAGAAACCGTATTCGCTCGGCGCCTGCATCCACCAGCTTGTTTCGGGAACCTGTTCCACGAAGCGGATCCGTACGATGGACTTGATACTTTTAAAGCCGTACTTCCAGGGCACAATGAGACGAAGTGGCGCGCCATTCTGGTTTGGCAACTCCCTGCCGTACAACCCGGTTACCAACATGCTCAGCGGGTGCATGGCTTCGTCCATGCGTAAACCCTCGCGATAGGGCCATTCGAGAACCTTACGCCGCTGACCCGGCATCTGCTCGGGGTCAAAAAGGGTCTCGAAATAAACGTATTTGGCTTTCGAGGTTGGCCTGAAACGCTCGAGCAGCTCGGATAATGAGAATCCGACCCATGGCACGACCATGGCCCAGGCTTCCACGCAACGGAATCGGTAGATGCGCTCCTCCTGTGGGATAGCCGATAGGATATCTTCGATACCAATCTCCCCTGGGCGCTCACATTCCCCCTCAACCACGATGTTCCATGGCCGCGTGATCAAGGTTCCACTGTTCTCCAGCGGGTCGCCCTTGCCAGTACCAAATTCATAGAAATTGTTGTAACTGGTGACGTGCTCATAGCTGGTGAGCTCCAGGCCTTCGCCATGCGAGGTTTTCAGCACCTCGGGAAAATCGTATTTTGAAACGGCCGGCGGCTTCTCCGCCGCGCTGGGATTTTCAGATTCCCCGCAGGCCGACAGCAGGGGTACCGCTGCACTGGCGGCAGCCAGCTTGAGAAGCTGCCTCCGGCCCGCAAATGCCTCCGGCGAAGTGATCTCGGAAGGTAGGATCTCACCCGGCCGCTTGTTTCGTATCAGCATCTTTCTATCTCACGTTGGACCATCGACAAGACCGGCTAGGTCGTCAAAACATTACATCAGTCCGATCCACCCACCACGGACAGGTGGATCCTTGCATAGTCCGTGACACGATCGAGCGACCAGGGAGGTTCGTCGACGACGTTTACCGTGCAGTCATTGATGCCGTCGATTTCCCGCACCGTCTCCGCCACCTGCTTTGGTAGCTCGAGATTGCCTGGCAGGCCGGGACTGGAGAAGGCCAGGTCGAGCGTCACATGGCCCTCCTCGCCGATGCGGATATCGTAGATCATGCCCATGTTGAACAAATCGATACCCGGCGTAGCAGGATCCATTATCGTTGTCATCGCGCTCTGTACCTTGCGGACCAGCACCTGCTGATGGCGCTGTTCTTTGCCTGCAGCTTTTTTACTCATCGTTTTCCTCTTTCCTTCTCATGTACCAGGCCACCGGCAACAGCGCCCCAAAGAACGTCACCAGCATAGAGATTTCAGAACCGGCCCCACTGATTGCCGCCCAATACCCCGCGCCACCACCAAGAATGACAGCAAAGAAGGCAGCTCGGATCAGCAGACACTTTCGGCAGACTTTTTGGCTCATGGATGAAGTTTAAGCGCAAAAGTGCGCGACAGCTGTTTGCCCCTGAAGAGCAAAGGGTATAAATACCCGGACAGCAACACTTCGAGGCACGCATGCAACCGGCAACACCCAGCTATCTTAGTTGTGATTACGGCCCCACCAGTCGGCGCCTGAGTCATTCAGACTGATGGAAGCCTTTCTGGTTGGCGGCGCGGTGCGGGACACTCTGCTTGGTGAGCCTGTCAAGGAACGCGACTGGCTGGTGGTCGGCACCAGCACCGAGGAACTGATCCGACAGGGCTTTCAGCGCGTCGGGCAACACTTCCCCGTGTTCCTGCACCCGCAAACACACGAAGAATACGCGTTGCCAAGGAAGGCTCGAGATGGCGCCTCTGAGGCCCCCGTGACCGTGGAGGACGACCTGCGACGCCGCGACCTGACCATCAATGCCATGGCCCAGGACCAGCATGGGCACCTGATCGACCCACTCAACGGTCTGCGCGACCTCAAGCAAAAGATACTCCGGCATACACCGGCCTTTCGCGATGACCCTATCCGGGTGCTGAGGCTCGCACGATTTGCAGCCCGTTACCATCGCCAGGGTTTTCGCATCGCACCGGAAACCCGCAAGCTGGTTCGAAAAATGTCCCGCGCCGGCGACTTGTCGAACCTGGTCGGTGAGCGTGTTTTTGCAGAAATCGCCAAGGGAATGAGCGAGTCATCACCTGTGGTCTTCATCCAGACCTTGCAAGACCTGGGCGCTTTGCGCGAGATTATTCCCGAGGTCGACTGCCTGTTCGGCATTCCGCAACCGGCCAGGTTTCATCCGGAGATCGATACGGGCCTGCATACACTGATGGTTTTGGAACAAGCTTGCTTGCTCAGCCCGCTGCCCGAGGTTCGCTTTGCCGCACTGGTGCACGATGTTGGCAAAGGCACCACTCCACGTGAAGACTGGCCCAGGCATATCGGACACGAATCACGTGGTGTACCGCTCATCCGGCTGTTGGCAGCACGCCTGTGTCTCCCCAATGCCTGGCGGGATCTCGCCATCGCCGTCTCGCGTTATCACCTCAACTGCCACAGAGCCCTCGAACTTCGCGCGACAACCCTCCTGAAAACACTTTCAGGGCTGGACGCTTTCCGGAACCCCGAACGATTCGAACAGTTTCTGATCGTCTGTGAGGCGGACATGCGCGGCCGCGAAGGGTTCGAAGAGCAGCCCTATCCTCAGCGCATGTTCTGGCTGGGTGCATTTCAGGCTGCGCAACAAATCGACACCAGGCAGTTGGGCATGGAAGGGGCTTCAGGCGAAAAAATCCGCGAGAAAATCGCGCGCGCTCGAACAAAATCCATCGAATCCTTCAAAAATTCGTGGCTGTCCAGCCCAAACGAGAATCAGAGTGACAATGCGTGAAGAACCCGTTGGTGCAGCTCTTCTGGCTTTTTGGAAATCAATTCGGCGGGAACCCCTATCTTGTTGGTCAAGCGGTCATACTCCTCGAAACCATAAGACACCATAAATGGATGCATGCCGGTCGACAGGGAGGCGAAGTAATCCTTCTTTTCATCGCCACAGGCGAATGCCCTGGCAGGATTCACCGAATACTCTTCACGCAGTTTTCGAAACGCACTGGTCTTGTCCTGCTTCAGCGAAACATGCACCAAAAAATCGAACCCGGAGGCATCCACTCCGTGACGCTTCAACAACGCCTTCAGGGTTTCCAAGGGCTCATTGGTGATGTTGCGGGTAACGAAGCCGACGCGTAGCCGGTCAGTCTGTAACAACTGCTCCATCCAGATTTCCGTGGATGAATAGAGTTCTGCCTCTTCACGGTATACCTCGGTCAGGGTTCGGACCAGTTTACTTCGTTTTTGCTTGCCAATCTGTCGGCTGAGATTGTTGGGGAACTCCTTCAACCCACCGAGATACTTGAAAATGTGACGGCGCTTCTGGAAACGCTCCAAGTCACCAATCTTCATGTTGTGTGCAGCGAATGTGCGCTCAATGGCAGAGAAGGCATCGATGGTGGTGCCATCGGCATCGATGATCAGCAGCTTGTCTTTACTGTACATACCGGCATAGTCGAAGAGTCAACGCGCTCACTTTATTGGCTCATTTTTGCACGCGTGTGACCACATCGACTCAGGTACACGCTTTTGTCACGAAACTGCCAAGAACTCCCGATATGGTGCGACCTTTCCGATCACATGTCTCCGAACATGTCGCGTTCGACAGTCGCCTTGTATGCACATATTGATGTTGTCGGATGTCTACTTCCCGCGGATCAACGGGGTTTCGACATCCATACAGACTTTCAACCAGTCCCTCGTATCCCAGGGTCATTCCATCACATTGATCGCTCCAGACTACCCGCAAGAGCACATTGGCGATTTTGAGATCATCCGCGTCCCTTCCCGTAAGCTTCCTTTCGACCCTGAAGACAGGCTGATGTCCCTGCGCGCCATCAAGAGGCTGGCTCCAGAGCTCCGCAAACGACACTTCGACCTGATCCATATTCAGACGCCATTCGTGGCTCACTATGCTGGTGTTTACCTCGGCAAAAAACTGGGGATCAAAACCGTGGTTAGCTATCACACTTTCTTCGAGGCCTACTTTGAGAAATACCTCCCCTGGGCACCGAAAGCCTGGCTGCGTTCAGTTGCCCGAAGCTACTCACGCAAGCAATGCAACCAAGTGAATGGCGTAATCTCGCCTTCACGCCCAATGCTGGAAAAACTACAAGAATATGGCATGGACAACCGCGCTGCGATAATTCCGACCGGGTTGCCACCAGCATGTTTCGAAACCGTCCCGGATAACCAGTTCCGCGCCAAAAACCGGATCAGGGAAGACGCCCAACTGTTGCTCTATGTCGGGCGCGTCGCACATGAGAAAAACATAGATTTTCTCATTTCGATGTTTCGTCTCGTGGCTGATCGATCGGACGCGGCAGAACTCCTAATTGCCGGGGAAGGACCCGCCTTGCGTAGCCTGCAGAAGCAGGCTGAACAGGCCGGGCTTTCTGAGCGTATTCATTTCGTCGGTTACCTGGATCGAAATACCGAACTGCTGGAGTGCTATCAGCACAGCGATATCTTTGTATTCGCTTCGGAGACAGAAACACAAGGTCTCGTGCTGCTGGAAGCCATGGCCGCAGGATTACCAGTGATCTCCTGCGCCAGCATGGGCAGTCTGGATGTACTCCGTGATGGCGAAGGCTGCCATATCGCACCGTTGATTGAAGACGAATTCGCCGAACGTGTGCTATCGCTGATTAACGATCCTCAAGATGCCAGGAGACTTTCAGACAGGGGTCGCCAGTACGCGACAACCTGGAGCGCCGAAGCCAAGGCGGCTGACATGCTGGACTTCTACCAGCAAGTTACAGACACACCGCGATACGACCAAAGAGGATGAAGCAGTGAAATTGTTACTCGCCACCGATGCCTGGTTCCCGCAGATCAACGGGGTAGTACGCACGCTGAGCACGGTGGTTGAAAAGCTGCAACGCATGGGTCACGAGGTGGAAGTGATCGCCACCGGTGACTTTCCCACCGTACCAATGCCCTCCTATCCCGAGATCAAAGTGTCGGTTTGGCTGAAAGGACTGCGCAAGCGCATCGAATCATTCAACCCGGATGCCATCCACATCGCCACCGAGGGACCGATTGGCATCTTCACCCGTAACTACTGCCTGAAAAACGGCTTTACCTTCACCACCTCGTTTCACACGCGATTCCCGGAATATATTCGAGAACGGGCACCCATCCCCTTGTCATGGACTTATCCGCCTATCCGGAATTTTCACCAAAAAGCCTTTCGCACCCTGGTGCCCACGCAAAAGCTGAAAGACGACCTGAACACCCGGGGCTTTGACCATCTCGAGGTCTGGGGTCGCGGCGTGGATGTCGAACTTTTCAATCCCGAGCGCGGCCTCGAGACTGACTTAGAAAGACCGGTGTATCTCAACGTCGGCCGGATTGCGCCGGAGAAAAACCTCATTGCGTTTCTTGACGTGGACCTGCCCGGCACAAAAATCGTGGTTGGCGACGGCCCCCAGCTGGAGGAGTTGAAGTCACGCTATCCTGATGTCGTTTTCCCGGGCGCCAAGCAGGGGGTGGAGCTGGCCAATTATTACGCCAGTGCCGATGTGTTCGTCTTCCCCTCCCTGACAGACACCTTCGGTCTGGTGATGCTCGAGGCGATTGCCAGTGGCACGCCGGTAGCCGCGTTCCCGGTGACCGGGCCATTGGATGTGTTACAACAGGATATCACCGGCGTCATGCACGAGAACCTGGCGACCGCGATCGAACGGGCTGCCAGCCTGGACCGGCAAACCTGCCGCCAGGAAGCCATGAAGTTGAGCTGGGATGCAATCGCCAGCCAGTTCCTGAATGCCCTGATGCCGCTTAACAGTGACAAAGAACCAGCTATACGAGAATCTCAATGGCTAAACCCGGCGACACAGGGCTCACCCGCATAATTAAGGCCACCGGCTACTCGCTCAAGGGATTTCGCGCCGCCTGGAAGCACGAATCCGCCTTTCGACAGGAAACCCTGCTGGCCGCCTTCCTGATTCCATTTGCGATCTGGCTTGGCCAAAATGCCACCCAGATAGCATTGCTGATCAGCACCCTGTTTCTGGTCGTTATCGTGGAACTACTCAACTCGGCCATCGAGGCCGTGGT
>Ga0180430_10002449_pt1 | contig 16738 bp, 9 predicted proteins | sample SS_ome_9_FD_132999 | JGI IMG/M metagenome (GOLD analysis project Ga0180430, IMG submission 132999) | Hypersaline lake sediment archaeal communities from the Salton Sea, California, USA - SS_1_S_2 metaG | ecosystem: Environmental > Aquatic > Non-marine Saline and Alkaline > Hypersaline > Sediment... | reverse complement strand
GAGCGAACGATACAGTAGGTGCAGTGGTTGTCGCAGCCGTCCTGAACCTTGACAAAGGCCCTGGTTCGCATGGTCTCCAGGGTCTCACCCGCTTCGCCAGGACGCCCGGGTGACTGCGCATGATTCGTGAGCAGGTCACCCGCGCGCTCTTTCTCCGCATTGGGAATCACCCAGCGGACCCCGGGGAGTCGGGCCGAGGTCTCCGGTCGCAGAGTTGCGTAGCATCCCATGATGGCCAGCCGAGCTTGAGGGTTGTCGCGATGTAGGGAGCGCATCTCATGCCGCGTCTTTCGCTCGGCCTGGGCGGTGACGGCACACGAGTTGACGGCGATGGTATCGGCTTCGGCTGCGCTGGCCACGATCGTATGCCCGGCCCTCGCCAGCTCCTGGGCCAGCAACTCGATCTCGCTCCAGTTGAGACGACACCCAACACTGTCGAGGTAGATCCGCATAGTAGCTTCAGCAGCTTTCTAGACGCGCAGGGCGTCTATCAGGAGCATCCGGGCTGGCAGAGCGATTATAGCACGCGTCCCCGCTCTGCAAAAGGTCACGGCCTGCCCCTCTCAGAGCACGTCAACAGGATCCACCTCGACGTGCCAGCCTGGAGGTATGTCAACACGGCTGAGGAATGCCGGTGGGTCTGGATGACGTATCAGGATCTGCCAGCGGTAGCGGCCTCGGAGGCGTGCGAAGAACGGAGGGGCCGGACCGATGAGATTGGTCGTGGGCCATCCAGACCGCGCCAGGCCCTGGCGCAGCGTTGTGCTGAGTGTTTGCGACCTCGACTCGGCGCGGTAGTAGTCCTCGTCCTCGCAGGTCAGCTTGGCCAGGCGGCTGTAGGGAGGGTAGCCTTGTTCCCGCCGGAAGGACAGTTCGCGATCCGCAAACCCATCGTAGTCGTGCGTCGAGGCGGCGACGATAGCGTAGTGGTGTGGGTGGTAGCTCTGTATGACGACCCGGCCGCCCAGGAGCCCACGGCCTGCCCTTCCCGCCACCTGGGTGAGCAGTTGGAAGGTCCTCTCGCTGGACCGGAAGTCCGGCAGGTTGAGCGCCGTGTCCGCTGAGATGACGCCGACCACCGTGACCAGAGGGAGATCCAGGCCTTTGGTGATCATCTGTGTCCCCACGAGAACATCGGCGGCTCCGCTCGAGAAACGTTCAAGGATTGTGCTGTGGGCCTCGTGGGTCTGAGCCGTGTCCCGGTCCCAGCGCAGCAGACGCGCCTCTGGCCACCGGTCGCGCACGGCATTCTCAAGCTTCTGGGTGCCAAGGCCGAAGTACCGAATGCGGGTGCCTCCGCACTCAGGACACCGCTCAGGCTGGGGCTCACGGTGATTGCAGTGGTGACAGATCAGCTGTGCCCCGGGGCGGTGGTACGTCAGTGGAATATCACATTGGGGGCAGCGAACCACGTGACCGCAGTCACGGCATAGCACGTGGGTGGCGCTCCCCCGGCGGTTGAGGAATAGGATCACCTGTTCTCCACGCGGCAGCGCCCCGTCAATGGCCTCTTGGAGTGGCCGGCTGAAGATAGATCGATTACCGGCCCGCAGCTCCGCGCGGAGATCCACGACCTGGACGGGCGGCAAGGGTAGATAACGCGCCTTGCTGCTCTCGCTGCTCAGGGAGCGGTAGCGCGTCATCGCCAGATGGTGTCGGGCCTGGAGTTCCTGCAGCCGGCGGGTGTGCCCCATGATGCGCCGGGGCATCTCCTGCAGGGAGAACTCGCCCTGGGCGGCTCTGTAGTATGAGACCAGGCTGGGTGTGGCCGAGCCAAGAATCACTGTTGCTCCCGCCAGGTGACCGAGCTCAAGGGCCGTATCTCGGGCGTGGTAACGCGGACGAGGGGCCACCTGTTTGTAGCTGTCGTCGTGTTCCTCGTCCAGCACGATCAGACCGAGAGGGGAGAGGGGCACGAATAGAGCTGAACGGGGGCCGACCACCACGTCCACGAGCCCCTCTCGCGCCCTTCGCCAGGTGTCATAACGCTCGCCGTCCGTAAGGGCACTGTGGAGAACGGTCACACGGTCCGGGAAGCGGCCCGCGAAGCGAGCCACCGTCTGAGGCGTCAGCGATATCTCCGGAACTAGAATGATAGCCTTGCGCCCTTGGCGAAGGACCTCGTCCACGGCGCGGAGGTAGATCTCGGTCTTGCCCGAGCCCGTCACCCCGTGGAGCAAGTAGGAACCGGGCGTCCTGCCGTGGCTCGACGCGTGTCTTGCATCACGGAGTGGTCCGGGCCGGGCCCTTCGGTCGATACCTTGCTTGATCGCTCGCCACACGGCCTGCTGGTCCGACGTCAGCGGCGGTGGCTCCGTGGTGACGAAGACGTCGCCGGCCAGCGGGTCCCGCCATACCTCCCTCTTGGAGAACACGACGGCTCCTCGCTCCTCCAACTTCTTGAGGTGGTACCTGTCACAGTCGGTCTCCTCGTAGACCCAGCTCACCGGCACCGGCGCCCTCTCGAATTTGAGGAGATCCAGGATCGGAGGGTAGCATGCACTTTTCAGTCCCTTCGTCGCCTGGGCAAGATCCACCTCCGGCACCAGACGCACGTGCTCCACGAGCTTCGGCCCGGCCGACGGCGCGGCGAGAAAGGACTCTCGCGTGACGACGCCCCGGCGCTCGAGCTGTCGCGAGGCGGTACGCCAATCCACGCCAGGCAGCGCAGCGTTCAACTGATTGCCTGTGAGCCGGCCCCGACGTTTGAGCAACTCCAAGAGCTGCCCCTGCGCGTCGGTGTTGGCAGCATCCGGCTCGGCCCGGTCGTTGAGGGCGACCCGTACGTCGGAATGGCCTATCATCCCGGGAGGGAGCATCAGCTCGAGGCATTCATAGAGGGAGGCGACGTACTCGTCCCTCATCCACCCGGCCAAATCGATCTGTTCGGGCGTCAGCACCGGGTCGGGATCGACTAGCGATCCTACCGGGCGGGTGTCAACAGCAGGCGGATCCCTGCTCAGGCCAACAACGACGCCGTAGAGCCGACGGGCTCGGAATGGGACCACGACCAGGGAGCCGATACCGACTTGTCCGATGAGTTCCTCGGGCACGTGGTACGTGAAAGCGGGTCCGTTTTCCGAGGCCTTCGCTGGAGAGAAGACCACCACATCGGCAAAGGCACGGTGTGTTTCTTCAGCCGTCGACGAGACCCCCGCGGTGCTCATAGGCCCGGCGGCGCCCGGCGCTAGACCTCCTCGCCGAAACGGGGGCTGTAGCGCAGGAAGACCGCATACCCAACCGCGAGTACGACGAGGGATGTCACGGCGGTGCGAAGCAAGAAATCGAGTCCCGTGTAGGTCCCCCGGTAGAGCAGGTCTCGATAGGAGGCGATCACCGACGCCATAGGATTCAGGCGTCTGAGCCAAAGTTGCGCGTCGAACGTGATCCCCAAAATCGTCTTCTCCTCGCCTATCTGTGTGATGGGATAGAAGACGGGCGTGAGAAAGAACCATGCCTGCATCAATACGCTCAGGATGATCTGGGTGTCGCGGTAGAAGACGTTAAGCGTGGCAAGCATCAGGCATATGCCCAGGGCGAAAGCCATTTGCACAAGGATGGGTATCGGCAGCAAGAGGGCCCAGGGCGTTATCCTCGCCCCGGAGACCAGAGCCAGACCAAAGAAGACGGGCAGCGCGATCACGAAGTTGACCAGGTTCGACAGGAGAATCGAGATGGGCAGTACCTCTCGCGGGAAGTAGACCTTCTTGATGAGGTGGGCGTTCCCAACGATGCTGTTCGTCGCCTCCATGACTGCCTGTGAGAAGAACTGCCACGGCAGGAGCGCCGAAAGAAGGAAGACGTGGTAGTGTTCGAGATCGGAGCGGATGAACAGGAAATTGAAGACAACCGTGAACACCAGCATCATCAGCAGTGGATTCGCCCAAGACCACACAATCCCCAGCACGGAATTCCTGTAGCGAACCTTCAAGTCTCGTACCACAAGATTGCGAATCAGCTCGCGATACGTCCAGAGCTCGCGGAGCCGACCACCTATGCTTCTGGAGAACTGGTTTCCGCTCACGTGTCCCTCTGCATCTCTACGCTCCCGGCTGCTCGTCTCGGAGCCTCTGTTTCGCCGAGGAGAGACTGGTAGATCTCCAACAGCCGCTGCCCGGAGCGCTCCCAGGAGAAGTGGGCGCTCGCTCGGGCGCGCAGCCTCCGCCCGAGCGCTCGTCGTTCAGGGCGCGGGAGCTTGAGCAACTCGTGCATAGCCCTGGCGAGAGCCCTTGAGTCGCCCACAGGGCTCGCATACGCGCCCAGTGATCCCAGGTACTCCCGGCTGACGGGCGTGTCGAAAGCGACGGTGGGCAGCTCCATCGCCATGTAGTTCAGGATCTTGCCCGCGCCCTCGGTCGTCGAGAGCTTCGGCGCCACTGCGATATCGCCCAGCGCCAGGTGTCTAGGGGCGTCCTCGTACGGCACCTTCCCTGTGAAGGTCACGTGCTCCTCGATGCCTAGCTCCCGTGCCATATCCCGGTATCTCTCAACGCTCGGAAACCCCATCATCAACAGGTGGAACGGGGTCTCCCAGGCCATCAGATGGGTGGCAGCCCGGAGGAGATGGGGCGTCCCCTGATAGTCGGCCAGAAGCCCGAGATAGGCGACTATGGGTCGATCATCCGGGAGGTGTAGGGCCGCGCGACTCTGTGCCAGGACCGCGGCGTCTATGGCGCGAGGATGAAAGAACTCCAGGCTGACACAGTCGGGCAGGGCGTGGACCGTCTCCTCACGGCACTCAAAGTCTTGCTTGAGGAGGAGGGCTGTCGCGCTGGTGCTGGACACGATGGCATCTGGCATCTGCGTGATGCGCCGTTCCAGGAGTCTCGCCCAGCGGTGCCAGGCCCCTTCGGGATTCAGGAAATGGTGGTCCACCATCTCGCTCGTCATACTACCTTGAAAGTCCGCCACCAATGGAAGCCCCTTCAGCCCGCTGAGCAGGCGCCCGATCAGCGCGCCCTCGTGGAGGTGTCCATGGATCAGGTCGTAATCGTGCCTCAGGACGGTCTCCAAGCCGGTCCACACCAGGAAGGCATCGAATGCGATCTTGTGGAGCGACGACCCGACCTCGTAGTTGGACCTCCACGGCGTGGCTCTCGTGCGCACGATATCGAGATCTGGAAGGTCACGCCCCAGGTAGTACGTGACGATCGTTACCCGGTGGCCCAATCGCTGAAGGGCCCGGGTCTCCTCCAGGATCCGTACGTGACACCCGTAGTCCAGAAAGAAGGACGTCGGGGCAACCATCAGAATGCGGTATGATTGGCTCAAGGCGCCGGTCGTGATAGGACGCGTCGAGAATGGGTGCGCGCCGGTCTAGTCCTCGTCGGATTCCCCGGGACCTCGCTGGAGGCGAGAACCTAGGCTGCCGAAAAGCATCTGTCCGAGCTGTTTGGCAGCCCCTGGCATGTCCCGTCTGTCGAAGGTGCCATCCTCCGACCACATTCCCTTTCGACGCTGATTCATCCATCGAGATCGACCCTCTGCCGCCTGCCGTACCACGTCCTCCAAAGCCTCTTCGTCCGCCTTGACCAGAAGACCACGAAGATGAGTCAGTTCATCAATCAGAGCGTCTAGTCGTCGAAGCAGGTTGTCTCGATTGAGATAGAGCGACGGGTGTCGAGAGGGGACGTCCTCGATAGCCTCGGTGGCGCTGGCGAAGCGGCGCCCGGCGAACTTGCGCATCTCCTTCCAGCCGGGTGAATCCACGGTCGTGCGAAGGAGGGCGATGGTGAGCAGGTCCGGTAGTCCCTCGATGCCTGCCAGCAGGCCGTCGTGCTCCCTGACGTCGATGAAGAAGGGGTTGGCCTGGACTGCGTAGGCGAGCCAGGAGCAGACATTGATCGCCTCGCTCGGCGTGCTGGGAGATGCAGTGAAGCAGTAGAGAGCCTCGCGCAGCAGATCTGCTTCGGCATCCTTGAGTCCCTCCAGCGCCCGCAGCCCCACGATAGCGGGGTTGAGGATCACGTGACCACCAACAAACGACGTGTGCTTCGGAAGGGTCTCATCTGCCCACCGGAGTACGGGGGCCTTCAGTCTCGCCGTGTCGGTGACGACGGCGCCGTCCGCCAGGTGGGGCCCGATCGATGCAAAGGTGTCCCGGATTTTCGCGAGGGGCTGAGCGACGATGACGAGCTCCGCTCCCTCACAGGCCGCCTCCGGTTTGCGGCGGATGTCGTCAAGCGCCCCGCGGACCTTGGCTAGGTCGGCGATAGCCCGGTCCTCGTCGAAGCCCACGATCTCGAGAGACTCCTCACGGCCCTGAAGCGCGTAGGCCATAGACGCGCTGACCAGATTGATTCCCACAATCGCAATGCGACTGGTACTCATTGTTCCATCTCCTCGATCAAGAGGCGCCGCGGGATGTCACTTGAGGCCGCTGGGTCTCGGGACATCCAGTTCCGACGTCTCATTCTCTAACGCTAAGCCCTAGTTCGCGTCGTCTGCTGCCTGAAGAGCACGCAGCAAGCGATCGCGCTCCGTCTCACAGACCGTTACCTTCCGCTCGTGAGACCTGACAAGTTCGACCGTCAAAGGCGAGCAGCCCGTCTTTCTTGCCCACCGTGCGCCGATCTCCGCATGGTCGCGGTACGTGGCGGCTGGACCCGCGTTGACCCTTCTCACGGCCTCTTTGTCCCGATCCAGTAACGAGGGTGCGACCTTCTCCGCGAGCACGAGGAGGCCGCGTTGCCAGGGAGTGAGGAGACAAGCGGCCTTGCCGACATCGTGAAGCAGGGCTGCCGCCAGAAGGTCTTCGTTGACGTGGCCTCCCCCCAGCAGGGCTTCGTAGACCTCCAGGGCGTGGCGCTGATCCTGAGGCGCTTGTCTAGCGAACAGGCACCGGGCCTCGGGCGGAAGAACCCTGGTAGCACGGCTCACCCTCCCTGGCGAGATCGCCCGGCGCGCTGTCAGCGCTCGCACGAACTGGTCCACGCGATAACGGACAGCGCCGATGAACCTCACGTCGGCTCCGGGCTGCTAGTACACCAGCAGGGCTCGGAACATGAAGTTCATCAGCGGATTCATGATGAGGCCGAGGATGCCCAACCTCGATAGTAGATAGAGCCCTAACATCAGCCCTGGCCCACCAAAGCGCTCCAGGTCCTCCAGCTTGTTGGCCCACTCCCGCGGGAGGAGCCACGCGAGGACGCGCGAGCCGTCCAACGGTGGGAAGGGGATCAAGTTGAAGACCATCAGGGCCAGGTTGATGCTGATGAACTGGATCAGGATGCCCTGCAGGCTGATCCTTGAGGAGCTTCTAAAGAGGCTTAGCCAGCCGAGACGGAAGGGTATGGCGGCCAGCATCGACAACACCAGGTTCGAGAGGGGACCGGCGACGCTCACCAGCGCGTGACTCTTGCGCCTCTCCCCGCGCAGACGGAAAGGATTGACGGGCACGGGTTTGCCCCAACCGAATCCGAATATGGCCAATGATACCGTCCCGACGGGATCGAGATGGGCTAACGGATTGATGGTCAGACGCCCTCGTCGGGCGGCTGTGTCGTCTCCCAGTTGGTAGGCTGCCCAGGCGTGGGCCCATTCGTGGATGGGCATACTCGTCAGAAAGAGAATCCCCAGCGTAATCAGCCGGTTCAGATTGAACAAATTGTCAAACAACAATATCCCTCGTGTGGTTCTATGGGCGACAGTTGGGTCTGAGAGCCCTGTCGCGACCTTAACGTCAAGCTGAAGGGATTATAACACGGCAAGAGGTTGCGGGCGAATAAACGGGGATTTGAGGGGGCTATGCAAGCTGTCGCCGCGTCAGTGTCCAACGCAGCCTGTCCGCAGGCTGGTCAGGAGGGCTCGATGGACGAGCCATGTGTCGATTGTCGGTGGATCAACTCCGTCGCGGCTGTCGCCAGGCCGACGACCAGCCAGAACAGTGTCACTGAATGGTGGAAGTCGAGATTGAAGAAGTAGTGATCGAAGACGCCGCCCATCAAAGCCCCCACTAGGCCGGCGTGCAGGCCCCACCAGTATGCCTCGAGTTCGGTCCCCCCCGCCAGCTCCCGCGTTCGCCAGAAGCGCACCAAGAGGGTGCCGATGACGACTAGGAAGCTTGTCAGGCCTACGAGGCCCACCGTCTCGGCCATCAACAAGTAGAGATTCGCGACCCCAATGTAGGTGTCGACGTCCGGAGATCCGGCAAAACCTACCCCAAGGATGGGATACCGGCGGATGAGTTTGAGCGCGTCCCGATACTCTCCCATCCTCATCTGGGTGGCCAGATCCTCCACCATGAATCCCTCAAGGAAGTGGGAGACCAGTGCTTGAGTCTGCGGGAGGAGGAGCATGAGCACCAGCGCCCCGCCCAGAAGAATCCAGATCTTCCGGTATCGTAGCGTTGCCATGATGACCAGCGCAGCTCCGAGGCCCACCATGGATCCACGGCTCATGGTCAATCCCAAGCAGATGGCCATCACACCCAACATAGGAATCAGGTAGCGGCGGCGCATCAAGGGGCGCTGCACGAAGAGCTGAGGAAGGGTGATAGCGAGGCTGACGTTGAGCAGGCTCCCGAGCACGTTGGGGTCTACGGACGTCGATGTGGCACGCAGCGGCAGCTCCGGGTTCTCCCGGATGTACCGTAGGACACCCGGTCCAGTTGGGTATCCGATGCGGCCCAAGGCCGATAATGCCTGGATCACCAAATCGCGAGAGATCTGGTCGGCCACGATGTAGAGCGCCACGCCCAGCAGCGCGGAGACAAAGCTGCCCACCAGTAGGGCGAGCAGCACCCGCCTTAGTCGTTCCTCGCTCCGCACCGTATTCACCACGACGAAGAAGAGGGCCACACTCAGCATCATCTCGGCGAACCGGCGGAGGTATGTCTGCAGGAACCCCAACGCAAGCGGCACGTGGCGCAATCCGAAGACGAACGCACCAACCGCGACAAGGATGAAGGCGAGGACCGGCCCGCCCAGTGGCGTAGTCACCGGGTTGTCGTCTGTGCCGCCCGCGATTTGGAGCAGCCAGACCAGGAAGAGGATTCCGAGCGCCGCGTCGAGGAAGGTGGGGGTGAAGCCCAGGTCGAAGGGAAATGAGGCAAAGGGGAGCAGGCAGACGACGCCGATGACGGACACGTAGGCCACCTCGATATCCTGCAGCATCCAGATGCCCATAAACAGAGCGACCACGCCCGCTCCAGCCAGCAACGGGCCGACCTCCGACAGGAGGAAGCCGACACCGATCGCCAGGACGGCGCACAGGACGATCGCCGCCAGCGCCGAGAGCCAGCGATAGCGGGATGCGAACACGCGCAAGAGCCACTCTTGACTCGTCATAGATTCAGTCCTCGTCCAACCCTTGATCGGCGCTCACAGAGAGCGGGATCTCGACGGCGGTGCCACCGTCCGCACGCGGGAGACGTTCCATCGTATCCAGGTGATACATACCCACCAGGATTCGGTGCGGCCCGGCCGACGCGTCCGACGGCAGGGCAACGCGATGGAGATCGACCACCGTCTCCCCCGCCTCCCACAGCGAGGTCGGATAGTCTCCCGTCACCGGTGGGCCGTCCCCCTGTGCTATTGGCCGGTCCTCTTGCCCCAGCAGGTGCACGAACACCTGGTAATCCCTGGATGGGGCCTGGCGGGCCTCCCAGTGCAGGGTCACGGTCAGTGGCTCACCAGCACGGGCCGTCGCGGGAGAGAGATCGTAACCCAGAAGTGTCACGCCGTCGGCCAACTTCACGTCGAGGCGGTGCTCGGCACGAAGCTGAGTATCCGGTGGCGCCAGCTTTGCATAGCCCACCGGGATTGCACCGAGGGTCGCCTTGGCCTTTGGGTCGTAGAGTCCCACCTCCAGACGCAGGCGACTGGGAGCCTGCGCGTCCGGGGCCACGGGGATGCGGTAGGGGTCGCGCCAGACCTCGCCCGGATGCCACAGGCTGGTCGGGACCATCCCGCACGCCGGGTGTCGATTGATGTGACCGGCCAACTCATGCCCCCGACCTAGCAGACGCGCGAAACTCACGTAGTCCGTTGGGGTGGAGGTCATGGCCTCCCAATAGACGACGGCGTCAACAAATGCCCGGGGATTGTCGGCGTCCAGTGATTGCGGTTCGTATTCGACGCCCACCACCCGGGCAACGTCCTCCAACTCTTTGGGCTCAACACGTGCAGACTCCGGCACATCCGAGAGCTCCAGTGACTCTGGGCGTGCGTATTCCGGCGCGATGGCCACAAAGGGCAGCAGGCCGGCGATGATGAGCAGCAGCGCCCCGATGGCCGTCCCCACGGTCGGCCGCACCGGCTCTGGTGCCCACTGCCGGAATCCCAGGGCCATGAGCGAGCTGATGCCCGCGATGCCGGGAAAGACGAGCCGCCCCTGGAAGGCGGGCGAGATCCACGTCCAGCGCAGCACGGAGACGAAGAGGATCAGGCCCCAGAGTGCAGGTATCATCACGGCACGGTCAGGGGCTTTGAATCCCCGTTGCCATCGTCGTCCGACCCAGATCAAGAAACCCGCCAGACCCAGCAGGGACAGGAGATCGAAGAGCCAGTAGACGGCCCGCGGGGCCATCACGTTGACGCCCCCGAAGAGCCCCCAGTAGGTCCAGCGGAACGTCCCAAACTCGCCCAGCCAATCATGCAGGTTGGGTGGTTGAGCCCGGGTGCCCTGGACGGCGATGAAGACGTTGAGCGCGGTGGGATCGCCGTAGAGCCTCCAGTTCCTCACGAACCACCATCCGCTCACTGCGGCTGCCACCAGCGCCATGATCACTCCATAGCCAAGAATCCGGAGCAATCGATGAGACGGCCTTTCGTGGCTCCGTGTTTCCCAGGCACGAATTGCCACCACCAGACCCGCTACGGGAATCAGTCCCAGTAGGCTGAGTTTCGTCAATGCCCCGACGCCGATCAGGAGCCCCAAGAGGGCGCTGCAAAGCCCCAGTCTGCCGAACCGGCCCGACTCGCCTCCTTTAGCGACGCGCACAATGACGAGGAGGGTGAAACTTCCGACGAGGGCAGCCATGGCATCGTTGTTCACCGATGCACTGACGAAAAGGAACATCGGATTGAACGCCGTCAGCGCCGCGGCTCCCAGGGCGAGTGTCGGCCTCTCCGGGAAAAGGGTTCGCGATAGAGAGTACGTCACCAGCACCGTGGAGGCTCCGAAGGCTAGCGTCAGAAGCCGGATAACGCGGACGGCCAGAACGGAGCCCCTCCAGGGGAAAGCTTCCCTCTCTGGTCGATGGATGATCAGGTTCTTGTTGCACACCTGGGTGGGATTGCCAATGAACGCGTGTTTGTTCTTCCACAGCAGGCTTGGGAGATCAGAGGTATCAATCCAGGACGTGGCCGCCGCCATGATGGCGTAGTAGGCGGGCGGCTGTCCCCCGTCCTGCAGCCAGGCGCAGTCGTCGGGCGACGCCTCGCAGACCTCGGGCTCAAGGACCGGCAGCTCACGATGTGTCTGGACATGCTGCACGTAGGGATAGTGTTTGAACTCGTCCGAGGCCTCAAGCACGGGGGTGACGAGGCTGTACAGGACGCCGAGCAGCACGAAGAGGACCACTATCGCAGCCGCCATCATGGCTGGTCTGGAAAGCCAGCTGCGCGGCGGACCAGCCTCCACCCGGTCTCCCAGAGGGAGCTTGGGGCTCTTGCCTCTTCCAGTCATCGGACGGTCACGTGCCCGATCACGACCGCATCATCCTCGATGCGCAGATCTGGACGATGCGCCCCTTCCTCGAGGCACGCGGGCAGACGGTGTCGGGTTTGGGATTCGTACATACCCGCCATCAGGAGGTAGCGGCCTGGCCGGGCTGTCCTTTCCACCTGAAGTCGATGGGGATCGCGCACGACATCCTCGGGTATCCAGAACGACGTGGGGAAGGCGCCGTCAAGCGGAGGGTGGTCGCTCTGGGAGATCAGGGACTCCTGCTCGTCTATCAGATGGAGGAAGACCGTGTGGTCGGTGTTCAGCGTCTTCTCCGCCTGCCACACCAACGTGACCGAGATTGCCTCCCCGGGGTGCACCTCGGTCTCCGACACATCGTAGCCCACCAGCGTGATCGCCCCATCGAGTCGGGCCCCTACCTCGTGGGCGGCTTTGGCAGAGGCTGGCTCCATCGGGCGTACTGGAATGAGGTCGAGCAACATCATGTCCAGTGGCGTATCGTCCGGCGGACGCGTCACCGGCAAGCGAGTGCGGTTCTCGTCATAGAGTCCAGCATAGAGCGCAGCGGCTGTCGGCACCTCCGTGTCGAGTGGGAGTCTGAGCTCGTACTGGTCCCGGTAGATCACGTTAGCTTCCCACAGCGACGGGGGGAAGGTGCCCCTGCCGGGGTAGCAGTCCACGCCGCTGACCGCTTCCTTATCGCGCCCGAGTATCTGGACGAAAGCCAGGGCCTCTTCTTCAGGTTTCTGCCGCGCCCGCCAGTAGAGGCTGACGGAGAGGATGTCGCCAGGGTGGGCCCCCTCAGCCTCGATGTGACCTCCCAGGAGCTCGATGGGTGTCTGCCCAAAGGAGAGGTTCAGGCGGGACATATCCCTGGGCAGTTCGCTCTCATGCACGATCGCGGGTTTCGCGTAGGCCGGGACGATGAAGGCGAAAAGGGAGATCGCCGCCATCGCGCATTGACCGCTGCCCATGAGGGCCGCCAGGGCCGGCCTCCAGCGATCCAGTGACAAACCCTCGGCCAGAAGGCGACTCATGCCCAGCATAATGAGGATCGATATCGCGGCCGTGGTCGGCATCAGATAGCGCCCCTGGGCTCCGAAGACGATCATGATGAACCGCCAGACGGAGCCTACATTCAGGAGCAGGGCGAAGGTGAGCACCAACAGCCCCTGCTGTACCGGCCGCGTGAACTTCCGGGGGGAGAATTGATCGAGGGTCACCAGGACCAGGCCCAGGAGGGAGAGCCGCGTCACCACTCGCCACACGACGTACATCCATGGGGCCGCGGCGATGTTGAACCAGCCGAACATTGCCCAGTAGGATTTCTCCAGCCCCCCCAGCTCGGGGATGACCTCGAGCACGCCGATCGGCTGGGCCCGCACGGTGGCAGTGTGACTCAACCATGCGTCGACGCCCATCAACTCATCGTAGAGGATAAGGTTACGGGCGAACCACCAGCCGCTCACCAAAGCCGCTGTCACGACTACCAGGGCCCAGCGGCCCCCCAGGGTTCGCAGACGGTGGCTGGCAGGATCCTCCTGGCGCTCGCCCCACTCTCGTAGGCTGTCGAACAGTAGGGCGAGTCCGACGGCGGGAGCCAGGACGACGCCGCTCAACTTGGAGAGCGCCGCCAGGCCCAACGCCGCACCGGTTAACAGGAGGCCTTTGGGAGGCAACCCTCTCGCCGCCAGGCGCACTGCTCCCCAGATGGCCAGTGACCCGAATGCCGTCACCGCCGCATCGTTGCTGACCCGGGCGCTGGTGAAGATGAACATGGGGTTGAGGGCAGCCAGGGCCGTGGCTCCCAACGCCAGCCAGCGCCTGTCCGGGAAGAGCTCCGTGGCGATGCCGTACACCGCCACGACAGCTACCATGCCCAGGGCTGTGGAGACGAGGCGGGCGATGTGCATCGTCAGAGGTGTACCGCGCCACGGGAAATGTTCAGCCGGGGTATGCACCAGACGGTTCTTGTTGACGGTGCGACTCGCATCGCCCATCGTCTGATAGGGGTTCCGCCACGACCACTCCGCGAGCTCGACGTCGTCTTCGATCCAGAATGTCAGGGCGGCAACGAGCGAGTAGTAGACCGGAGGGTGGCTGGCAACGTAGCCGGTCACGCGCGCTCCCGACGGCGTCCCCTGGACCGGGAAACCACGGCCCTCGGTCAGCTCGTGGATGTAAGCGTAGTGCCCGTTGGCGTCCGGGGTCTCGAATATGGGTATGGTTACACCGTACAGCAGGGCCAGCGTCAGATAGAGCGCGAGGATGACGCCAAATGTCCGGTGTCTCTTGAGCCGCGCCATCACTCTACCCTCACCTCTTCCAACAACACATAGCCCCCGGGAACGACCTTCCCGTCCACCGTGGTCTGGGGTCGCTGGCCGGTCTCGGGGTCGAAAAACCCTATCAACAGGTCGTAGGTGCCGGGGGGGACGTCGGACAAGGACACGACGTGCGTGTCCGCGATGACTTCTCCTGCCCGCCAACTGGTCGTTGGGCGGGTCCAATCGACCGGCAGGCCACCGGCCTCGGCCAGCGGAGGCTCCTCCGCCTCGCCGACGTGTACGAAAACGTGGTAGTTCTCGTCCAGGGAGTCGTCCGCCTGCCAGTACAGGGAGAGATTCAGGGCACTGTCTTCACGCTCCAGGTCATAGCCCCGGAGATGGACCTTCTCCGCCAGCGTGTTGTCGCCCATCGTGTGGTCAACGTCCTCAGGCATTCTGGTAACCATAGGCCAGACGTCAATCTGCACGCTCCCCAACGTCAACCAATCGCGCTCTCCGTACCAGTGCTTCACTGGCACCACGCTTCCGTCTCTCTGCTCGATCAGACTTATCTGCACCTGGTGGCTTCCGCTCTTCAGTTCGGCCGGAAGTTGCATAATCAAGCGCCCGGCCACTGGATCGCCGGGGGTCCACCTGCTGGTCGGATACTCTGCCGCACTGAGGGGCGTCTCCCTGCTGGTCACCACCCCCCGCTGCGGGTCGAGGATGCGGATGCGTAGCGCGTAGTCGTCCTTCGGGGTCGCGCTTGCCCTCCACGTCAAATTCCCCGTAAGCGGATAACCGGCTCGGAAGGTATCGCTTTCCAGCTTCGCGTCGAGCAATTCAAGATTGCCCTCAAAGTGGGCCATCGGGCGGGCTGCGCCGTCCTGGGACGTGGGAGGGTCTACCCCGAGTTGTCCCACCTGGCGAGACTCGCCGAGCCCTACCGGTTCCAGGCTTAGCGTGTAGCTGATGGGAGGTAGATCCTCCGGCAGCGGTAACCGGAACTCGACGCGAACGATGTCGTCCGTCGGCCAGGCCGCGGGCGGATAGAACGGCAGGACGTCAGATCTTCTCTCATGCCAGACAGTCCCGGCGCTGTCCAGGAGTTGAGCCTTCAGCGTGAGAGGCTCCTCTGGTGGATCCTCGCCCACTTGCCAGTAGAGGTCCACCCACGCCTCCTTCCCTGCAGCGGTGCCCTGCGGGCGTATGCCCACCAGGTGAAGTCCGCCCCATCGCTCGTCCCGGGCATCCACGCCCGTCGGGATCGTCTCGAGAGTGGGCGGGTGGTGTTCATACCCTGCGACTCCGACGTAGGTCCACCAGGCTTCGAATTCTTGCTGGCAAACCTTGAAGAGGTTCGCCTCTGCCCAGTCCGGCAGGAAGTCGTGGGGGAAATACGTGGGCGGTGGGCCGTACATGAACCAGATACGCTCGTACCGGCGGGCCCACGCCTCAAAGCTGGCCTGGGCACGGGCTGTGTCCCGGTTGTTGCCGTAGCGCGGAATCGCGACCTCTGGGTAGGGGCCGTCATAGTAGTAGTCAAAAGTTAGGCGAATCACGGGGTGGTGCAGGATGATGGCGTCCCCGGGCCGGGCCCTCTCCTCGATGTACTGGACGGCGCCCCTGATGTCGTCCTTCCAGAATTGGTGAGAGGTGAGGATATCGTAGCTGGCACTGACGCGCAGGACAAGCACCAGACCCAGAGCCAGCACCAAGCTCGGGCTGAACCAGCGTCTGAGGGTGGTCAACCCTTGGGCCAGCATCAACTCAAAGGCCGGAGCGACCACCATCAAATGCCGCGGGTTCATGTAGTTTGGTTTGATCAGGGAGAGTGCGTACTGAAGGAGCACGGGGATAGCCAGGTAACCTAACCCGACGACCCAGCCACGCCGACGGGTCTCAACACCGGCCACGAGTATCCCCACGCCGAATAGGCTGAGGAAGGGGAGTAGACGCCACCACGGCTGTATCGCGGAGCGGGTGGGGCCCAGGCTGAACGAGCTCCAAGCTTCCTTAAGGATGATGCCTAGGGGCCGATAGGTGAACGAGAAAGGATGGACACCCAGCAGCCGCCAGAGGAAGGGGACCAGGGGGAGCACCGCGATGATCAACGCGGCAAGGATGACCAGCGGCTCGCGGCGCTGCCGCCGCACCCGGTGGAGACCGTAGACCCCCAGTTCGAAGGCCAAGAGGAGGAAACCCGCGTAATGAGTGTACAGGAGAGCCAGCGTCGTGACGACGTAGGCTGCGTAGTCCTTCCGTCGAGCCCCCTTCTCAAGAAGTGGTAGGAAGAAGTACATCGACGTCAGGCTCAGGACGACCAGCCAGGTATACATGCGGGCTTCCTGCGCATACCAGAGGAAGAAAGGAGATGCCGCCCCCATCAAGGCTGCCCAGAGACCTGTCTCGCGGTTGAAGAGAGCGCCTCCAACGACGTACAGGAGCGCTACGGAGAGCGTTGCTGCGAAGACCGAGGGAAACCGCAGGGCGAACTCGCTCCGCCCGGCAAGCGGTAACCAGACGTGCATCAACAGAAAGTAGAGCGGAGGATGGAGATCAGGGGTCCTGACGAACGATCCACGAGTTGATCCGTCTTGGTAATCAGGGTCGACCGGGATCAGATTGACGTTCTCGAAGATCAGACCGAGGGATTGCTCAGCCCGACGGAGCGTCAGGCCCTCATCGCTCCACAGGCTCTTGGCGCCCAGATCGTGCGTGCGGATGGCGAACGACAGCGCGACCAACAGGAGTAGAAACGTCCACACCCGTCGCGAGAGAGTATTGCGGCTTGAGAAAGTGAGTCGACCGTCCATCTCCGGCATGTTACCGCACTTTTCCGG
>Ga0180430_10002448_pt1 | contig 16739 bp, 12 predicted proteins | sample SS_ome_9_FD_132999 | JGI IMG/M metagenome (GOLD analysis project Ga0180430, IMG submission 132999) | Hypersaline lake sediment archaeal communities from the Salton Sea, California, USA - SS_1_S_2 metaG | ecosystem: Environmental > Aquatic > Non-marine Saline and Alkaline > Hypersaline >... | reverse complement strand
ATACTGTCCTGTCCGCTGATCCATTTTTCTTCGAACTCTTTCTGAAACTGGTCGATCCTGAACTGGTCGGGAATGGCCATGTTATAGGTCGGATACTGTTTGGAACTGCGATCCCAAATGGGCTTTGGAAGCGGGTAGTTAATGTAGTGCCTGATGCCTTCATATTTATATTTCTCGTCGTAGATCCCAGGTTCAAACATAATGCTGAATCCAAAATTGAAAAAGTCAGTTTTATGACGTTCCAGGTGATCCCACATGGAGCCGGCTTCGTTATAATCTTCGGGGTAGATGGCTCCGGCGGCACCGTTCATGGCATAAACTCCCGGTGCAGTGGAATTGAAATCAAAGCTTCTGTTTCCCCCGTAGCTGGCAGCCGTGCAAGTCTCGCACCACTCGTTCGGGTAGGTATTTACCAGCCAGCGGTGACCGTCTGCCGAGACATCCGAATCCACGTAAAAATTGTCGGCTATGGCAAAATCCCTGGCTATTTTCAGATGATTCGGCATGATATCCGCGTTCTGAACCGAGGTTGTCCGGGCCGAATTATGAAAGGATACTCCCGAGCCATAGCGTGCCAGCTCAGGATCGCCCCTGCCTTTTTCAATCTGACCGAAAACTTCGTCATAGGTACGATTCTCCTTTGAGATAAAAACAATGTGTTTGATGGGGCTCTCTTTTTCTCCCGGGTAGAGTGGTACAGGATTATTTTTGCGCCACTCAAAGTCTTTGGAGGAAGCTTTCTTAAAGTCGAAATTATTGCTGATTACCCGTCTTGTAAAGTCTTGCAGATCCTTATCCGGGGGAATATCCATGATTTGAACGCTTCCCTTCATCAGGGCACCTATATAGCTTCCCGACTCGCTGACCCTGAAATTCCGGCCTCCGTTGGGACCACTGCCGAAGCCTTTGGCATTGGCAATAATCAGCTTTTTCCCATCCTTGCTCACCTCTACTTTTGAAGGGAACCAGCCGGCGGGGATGTGGCCCTTTACTTCCAGTTTGTCCACATCAATTACTGCCACCGCATTAATACCGGACTCGGCCACATATAGACGTTTCTGGTCGGGCGAGAGGGCAAGGCCAAAAGGAATAACTCCCCGGAACTGCCTTACCCTGGGGTCTGGTTTCAAATAGATGGTATGCACCACAGTGTCGGTATCGATGGAAATCACAGAAACATTGTCGTTGGTTCCATTGCTCACAAATACATATTTATCGCTTGCTACCAGTGAATTAGGACTGGAACCTCCCACGGCAGGAATACCCTCCACTTTTGAACCAACCAGGTGGCCTGTTTTTGTTCTGGCAATGACCTTCGGATCGTCCGGGTTTTCAAGGCTGATGGTAAATACTGAAAATGCCTCGGGTGCATTTAGTTCGCCCAGGGCCGGTATGGAAATACTGTCATTCTCAATTCCATGGATCATCTCCTCGCTTCCATAGGCAAAAGCCGGAAATTTCAGGGCTTTTTCTCCTACATTGTCCGCAGTAATTCCATTGATAAGATTGTATTCAAACATGCCTACATTGGCTACATAAACTTTCTTTTCATCGGGCGATAAGCAAATTCCAAAGGGATATCTTCCGACAGCTACACTGTGTTCAAGCCTGGCGTCGGCTATATCGACTACAATCATCCTGAATCCAATCTGATCCACTGCATAGAGCTTTTTCCCATCCTTTGAAAGGGTCAGATCACCAATATATCCGTGACTGTAATCGGTATCGTCTGAAATATAAGAGCAGTCAATAAAGCCTCGTTTTTCACCAGTCGCCAGGTCGAATATGAATATTTTGTTTTCCTGTCCGCCGGCCACATAGACCGTTTTGCTGTCATTTGAAATGGCCAGTCCCATAAAAACGGAGGACAGAACACCCTGGTCGGTGGCCGGACCCGGGGGGACCTGCTGCACTTCGGGTGTGCCGGACAGAATATCCCGGATTATTGTAATCGAAAGGGGTCCGGTTCCTGAGTTGGCAGTGACTGCCGTGTTCCCATCCGGACTTACCGTAAGTCCGTAGGGGTGTGGTGCCACCACAATACTTTTTCCTGCCGGAGCCACAATTCGTCCATTGGGGATAATTGTTTCGCCGTTTTGATCGATACTTACATAGCGATCTCCAGCCGGTGCATTTATAATCCATGGGGAGGAGTCCTCCTTATGGGAACAGGAAAGCACAAGTAGCAAAGCCAGAAATCCGGGAGCTGTTCTTAAGGTCATAATGGAAGGTTATTTAATGCAATGGAATCGGTAGTTTTTATTATCCATGTAGTGTGAGCTTAAATTACTAAAAAAAGCTGTACTGCCCTGCATGGATAATCAGGCAAGCCTGTCCTTCCTCATTTCTTAACAATACTTAACCCTCTTTAAGACTTATTTGAGATTATTCATTCTAACTTGCTGCTAAAGCTTCAACCCAAGGTGGAAAGAAAAATCAGACTGGCACCCGGCATCCTTCTGGCTGTTTGCTTTGCGTGGACAGCCTCCTCATCCCTGGCACAGTACAGGATACACGGAACTGTATTTGACCGGAGTAGTGGTGAACACCTGGTGGCGGCCACGGTGTATGATACCCTGGGGCAAAGGGGGACATTAAGTAATGAGTATGGTTTCTTCAGTCTAAGGGCAACTGAGAACCGGGTAGTGCTGAATTGCTCCTATGTGGGATACAATAGCCTGGATCTTCCACTGGATCTGAATTCAGATACCTCACTTAACCTTTACCTGGATCCCAGCCTGGAGCTCGAGGAGGTGACCGTGATTGCCCGTTCCTCCGACAGGGAATTTCTTTCTTCCCAGATGAGTGCCCACAGCGTCAATCATATGGAGGCACATCGTATGCCCCTCCTTTTCGGGGAAACCGATCTGATCAAATCCCTGCAGTATCTGCCCGGAGTATCTTCAGGTGTTGAAGGTACCAGCGGGATTATTGTGCGTGGTGGGGGCTCGGATCAGAACCTGATCCTCCTGGATGGGGTACCTGTGTACAATGTGAGCCATCTCTTTGGCCTGTTTTCGGTTTTTAACGGTGATGCCATTAACAGTGCCACCATTTATAAAGGCGGTTTCCCGGCCCGTTACAGTGGACGGCTTTCCTCGGTACTGGATATCAGGCTGAAGGAAGGAAATATGCAGGAATTCCATGGCTCGGCATCTATAGGGCTTATAGCCGCGAAGATTATGCTTGAGGGCCCGATAATCAGGGACAAGACCTCTTTCCTGTTTTCGGCCAGGCGTACCTATGCCGATGTGCTCAGCTACCCGATTCAATACCTGGTAAATAAGAGCAATGGTATGCCCGGTAAAAACTACTATGGATATTACTTTCACGATATCAATGCCAAGATCAATCATAAGTTTTCTGACCGAAGCCGTCTCTACCTGAGCAGCTATGCAGGCAAGGATGAGTTCTACAATAAGGATAACAATGCCATATACGATCCCTCGACCGGACAGTCCATTGAATCCCATTACAAGTATGGTTTCAGCTGGGGAAACTGGACCTCTTCGCTGCGATGGAACCATATCTGGTCAGGCAGCCTTTTCTCAAACCTGACTGTTTCTTACAGTTCCTTCAAGCACAGGGAGTTCGAAGAGGGTCAGGCATATTATACCTGGGACGGTGCGGATGCAAGCGCCCCCATCCTTGAAGATGAGTATTACAGCAGGGTAAAGGATCTTGCGCTTGGACTGGAATTCAACCTGAAGCCTTTTAAAAATCATGATATCCGAACCGGGATCAGGGGGAATCTGTACAATTTCGAGCCCGGTACTTCCATTGATGAACACTATTTTCCGGAGCTTGGTAAATTCACCCAACGCACAGGAGCGGATACGGTTAGGGCAGTCCTGTGGACCGCTTTCATGGAGGATGATTTCAGTATAGGGAAACGTTTCAGGGCAAACCTGGGTTTTAATGCTTCGCTGTTTATGGTGGAGGGTAAGCAGTACTTTAGTCCCGAACCCAGGATTTCTGCCCGCTACCTGCTCTCCGATCGCCTGGTGTTGAAAGCATCCTATTCGGAAATGTCCCAGTATTTGCATCTGCTGACCAATGCCATGGTAGGGCTTCCTACCGACAGCTGGGTACCTTCCACCTCCAATCTTTCTCCCGAAAGATCGAGGCAGGCGGCCATCGGACTCAACTATAAATTCCGTCCGGGCATCCGATTATCCCTGGAGGGCTTCTACAAGGAGATGGACAACCTGGTTGAATACGCCGATGGTGCCGAGCTTCAGATGAATGATATATATTGGGAGGAAAAGGTGCTTACGGGAAGCGGTACAGCCTACGGTCTGGAATTCTATGCCTTGAAAGAAAGCGGGAAACTGACAGGATCCCTGGCCTATACGCTATCAAAGAATATCAGGCAGTTCAGCGAGATTAACTTTGGAGAACCATTCCCCTACAAATATGACAGAAGGCACGATCTGAGCATTACGGCCAACTGGCAGGTGAAAAAGAATATTTCCCTTGGAGCTGTGTGGGTAATGGCCTCCGGCATTAACGTGACCACCCAGGATCATTCCTACTATAATCCCCTGCTTCTGGGAGATCCGGCTGCCGGAGCCGGCGGTGTTCCGGTGAACCTTCATAGCGACCAGGACCTCATCCGGAACTTCTCGGAAAGGAACGGGTACAAACTCCCCATGTATCACCGGCTTGATGTGGGTATAAACTTTGAGAAGGAGAAAAAACGTGTGGACCGTACCTGGAGCTTTGGCGTGTACAACCTCTACAGCAGGAAAAATGCTTTTTACATTTACAGCTACCAGGGCACATTTGAAGATTCGCAGATGGAGGAAAAGCGGGTATACCAGGTCACCATGCTTCCCTTTCTACCCTATGTCCGTTATTCAATCCGTTTCTGATGAAAGAACTTATATATACATCTCTTATCCTGACCGCTCTTTGTTCCTGTGAGGTGGATATCACAGACAATTTCAGGGACCAGCAAAACCTCTTTGTGGTCAGTGGCCAGGTGGTGGCCGGTGAAGCACCGCTGATCTCTTTGAGCCGGACCATTGCCATGGCAGAGGTGGATACGCTTCTGTTTCTGAATGAGGCCCTTGTTGAAATTGCTCAGGATGACAGGCAGTTTATTCTGGATCCCATCGGGGAAGGATTTTACATAAATGAAGAGCTGCTTCCCCGGCCGGGAGATGTTCTTAGCCTTGCCTGTACCGGAGAGGAACTGCCACAGGCATCCATCCGAACCACGGTGCCGGAATTCCCAGAAGTAACAAACATTGACTTCCAGGTGGGTGATACCTTTAATTTCAGCCTGGATGTAAGCATTCAGGATCCTGCCTCTACCCTTGACCACTATTCTTTTTATATTAAGGGCTGGAGAAGGGAGATCGTTCATCATCACGATTGGGAAAGCGGGGAAGAATGGGTTGATACCAGCAATATATTCATGGCTTATAATTTAAGTTTCTCCGATCCGGTCATGGAATACACAGGAGGTCCCAGGCAATTCAGCTTCTATGATCTGAATGATCCCTGGGGACAGTATTTTCATTTCAGTGACAAGGAGATAAACGGGACAGAACACACCATATCAATAAGTGACCACCTCTGGCGCTTTTACAATGACACAATTCCTGAAATCTATGTTCATATGGTCAAAAGGGATGTCCATTATTTTAATTTCATTGAAAGTTACATTCACTATGATCCTTATCCCGAACAGGATTTCTTCCAGTCAGTACAGGTGTACTCAAACATTGATGGAGGCTTTGGCCTGTTTACAGCAGAAAGCAGGGTTGTGGACACCATAGATTTGTCTGAATGGTTTAATGACCCGGACTTCCTTGAGCTTATGAATCCGGTGCCTGACTGAGCCATCAGGACAGCGGGCCAATAAGAAGCTGGTGGAGGCTTTTTGCTCGGTATTACTCATCACTCCTTCAGGGAAAGCCTGGAAAAGAGATGGGGAGAGAAGCTTCACTGGATTGTCCCTGATCAAATCTGAACACTCTTTTGTTAAAATATGGTGCTTATTTTAACAGGGACGCTTCGAACATTTTTTACACGAATAAGTTTTTCTATAGTTAATCCAAACTAAGCTGCCAGATGACTTATATAACAACCGAAATACCCGAACCAGGAATTGTTGAGCTTCTTTTTTATAAGGGAAGCACCGGGAAAGCACTTTCAAAGTTAGCCCATACCTTATTGCACGGACCTTCACAGCTGAGTTCCGGAGAGCGCGAATTAATTGCTTCCTATGTTTCCAATTTGAATCAATGTGAGTTTTGTCATGAATCCCACAGTGCATCAGCCAGCGTTCATTTAAATGACCATGGTCTGGCAGTTTCTGCCTTAAAGCACAATACTTCTGATGCCCCTGTTTCTGATAAAATGAAAGCTTTGTTTAAAATTGCCGGCAAAGTTCAAATCGGAGGAAAGGAAGTTACAGAAGAAGACATTAAGGAAGCCAGAAAGGCAGGAGCATCGGATGAGGATATTCATGATACCGTTTTGATCGCTGCTGCATTTTGCATGTACAACCGTTATGTGGATGGCCTGGGGACAAACCTGCCTGATAGCCGGGAGGAATATGCGGACATGGGCCAGAGAATGGCAAAGGTGGGCTATAAATACCCTCCTTTGTTTCTAAGAAAATGGGTAATTCGCCAGATGAGAAAAGCGAATAAGAAGAAGGCGGTTTGAGAGATCTGAATTCATCTGGAAAAATGGGGATAAAAGTATCCCTTGTACTGGTTTTTGTGGCATTGCTGGGACTGCCTTTGTTTCTTGAACACCTGTCTCACCCGCCGGACGAAAGCGTTCCGCCTGCTTCAATGGAAGCTGCATTGGGCCTTTTTGATTTTTACCTGGAGGAAGCCTCCGAAGCATCGGGCATTACCTTTCTTCACGAATCACCGGTCCTTGATCCGGAGTTTTCGCCCATACTGCCCCAGGTCGCTTCCATGGGTGCATCGGTATCCATTTGCGATTTTGACGGCGATGGTTGGAATGATATCTACCTGACCAATAGCCGCTATGGCAGCAAGAATGCGCTTTATCACAATCAGAAGGACGGGAGTTTCAGAGAGGTGGGAGATGAATATGGCCTTGCCGATCTGAATAAGAAGGGAACGGGAGTCTCCATGGGGTCCATTTGGGCAGATTATGACAACGACGGATATGAGGATGTATTCATCTACAAATGGGGCAAACCTGAATTGTACAGGAACGAAAATGGGAAAGGTTTTCTTTCTGCGACCAGCTCATCAGGTCTGCCCGCCTGGATAAATGCCAATACAGCCATATGGCTGGATTATAATTCGGATGGGTATGTGGACCTGTTTATCGGGGGATATTTTCCTGAGGATCTTGATCTGTGGGAGCTGGAACATACTGAGGTGTTGACGGAGAGTTTTGAGTATGCTATGAATGGTGGCCGGAATTATTTATTTGAAAATAACGGGAAGGGTGGATTTGAGGATGTAACAGAAAAGTTAGGACTGACTTCGCGAAGATGGACCCTGGCTGCAGGAGCGGTAGATGTGAACCTGGATGGGTATCCGGAGCTATATGTGGCGAACGACTACGGGGTAGATGAGTTCTATCTGAACAAGGGAGGAGAATCTTTCATTGAACAGGGATCGGAGAACTCCATAGGCTTTTCTCCGAAAAGCGGAATGAATGTTTCCATCGGGGATATAAACAACGATGGGCGCTTTGGCTTTTATATCTCTAATATTACCGAGGAGGGTGTTTTATTACAGGGAAATAATTTCTGGGTGCCTGGATTTGAGCAGGAGAAACTATCCTATCAAAACAAGGCCAGGGAGACTGGAAATGAAGCCGGAGGCTGGAGTTATGGAGCCCAGTTCGGGGATCTGAACAATGATGGATTTTTGGATCTGTACCTGGCCAATGGATTTATCTCCGGGAAAAAAGGGACTTCTTACTGGTACGACTATTCAAAAGTAACAGGCGGTAACAGGGCCATTATCTCGGATATAAAGAACTGGCCCGCTATGGAAGGAAGGAGTCATTCGGGTTATCAGCGAAATAAGGTCTGGCTAAATACCGGTAAGGGCTTTATGTATGATGTTTCGGAAAAGGTGGTGGGACCTCAGACCTATGACAGCAGATCTGTTGCAATGGCCGATTTATGGAACAGGGGTGTGCTGGATGTGCTGGTGGGATGTCAGAATGAAAAACTCCTGGTGTATAAGAATCATACGAATCCGGAACACCGGTGGATTGGCTTTGAACTTACAGGTACTAAATCAAACAGGAGCGCTATTGGAGCCATCGTAAAGCTTTATTGGGATTCTCAGGAGCAGGCACAGGTGCTTACCGGGGGCATCGGATTCAGTTCGCAGAATCAGCGACGCATTCATTTTGGTCTGGGCACCCATGACCGGGTGGATAAAGTTGAAATTATCTGGCCCGGGGGATCAAGCCAGATTATTAGCCATCCAGAACTAATGCAAGTACATAAAATCGTTGAAAACTAAGCTTATGTCTGCCATAGCAAAGATACTCCAGTTCAAATACGCTCCCCCTCTCTTTATAAGCCTGATCCTGCTTGTAGGGCATGTTAGCTTTGGAATCCTGGAAAGCTTCAGTGCTATTTTTCTCTCCATTGGAACAAGTATTATTACTGAACTGATCCTCTCCAGACTGATGTATGGACAGTGGAGAAAGAATGTTTCCAGTGCTTATATAACCGGTATCAGCATCGCCATGCTTATACGTTCTACTTTTCTCTGGCCCTTTGCTCTTGCAGCTGTACTTTCCATCATGTCCAAATATGTGTTGAGGAAGGATGGCAGGCACTTATGGAACCCTTCCAACTTCGGTTTGTCCTGGCTTTTCTTTTTCGCACCCTTCAGTGTGGCGGGATTAAGCATTCAATGGGGTAACAATATCCTTCCCATGCTGGTGATCTGGGTACTCGGGATTGTAATTGTTCTGAAAGCAAAGCGATTGCATATCACTCTTACCTATGTCATTGGTTTTTTGTTCTTTGCATTTTTAAGAAGTCTGATAACAGGGGCCGCCTTTTTTACCGAAATTGCGCCTCTTACCGGTCCCATGTATCAGTTATTTGTATTCTTTATGATCACTGATCCGGGGACCACAGTGAAAGGTAAAAAGGCTCAGATTCTGGTGGCATTCCTGGTGGCATTTGTAGAATTCCTGCTAAGGCTCAATGAGTTTATCTATGCGCCATTCTATGCTTTGTTCCTGGTTGGTCCCATCGCTTTGCTGCTGCAGAATTATTTTCAGAAGAGGCCTTTTGTCAGGACTGCAGAGGCCTAAACCGGATTGTCTTCTTTATGTGAAAATTGAGTAAATTCACCAAAGAAAAATCACAAGGTGGCTTACAAATCATCAAAAACCAAAGCTGTGGACCCAATTGGTCCTTCCTGCAGGAAGGCCGTATACAACTCACGTGAGGAGGCCCTGGATATGATCTCTTATATCAATGAAAACAGGATAGTAAAAGAATTGCATGCCTATGAATGCCCCGGCTGCGGAATGTGGCATTTATCTAGTAAATCTAAATAGGGTTTAACTAATATACTTCGTCTATGCGATATCCCCATTATTTCCGGCTCTTCCTGCTCCTCCTGTTTAACTCCCTGGTGTGTGCTGCACTTTCACAGAATCCGCTTCCACTGCCCTATCCGGCACATGCCCATAATGATTATGAGCATGAGTGTCCCCTCTTCGATGCATTGGAAAACGGATTCCGGAGCATTGAAGCAGATGTGTTTGCGGTGGGCGATTCCCTGTATGTGGCTCATAACAGGAAGGATATCAGGCCGGGAAGAACACTTCTTTCACTTTACCTGCATCCTCTGAAAGAGTATATATTGGAGCACGGGAATGCCATTTATGATAGTGCCAGTCCGCTAATTCTGCTGGTGGATATCAAGGACGATGGATTGATCACCTACCACTTGCTGGACCTCATCTTGAATGAGAGCAGGGAAATCCTGTGCAGGGTTTCCGGGGGTAGCTATGTTCGGGGAAGTGTAATGGTCATCGTTTCCGGAAACCGTCCCCTTGAATATATGATGCAGCAAACAGAGCGTTTTGCCTTTGTGGATGGCCGGATCGAGGATCTTTCCAGGGATTATCCCCCGGTTCTGATGCCGCTGATCAGCGACAGATGGCCCAAATATTTCTCATGGAAGGGCAGAGGTGATATGCCAACGGATGAGAGGGCGCAACTCAGATTGTATGTACAGCAGGCCCATGATAAAGGTCAGTTGATTCGTTTCTGGTCTACCCCGGATAGGCCAGGGAAGGAGCGGGATGCAGTCTGGCGGGAGTTACTTGAAGCGGGAGTGGATTTGCTTAATACGGATGATCTCGGGGGAATGCAGGCCTACTTCGAATAGCTCCGGATCTCTTCAGCCCAGGCGGATGCCAATGATACAAATATCATCGATTTGTTCGATATCTCCGCGCCAGTCTACCAGTGACTTTTCCAGCATTTCCTTCTGTTTATCCATGGATTCCCCCTGAAAGGATAAAAGCAAGTCCTTAAATCTTTGGGCTTTAAATTTCTTACGGCGATCTCCGCCAAACTGATCGATGAAACCATCTGTAAATACATACAGGGTGTCATGCTCCATCAGTGAAATCCGGTGAGTGCTAAACTTTGTCTCTTCCCAGTATACCCCGATAGGTTGTCGGTCACCTTTGATTTCATAAAGTTCTGAACCATTGCTGATCATAGATGCTTCTATTCCTGCAACTGTTCCTTTATTCAGACTGCTGTTCCTGATCAGGTAGAGGGGATTATGAGCTCCTGCAAACTGAAGTTCTTTTTTGTCCTTATCAAAAATGACCATGGCCATATCCATTCCATCTTTTTGTTCTTCTTCCTGTCCGCTCTGGGCAAGCATCTCTTTTACTTTGAACCTTAGATTGTCAAGAATTTCCCCGGGGGCATCCAGCCTGGTTTTCCCCAGTAGCTCGTCGAGCAATGTGATGCCCAGCATGCTCATAAAGGCGCCCGGCACTCCATGGCCCGTGCAATCCGCAGCAACCACAATGAGGGATGCGTTAACTTCTTTAATCCAGTAAAAATCGCCACTGACGACATCCTTGGGTTTGTAAAAAACAAAGTATTCGGGCATGATCTGGTCCAGGTATTTTTTGCCGGGAAGTACGGCATCCTGAATCCGCTGGGCATAGTCGATGCTGTCGGTGATCTCAATGGTACGTTCCTTTACCTTTTGCTCCAGCTCCCTGTTCACTTTGTCCTTCAGCTTTTCATTTACTTTTAGCTGATCAATGATTTGTTCCTGAATAAGTTTTCGCTCTATTTCGTCAAGCCTCATTTTACGGGCAATACCGAAGGAAAAGATCAGCACTTGCAAAATAGCAGCGATATGCATACCGGAGGTAATGAAAAGCCTGCTTATTATGGATTCGTATATGCTTAGAACCGTACCGGAATACAGCGATGAATACAAGGTCACATAGATTAAGGGTATCAATACCAGGTTGGCGGCGAGGAAGTACCAGGCAGGTTTGAATCCATTTCTGATCCGAATGATGGCAGGAATGATCAGGATAAATAGAGGAATGATGCCAACTGTAAAAATCCATATGACAGTAAAAATACTTTCGACAAATGCCGGGTAATTAAGATTAAACACAACCTCTATAAGGACAAGAAGGATCCTGATAGCAGTCAGACTCAGTACGATGACAACACTCCTGTACCATGGTTTCATTTTCCTGCGGAGTTCCAGATAGGCAATCCCAAACAGGAGGAAGAATATGGAAATCCAGGACATGATATAGGGCTCAAACTTCTCAAGGAATTTTAAAAAGAAGTTGTTTTCCTTCCAGACATACTCATCCAGATATCCATCGGTAATAAACAGGAACAATACCAGGCTTCCTACATAAAGGGCGAAGTATAAATACTGTCTTCCTTTTATAACTGCGAACAATACAAGAAAAAATGCCGATATGATAAGCATCGTAACCAGGAAACCATAAAGTACCATCCTTTCGAAGCGGTCATATCTGACTATGGTTTCATGAGCGTAAATCTGCAGACGGGGGCCTTTCACACTATCTTCAGCCTTCCAGCGAAGGTAAAAGGTTTGATTCTCCCCCTTGTCCAGGTCGACCTTAAACGCATGCCAGTTCTTATAAATAAAATCCCGTTCCTGAATAGGAAACAGAATTCCTGATTTCTTCTCTATAAGCTCTCCTGAAGGCAGGGTATAGTAGAAATTCAGAGAATCTTTCCCTGTAATTTCCGGTATGTTGATTAGATAGGTCCGGCTGTCTGCAAGTCTGTTTTCCGAGGTAATCTTCAGCCATACACAGGGCGATGAAAAATCTTTTTCGTACTGACTCTTAATCCCCAGCAGATCGCCCTGGAGAGAAGGCTCCAGCAGGAGGAAGTAAATCAATGAATCATCTCTCAGGATTGCAATTGAGGTATCCGGCGAAATTGTATTTAACCTGTCATAACTGATATGATAAGAATAATCCTTATCTACCTCATCGGCCAGACTGATGATCTGATCGCCTGGCAAAATGCCGTTCATTTCTGCGGGACTCCCTTTTTCAACAGTATGTACAGTAATTTTTGTCTTCAATGGATCCTTGAAAAGTGTATCCATGGAAGGGGACATGATATCATGGATGTCCCATTGGTCCAAAGAATCTATCAGGTAAACATAGTCGTACGAATCGATCTGGTAGAGGTAGGGATCCCTTTGAAAGGTAAAGGAAAGCAGTTTATCTTGTCCTTCCCGTTTAATTTTCAAGTGGACAAGTGAACCGGAACGATCCTGCAAGAGATGCTTGATCGCTCTTTTGTTCATACCTGTTCCTGCAACCAGGGAGTCATCAATGGCAATAATCTGATCGCTAAGCCTGATTCCTGCTTTATGGGCCGGACTATCCGGAATCAGGGTAGAAATTAATGCTGTATCATTTCGACAGGTCACATCGTGTATTCCGGTAATGCCGTCATATACAATCATTGGTGTCTGAGCGAATACCAGTGATGGCCATAGCAAAAGCAGGAAACCTGCGAATTGCCTGTAGTTAAAAATGAAATTTCTCCTGCTGCTATGTGTGGATCTTTTAATCAAACTGGAAGGTATTGGCTTATTCTTCCTTAGTAAAGATATGTTTTGAATGGGAATTTGACAACATGGCAAAGGAGGTTTAACAAAGGGGATAAGTCTTTTGGCTCTGATTTGCTTGACTTTAGACTGATTATCGGCGTTCCTGCCGGGAAACTGCTTTCTTTTTTTTAACTTTCATCATGGCTAAATTCTTGGCAATCATTTGCCTTACACTTTTTTCATTCCAGGATGCACTATCCCAGGACCTCGTGCCGGGTTATCTGGCAAATCCGGGTCATGAAAACGAAGCCATCAAAAGTGTCTTTTTCTTCAGTGGAAACTGGCGGAACGGAGTTCAGTTTTATGATTACAAACCCTCAGATAACAGGGGGCTCTATACCTTGCATCCCAGCGATGCCCGTCATCTGGGATGGTCCGAAAATCAATCAAACAGGGATTTTGCGGTTCAGCGTATGATCGATGCCGGGGTCAATGTAATTAATATGTCATACTGGGGATTGCCGGGTACCGATAACTGGGCATTCTGGGCTCCCATGCAGTCGTCCACTACTTCGCATGATGAGTTGTTTAATGCCACTCTGGGGAAGGAGATCCTTGTGGCCCCTTATATTGAATCCTTCGCTCAAAGCGATGATTATAACGGATTTTCTTTTGCTGACGATTTTCCCGGAAGCTATGCCAGTCCTGCCCCCTTGCTGGTCTCCATGATCGAAGATCTTGTGGACCGCTACCTGCTGAACCCGGCGCATGCCCAGTGGCCTTCAAAATGGGCAAAGGTATATGATCAGGATGGACAGGAACGCTATCTGGTATCGATAATCCATGTGGCATCGAACCAGGCCTCAGTCACGGATCAGGCCTTTGCAGCGGGTTTTGACCGGGTGGCAGAAGTGATTTATGAAAGTACAGGCCTTCATTTGGGATTTGCACTGGATATACTGCCGCCCGATACCTATGCTCCGGGAAGCTATAAGGCTACTCCTACATCCACGGGGTCATGGTTGATGCAGCAGGTTTCAGTTCTTGCAATTCAGTGCTTTCTGCCCGAGATATGGACGGGCATGAGTAATGAGCATACCTTGAATACCTGGAAACGTAATTATCTCCTCTCCTGGAAGAATACAGGGCTACCCCTGATACATGATCTTACTCCCGGATATGATGCTCATATATTGTTTCCGTCCTCCCCGGTATACGGGAACACTCAGACCTGGCGCGATTTGCAGTCCCAGGTCATCTTCGATTTCGAAAGTCAATCCATGACTTTTAATTCCTGGAACGGGTATACCGAAGGGATGGCAGGAATGCCTACTGTGCAATACGGGGATGCCTCTTTTCTCTGGATGTGCAATCATTTCGGGGGTGATTGCAGCAATTCAGATGAGGAGGTGAGGCTGAAATTCTCTCATGAGAATTTTGAAATCAGGCCCAATCCTGTCTTATCCCAGGCAGAACTTCGACTGAGGCAGCAGAATGAGCATTTTATCTCTTATGAAATAGTTGACAGCAAAGGGAGCATACTTGAAGCCCGGCGTATTTATCATCCAGGTCAACCCGCCTCTACCATCCATATTTCCATGGAAGATCTCCTGCCCGGATTGTATTTCATAAGAGTAAAGACAAACAGATCCGCCTACTCAGCGAAAGTTCTGAAAATGAATATAAATCAGGCTAGATAGAACTCATCCACAAGCTTTTTAAAATCCCGGGAATAATTGTGTCTCAATTCGGTCTCGATGGTCAGGGTATCTTCGCTGCACTTAAGCGGATCAGGGGAGAACTCCAATAAAACTCGCTTTTCGGGCTTTCCCGGAGCTGGCTTAACCCTGGTAAGCCGCTTACAGAACAACTGATGCTCTCTGATCTGATCCAGGGCCTGTGCTTCCTTATGAGAGGGCAGGATGATGCTGATGATGCTCTTTTTTTTCATAAGAGGAATGGATCCCTTGAAAATATCCCCCAGGCTAAGGTGGTCATCGTGCCTGGCCATGTTTTTTTGCCGGGAAGGTGTTTTCGAAGAAGCAGAGAAAAATGGAGGGTTACAGATAATCAGGTCATAGCTGCTCCTGCACCGGGAAGAATAGTCCTGGAAAGAAGATTGGGTACAGGAAATTCTTTCCTTCCAGGGGGAATTCTGGAAGTTTTCTATTGCCTGCCTGGCTGATGAAGGGTCAATTTCCACAGCATCCACCCTTACATCCTGCGTTCGCTGGGCAAGCATAAGGGCAATCAGCCCGGTTCCTGTTCCAATATCCAGAATCCTGCCTCCGGGTGGAGGAACTGAAGCCCATGCACCAAGGAGAACACCATCGGTCCCCACTTTCATGGCGGCCTGCTCCTGTAGAATGGTAAACTGTTTGAACCGAAACCAGTTGTTGGACATTTCTCCCGGATTTACTGAACCTGCATATCAGATAGTGGTGTTAGCTCAACCTTCCGGATAAATACTTCAGCTGCTTCCGACTGAATTTGTATGCGCCCTTTATCTGGCTTGACAGCTGTGGCCTTATTAACCAGGCTTCCATTCAGTATTACCGTGATTTGATCACCAGAGCAAATACATTCAAGTGTGTTCCACTCACCGACTGCCTTTTCCACATCCTGCTTCCCGCGGAAGCCAAAAACATCCTTCCACCCGGGATCACGTCCCCACCAGTTAATCCGGCCTTCAAAAATGGTTTGCAGATGCCCATCATCCCTTGAAAAATAGTGATTGCCCCGGGCATCTGTTTGCACATTGCAGGTAATTTGAAATGCATCGCTCCCGTCTCCAACAACAATGAAATCGCCTGTACCTCCTTCGATCATCTGGCACTCTATAGAATGCATCCATATTCCCCCTGAGCCACCATCTTCGCCTCTGGAGTGTAATAAAAGACCGCAATCCCGTGCATTCTTCAGCCTGGGCTCATGGCTCAGCTCACCCCACTTGAATTCCAATTCAATCTTATAATTAGCATATTCGGCATCTGTTGTGATGCAACCCCATTCTTCGCCTGAAATTCTTATCATTCCGTCTTCAACCGTAAAAACTTCCAGGGGATCATTATCCCTGCCCCGGTCCTGGAGGAAGGTGTACCAGCCATCAAGGCTGTGGCCATTGAATAAGTGAATCTGCCCCAGGCCTGTTGCTTCGCTAAACAAAAGGATCAGAATCGCCAGAATTGGTATTGTTGTTGTTTTTTTCATATTTATTTGCTTTAAAGATTTTACCTGCAGAAAACCCATTCCTTTTCATTTGAAAGATTGTTGTTAAGGTAGTAACCTTCTTCATCAAAGGCTTTGAGGTATTCCGCATTGTTTATCCTGTTTTGAATAATAAAGCGCAGCATCATTCCCCTGGCTTTTTTTGCATAGATGGTAACATTTCTGAAACCTTCCCCGTCCGATTCTTTAAAGACCGGGGTGATTATTTCATAAGGGAAGGATGAGGCTTGTATGGATTTAAAATATTCATTTGAGGCCAGATTGATCAGCACAGGAGGATTCTGTGAGCCTGTGTCCTCCGCAATTTTTTCAGGGATAATATCCTTCCAGAATTCATACAGGTTTTCAACTCTCGCATTCATCAGTTTTGTGCCCCTCTCGAGACGGTAGGGAAGGATAACGTCAAGAGGCCGTAATACTCCGTAT
>Ga0180430_10002446_pt1 | contig 16745 bp, 11 predicted proteins | sample SS_ome_9_FD_132999 | JGI IMG/M metagenome (GOLD analysis project Ga0180430, IMG submission 132999) | Hypersaline lake sediment archaeal communities from the Salton Sea, California, USA - SS_1_S_2 metaG | ecosystem: Environmental > Aquatic > Non-marine Saline and Alkaline > Hypersaline >... | reverse complement strand
GTTTGTGGTTGGAGCGTCTTCGGCGGCTGTTCCGCTGGGCGTCCCTCTCGAGTTTTACTATCTTCACATTCCGATAATGCTGTTGGCGCTGGTTCTACTTCGCACGTTCATATGGGCCGACGGTTCGACGTTCCGCCGCAGCCACGGCGTATGGTTGCTGGTTACGTTTCTGGGCTACTATGGGCTGATGTTGACGCTTGTGCTGCTTGGATATTTGCAATACTCACAATAACTTTCGATAAATATATGTTATAATCCCCTATACGTGGTATCTGACTATCATTGACGTAGTATTTGACTATCCTGGTCGTTGGGCATGGGCTTTATCGCCGGTGGCGAACGGCGAATAAAAAGGGTTTATCAAGGGCAAATGTTGACCGAATCGAAATCAAGAGCTTGTCTGTCCGGCGTGCTGACGGTGGTGGTTGTAGTGTGCGTATTCCTGTCTGGCGGGAGTGTAGCACCGGCCGCCGAAACCAAGATGTCACCTGTGGTGAACTATCCGCATGCCGGGGTGTCGATGGCGCTTCCGGCAGGATTTGAGGTTCACGTGGTCCCCGATTCATCCGTAGTGGTCCGCGCGGGACTGATGATCGGTAGCGAGCCCGCACAGGCGGTTACCCTGAGCGCGTTTTGCATGGCGCCCAAAATCACCGTTTCTGAATTTGCCGACCATGCGGCCAAGGCCCTCGAGTCGCAGCTTTCGGTTCGCAAGTTCCAGGCCTTAAAGAGCGTTTCGATCAAAGTGGCCGGGATTACGGGTGTGGCGAGGTTGTTGAAGTACTCCTATGACGGTAATATGACGACAGCGGCAAGGGTGTTCTTTGTGCGCGAACTCAAGGGCGGACCTCTGCGTATTTGCTACGTGCTGACTGTGGAAGTGAACGTCAAGCACGAAAAGTCGCTGCTCCCGACGCTTGATAAGGTCATCAAGAGCGTTAAGCTGACCACCGTGCAGTCTCCCGCATCTGTTCCCGCGCGCCTGGGCGAACGGAAACTCAGTGACTATCGCGGAGGATTCAGCATTCGCGTTCCCGAGGGTTGGTATGGCGGGGCGGTCAAAGGCGGAATGTTGCTGGGGCAGAAGAACTACCTCATCGGAGGCGCCAACTCACCGCAGATAGCGATACTTTCGACGCAGGCCAAACCGGACGCTTCATCGCAGGCATTCGCCAAGAAGGCGGTTTCAAGATACCTCGCCGCGACGACCAGACCAAACAGCGGTATCGAACTTCTGGGCCATGGGCCCGCCAAAGTTGGCGGTCAGGACGCCTATCAGTACGTTCTCAAACTTACATACAAGGTTCAGCCCGCCAGCCGACCGACCAGCACAAAGACCGCCAGCAGACCCGCCGACAAGCCAAAGGTCGCCAAGGTCGCCAAGGTCGGAAAGATCGAGGCGGTGCGCGTGGTCTGCCGCAAGGATGACCGCGGAAAGTCCGTCAGGGCGTACTTGTTCGCACTGACATGCCAGGACAACGAAGCTGAATTCGTTACCCCCTGGCTCGATATGCTGGCGGGTGGATTCAAGTATCTGCCCCTGCCCAAACCGGTTACGAGGCCCAAAGATCCCGCTTCGAGTTCCACAAAGCCCAAGTCCTGAGAGGCGTCCGGTGACGTGTGGCCGGTTGTGGGCTACTGCTTCCTCAAAGGGTTCGACTCCGATGTCGCCCGCGTGGATTAGCCCGACACTTTTCTGGATTGTCTGGACAGGAACTTGTAATTTCCCGACCCCACGCTGAAAACGGTCTTTCCCTTTTCCACGCGCACCAATTTCACACACCTGGCCCGGTCGATCGTTTGCCCCCCCTCTGTGATATCGGAAACAACGTTGCCCGGCACGTGGACGGTGGCGGTGGTGTTCGGTGGAATTTTCACGTCCAAATGGAACCCATCGTCCTGGCGTCGCCAGTGTACGGCGATTCGGCCGTAGGGAGAATCGTGGTGAGCTTTGCACCACGCCATATCGCCGACGGGATTTGGATCGATGATAATTTTCTTGAATCCCGGTGCGTCTGGGTCCGGTCGAATTCCCGCCAACCAGCCGTGATACCATTCGAGGATGTGTCCGAGCATGCAGTGGTTCTGAGATGCTCCTCCGCGCCAGGCTTCCGCCAGGGTCGTCCGATCGGGTTGTCGGGCCTGGTGACCGTAGGTTGCGTTGGATATATTGTAGAGTAGTTCGTGGGCTCCGGCTTGGGCGAAACTTAAAATGGCGTACCGGTTACCCACGTCGCCGGCTGTGAGTTTCTGTTTGGCCTTACCGTCGGCCACCAGCAGCCCGAGCGCCTTTTCGTATTGGTCGGGTGGCACAAGCCCCAGGGCCGAAGGCATCCCCTGGGCGCATTGCGAACCGTTTGCATACTTCGCCGTCGTATCGACCAGGAACCTGGCGTTGAACGCCTTCCTGACCGCATCAGCTTCCGCCCTGAAGGCCTTGGCGTCATTGGGCTGTTCAAGCCACGTCGCGTATTGCGCCATCAGATCGAGATCGTGATAGAAGATAGCAGTAGCCACCAATGGCGTGGGTGTCTTTTCTCCGGGCATCCAGTCGCCCAGACCGTGCGAGAGGATTCCGCCCCTGGATTTTCCGCGAAGATAAGCGATGTAGCGTTTCATGGCCTCGTAATGCCTGGCGATGGGAGCGTTGTCTCCTGTCCACAAATACAGGAAGTACGGATTGATGATGAAGGCGCTGCTCCATTCCGGAGAGTCTCTGAAACCGCCGCGAAATTTTACGTATTCCGGCGCGATGTCCGGGATCAGTCCCTCGGCGGTCTGCGCTTCGGCGCAGTCGTTCAGGATCTTGGTGTAGAACCCCGCGGCGTCGTAGATAAAGTGGATCGCCGGGCCCATCAGGTGGGAGACTTCCTGCCAACCCAGCTTCTCGCGGTGCGGACAATCTGTCAACACGCTCTGGAAATTGGAATGAATGGACCACAGGACGATGTGATATATCTTGTTGATCAGTTTGTCGGAGGTCTCGAACGCCCCGGCCAGGGGCGCACCGCAGCGGATCGAAAACGCTTTGGCGTCCAGCACCACCGGTTTGTCCACCGCTTTGTCCGCCTTCAAAACGGCCCCTTCCACGAGTATCGAGCGATGGCCCCACGATGTGAAGCTGGGAGAGAACTCCTCCGGTCCGTTTCCCCTCAGCGTGTAATCGAACCACGTGCGATTCCATCCGCCCGCGGTGGCGCGTTCGCCTGTGCGAATGCGGACAACCGCTCCGGGCAGGCCCTTCAATCGGACTGCTGGAATGGCGGCGCTGTTTTGCCCGAAATCAATCGTAACGCCCTTGTCATTGCCGGTCATCTTCACCGGTTTGAACACACGTGTCGCCTTTACGGGCTGCTGAATGGTCGATCGCATCTCGCCGCCCGGTCCGTCGACCTCCGCGGCCGGCCGCCATTTTGCGTCATCGAAACCCGCCTTCAACCATCCGGGCGGTTCGCGGCGCGCGTCGCGGTCCTCGCCGCCGTACACGCAGGAGAACGTTATAGGCCCTTCGGTGACGCGCCAGGATTTGTCGCTCACCACGCGCTCGACCGTTCCATCGGCGTACTCCAGGCGAAGGTGCATGATGAGCTTGGGTTGTCCGAACGTGCCCTTGAATTTCGTGTATCGTCCGCCCTTCACGTTGTACATACCGTTGCCCAGCATGATTCCAAGGGCGTGCGAGCCTTTCGACAGCTTTTCCGTGATATCATAGGTCGCATACAGGCATGTCTTGCGGTAGTTTGTCCAGGGCGGATCGAGTATTCGATCACCCACCTTCCCGCCATCTAGGTAAAGTCCGTAATGCCCCAGCCCCGAGATGTACGCCACCGCGCGGCCGAGCGGTTTGCTCACCTGGAACTCCCGCCGGAAAATGGGCAGGCTCACCGCCGGGCCCTTCACGCTCGCGGCGATCCAGCGGGCGCGCCAATGCTCGGGTGCGAGAACGCCCATGGTCCAGCGGGCCACCGGGCTCCACGCCAGAGGTTTTCCGTCTCCATCCCAAATTCGGACCTTCCAGAAACACTGCTGATGCGACGCCAGCGCCTTGCCCGCGTAGGAGACCAGATGCGACCGATCGGATTTCACCTTCCCGCTGTCCCATAAACCGCCTCGATCTTGCGCCAGGATTTTCGGACTAGACGCGACGAGTATGCGGTACGCGGTCTGCCTGGCGCCGCGATTTGCGGCGATCATTCGCCATGAAAGCCGCGGAACCTTGCGATCGACGCCCAACGGATCGACGAGATGATCGCAGCGAAGCCCTTTTACCCCGGTGTCACCCGCGGCGACAGCCGCCGCGCCGGATACGATAGAATACACCGCAAATATCAGGAAGGTCCGCGTTTTGAGGCAAAGCATGTCACTGGTCTCCTTTTCAAGTCATCAGAGCCTGAACGGGCTTTATTCTTTGTCGCGCAGCGGCGGTTCATAAAACGCTGCTGAACCAATCCGCCGGTCAAGGCGCCCCAACGTTGTGCGTTGCGCCGGGCTCATGCGGTCGACAACGCATATGAGGATTATACCGACCGCGTCATTGCGAGTCTTGCTGTTTTGCCACTTTGCCTTGTTTGGCCGGTTGTTTTTGCCCATTCTTGAGCCTCCGATATCCGGGGCGATGATCTCGGTGCATTTCGGATCGGTTGGGAGATTAGTCCATTCCATCGGGCTCTTGTCGTGATCGTACACACCCCGCGCGCGGTCTTGTCAATTTCGGGCCCAAGCGGTACTGTATGACAGGCATGGACAATATGAACGATTCAGACATCGCGAATATCAGCCTCGGTGGCGGCGAGGTGGAGTTTATTACCGACAGTCCTTACGTTGTACTTCTAAGCCCGTCGGTTCTGGATTTCCTGGCCGACGAGCTGGGCGGGCTTTGCGCCAGGCGGTGCCCGGATTTGAAGAATACGCTCGGTGAATTTATCAATACCACCGCCTACGGGCAGATTGGGATTTATGAGATACCGGCGTTCATCCCGGGGCGGTATCGCCTGGACGTTTCATTCGTCCGGAAGACCGCCAGCCGCCCGCCGGGATCTTTCCTCGTCGAGGGCGGGGCGCTGCTTGCGGCGGACGCTTCGAAGATAAGCCTGCTGGCCCGCAGATTAAACTGGGATACCTGCGGCGAAATGCTGGCCGGACCCGCCGACGATAACTCGGTCCAGAAGGAGGTCGTCGAATCCATGGGCGGTCCGTATTTTGCGATCGTCACTGCTGATGCGGACCTTGGCCTGGAGTTTGACGGCGACGGGCGGTACGTTCTGAGCCCAGAGGGGCTTGCGCCAATTCTAAGTTCCGAGAACTGAAATAACCGATTGAATTGGAATTAACTCAACTCAATCTGCGGAAAGCCGAGTATAATGATAGCATAGATGCGTTTGCTTTTCGCGCGAGTGGATTCGCGCGTCGAAAAGTTTCAGATCATTTTGGAGACAGTTCGGAAAGATCGCAAGACGATGTTACGCAAGGCACTTGAATTCCCGGATCGATGTGCGGTCGGCGATTGCTGGGGAGAGAGTCAATGACCCGTGGACGCGCGATACTGCTTGGCGTGATTGCCGCTGTGATGGCAGCGGCGCAACTGGAATCCGACGAGAAGCCTCCGGAGAATACTTACGTTGCCGATATCCGTTTCGATATCGTCGAACCGCCGATTGTTGCACAGCGCGATATCACCGTTCGCGCAGCGACGTCCAATCAGCAGTTGGAAGCCAAACCGCTCGAGTGCAGCGGAATGGTGTGGCTCGACGGGCGCCTGGTCCTCATAAGCGATCGGCACCGGCACGTTGTGTTCATCTGCCCGGTCGATCTTGACAAGATGACTATCGGGCTCCCGGTCCCGCACGTGATCGTCCGTAACGAACAGGAATTGCTGAATGACGCCGAGAGCATCACGGTCCGGCGATCGCGCGACTGAAAGCCAATTGTTTACGTGATGTGTTCGCTAAGTAATGACCGTGACTCCCTGGCGTTGCCCAAGCGATCCCACATGCTGCGATGCCGCTTCGATCGGATTGACCCTCCGGTTACCGGACGTCCGGTCGTCATCAGCGCCGGACCAATCCGGGAAGGAGTCAACGAGCATTTCAAGGATATCAAAGTCGAGCCTTACCGGACTTACTACGCCGATTTTGCCGGTGCGGACAAAAACACGTATCGCTGGGGCAACGTGGAGGGAATAGCGCTGAGTCCGGACGGATCGACGCTGTTGTGCGGAATGCGGAATCCGCTGCTGGGCGGGTCGGCGATGGTCTTCGCCCTGCGAGGCCTGGATGAGGCTTTCGATACCGCCGACGCGGCCGGCGCGAAGATAATCGACCTGTTTGCGCTCGACCTCAGCGGGCGGGGCGTCAGCGACATGTGCTGGGACCCGGTAACCAGGGGATACCTGATCGCCGCGGGCAAGAGCAACGGTCCGAAGACCGACAAGGACCAACCGTTCCCGCCTAACACGCTCGACTGTGCCCTGTTCTGGTGGAGCGGGCGGAAGAGCGAAAGGCCCATCTGCTTCGCGCGGGCGCCGGATATGAAAATCGAGGCGATCTGCCGATTGGGCGCCACACGCTTCATTGCCGTCTGCTCCGACGAGGGCGACGTGAGCGAAGGGCGGACGTCGAGGCAGAGCGTGCTGACCGTTCTGGACTTCCGCGGTATTACGCGCGGAAGGGGAGGCAGGTGAGCATGATCGAGGACCCCGGGATCAGGAATGTGGGCCTGGAAGACCAGGCCGCCTTCGAAGCCAGCATGGTATTCGGATCCGAAGGCGACGAGGTTGGAGATGAAACCATCGTGCTGCCCGATGACCAGGGCGCCGGGGCGGAGGTGATCGTCGAAGGAAAGCAGCCCGGTTGGGTGGGGAGGACCATGGGGCATTTCAAGCTCCTCCGCCTGATCGCCGAGGGTTCGATGGGGATCGTGATCCAGGCGATGGATGTTAACCTGCATCGTATCGTAGCGCTGAAAGTCCTGCGGAAGCGCATTGTGGGGTTCGACGATCGCCAGCGAGTCGACCAGTTCCTCCGGGAAGCGCGCGCCGCGGCAAGGCTCGATCACCCCAACGTGGTGCGAATCTATGAGATCAACGAGCACGATGGGTGGTGGTATATCGCCATGGAGATGGTCGAGGGCGGAAGCGTTAAGGATATCATCAAAGCCGCCGGACCCATGACGCCGGGACGAGCCTGTCCGGTGATCGCCGACGCCGCGGCGGCGCTGGCGTCCGGGCACGCGCTGGGCGTTATCCATCGCGATGTGAAACCGGGCAACCTCATGGTCACCCGTGGAGGGCACTGCAAGCTGACGGATTTCGGGCTCGTGAGGCTGTACGATCCAAACGACCCGTTCGATTTCACCACCAAGGCCGTGGGCACGCCGCAATTCGTCGCCCCCGAAGTTATACGAGACCATCGTTCCGCATCGGCGTCGGATGTCTACAGCCTCGGAGGGACGCTCTACTACGCGCTGACGGGGCATCCCCCGTATGTCGGCGACAAGGTCGCCGAGATTCTCAATCAGCATCTCGAAGGCCCGCCGCCCGAACTGTCGAAGTACATATTCGACTGCCCCGAGCGCCTGAACAAACTCGTGCACTGGGCGATGTCCAAGGACCCGGCCAGGCGTCCTGCCGCGGCGGATTTCGCCATCGCTCTCCGCGCCGAAGAGATTGACTGGCGCGACGGTGATTCCGGGGTGGTGTCCGAGTCAGGCTCGGGTTCGAGTGTTGCGGGATATTCGACGTCCGTTGTGGCGCGGACCGCCCGCCCGCGCCGAATGCGGGTAATATCCACTTTAGGGGCGGTGGTTTTGCTGGCTGTGTTGGGCCTGTGGATGCTTTTTGGTCCCGGGGGCCGCCACGGCGGACCAACCGGCGCCACGGCGCCGGACATAACCGGGCGGTTCCCTGAATCGCCCGACACTTACGGTGTTTTGGCGCCCGGTGCAATCACCTCACCGGAGGCTTCAGCCCCGCCGGCGCCTTCCTTCAGTTGGGTCGGAAAGCGCGGTACGGCGGGATTGCGATTCGTCGCCAGCAGGCGCGGGCGGTATTTCTATCCGATCAGGCACCCCACCGCGCGACTTATCCGGTCAGAAGATTTCGTGGGGTACAAGTCTTTTGACGAGGCCCGCGACGACGGTAAGATTCCCATCCAGTGATCCGCCGGAAACGAAATCGCATTGCGGCAATCCGCTCGAATCTCTATGCTTACCAGGCGGAAGGCTGAATGCGATTTGGCTGTTGGGAGCGTATGCGATGAGGAGACCGGTATTGATCACACTTCGACCAATTACTGTTATCGTGACTCTTCTTGCGGTGAGCGTTGGGGTCGGTTTTGCGGGGGATGCCCGGCAGGCGGGCGAGATATTGAAAACCGCCGGCGTCAGGGGCGGGCTGGTCGTTCATCTTCGCGCCGGCGTTTCGGGCGGGGCGGGCCTGACCGCCGCGCTGCGGGCGAATGAGCGATATATCGTTCATGCCCTGGTGACCGGTGCGTCGGACATGGAGGCCGTTCGATCGAATGTTCGCCAGGCCGGTCTGGACGCCTCAGTCTGGGTCAACCCGCTGGCGGGCGATCGCCTGCCTTACGCGGAGAACATGGTCAACCTGCTGGTGGCTGAAGGTCTCGGCGAGATATCCATGGACGAGGTCCTGCGCGTCCTGGTCCCCAACGGGGTGGCGCAGGTCAAGACCGGTGGTAAGTGGGTAAAGACCGTCAAGCCCCGCGGCGCGGATATCGATGAGTGGACGCACTGGCTGCACGGCGCCGACGGTAATGCGGTATCCGCCGACGCCCGTGTCGGTCCTCCGCGGAGTTTCAAGTGGGCCTCCTCGCCGCTCTGGTCGCGGTCGCACGACAGCGTTCCGAGCGTCTCGGCGATGGTGTCTGCCGGCGGGAGGGTGTTCTACATTGTCGACGAGGCCCCGGCGTCCATGAGCGGTTCGGCGCCGGACAAGTGGGCCCTGGTCGCCCGCGACGCCTTCAACGGTTTGAAACTCTGGTCGGCGCCCATCGGTCAATGGGGATGGACCGCCTGGTCCACACGCGCCACCGTTCGCTTCACCGTGCCCACGCACGTCTCGCGGCGCCTGGTGGCCGTCGGCGATCGCGTATACGTCACGCTCGGTTTCAACGCGCCGCTTACCGAGTTGGATGCGGCTACGGGAAACGTGCTGCGCACTTACGAGGGCACGCAGTTTACCGACGAAATACTCTGCGACGGTGATCGGTTGATCGTCTCGATCAACAAGTCCGCCCAGAAACCCGGGCCCAGACTCGGCGAATCTCCGCCTCCGGTGCGAAAGCGCGTCGCGGCGATCGACCGCAAGTCCGGGCGGATGTTCTGGAAGACCGGCGACTACGTAGGTCTGCGATCGAAGACCGGTTCGATGGAGCGGATCAGCCACCTCAGCATGTCCGCCGGCGGTGGGCGGGTGTTCTTCGTTGACGGCGACAAGATCGTCAGCCTGAACCAGAAAGACGGTAGCGAGGCCTGGCGTATCGATCGCCCCAAAGTGCCCGAACACAAGATGCGGTACAACATCCGCATTACCGATATGTGTACGCTGGTCTACCACAGCGGTATGCTCTACTTCGCCCAGATGAACCCCGACCGCGGTATCGACTGGCGCGAAATACAGGCGAAAATTCACGCGTTTTCAGCCGACACGGGCAGGGAAATCTGGGTGCGCCGCTGCTCGTCGTGGGGATGGGCGCATCCGGCCGACGTTTTCATACTTCAGGGACTCGTGTGGGTGACCGATTTTCAGAACGATTTTCTCCTCGGACTGGACCCGAAAACCGGTAAGGTCAAACGGAAGGTCTCGAACCACAAGGCGTTCGACAACGGACATCACCACCGCTGCTACCGCAACAAGGCCACCACCCGCTACATGATAACCAGCTTCCGAGGGCTGGAATATATCGATTGGAAATCGGGGCGGACCGATCGGAACCACTGGGTCCGCGGTGTCTGCCGTTTCGGCGTCATACCCTGCAACGGAATGACCTACTCCACTCCCCATCCCTGCGACTGCTATATCAGCTCGAAGCTAAATGGCTTTCTGGCGCTGAAGGCGTCTGTGCCCTCAAAGGCGCCGGGCGACGGGCCGAAACTGGACAAGGGCTCGGCGTACGGGAAAATCGAAAATAACCGATCGAAAACCGGCAGTGGACGGGCCTGGCCGATCTTTCGCGGCGATTCTCGGCGCAGTGGTTCGACCGGCGGCGCGGTCCCGGCGTCCCTGAAGACGCTGTGGCGGGCGGACCTTGGCGGAGGGGCGCTTACCGCTCCGGTAGCAGCCGACGGGCGCGTCATAGTTGCCCGCAAGGCGGCGCGGGAAGTCGTATGCCTCTCCGCCGCCGACGGGAGGGTTCAGTGGCGATATACCGCCGGTGGAACGATCGACACGCCGCCGACTATTCACGGCGGGAGGGCGGTCTTCGGCTGCACTGACGGGTGGGTCTACTGCCTGCGGTTATCTGACGGAGTACCGGCGTGGCGGTTCAGGGCGGCGCCGCGGGACCGCCTGGTCGGAGCGTTTGGGGCGATCGAGTCGGCCTGGCCGGTTCACGGAAGCGTGCTGGTGGTCGATGGGACGGTGTATTTTACTGCCGGTCGGTCGTCGTTCCTCGACGGCGGGATTTACGCCTGCGCGATCGAACTCGACAGCGGAAAGGTGGTCGCCTCCGAGACGATAAGCAGCGCGCAGGATATGGATGTCGACTGGGGGCGCGACCAGAGTATGGATACCGGCGCGCTGTCGGACCTGCTGGTGGCCGACAAGGGCGGAATATATCTGCGCCACCTGCCGCTGCTGGGGCGGGGCGGGAAAGCCCGAATTCCCATGCATCTTCGCGCGACCGGCGGGTTTCTCGACTACAGTTGGTTCCAGCGCACGCGATGGTTCCTCGACGGCGCCGCGGTGGCTGAATACCTCGTATTCGATGACAAGCGCGTCTTCGGCGTGAGGGCGAGGAAGGCCATTGGCGGATACGGACTGCTCTTTACGCCTGCAGGCAAGGGGTTCGAACTGTTCGCTGCCGATCGCATCACGAAACTCCGACCGCCCAGGCCGAGGCCCAAACGCAAACCCGGGCCCCACAAATCCAGGAAGACAGGCAGGCCTTCGGGCAAGAGCAAAACGCCGGTAGTCCGCCCGCCGACCGACAAGTGGTGCATTACGGTCCCCGTCCGCGTGACGGCGATGATACTCGCCGGCGACACGCTGATCGCCGCGGGCACGCCGGACGCGATCTATACAAAGGATTCGTGGGCGGCATACGAGGGACGCAGGGGCGGTAAGCTGCTGGTGATATCGGCCGCCGACGGAACCATCAAGAGCGAATTGAAGCTGATTTCCGCACCGGTCCCCGACGCCCTGGCCGCAACCGCCGGACGCCTGCTGATGTCAACAGTAGACGGAATAGTCACGTGCTTTGGCCGGAAGTGAGTTTCAGGCGCCGGGAGATGTCGTCAAAAATACAGACAGGAACCGCAGCGATGACAGAGACGAACGATCTACCGAAATGGCAGTGGGACGAGTCGACCAAGATCAGCACTGACTACTGCGACGCGGCCCAGGCCGAGAATTACGACGCGCGCCACATTCGTCCCGGGCGGACCGGTGCGGATTACGAGAAGATTCTCGATCGTATCGACCCCCAACCGAACTGTCGCCTGATGGACGTGGGCGCCGGGACGGGCACGTTCGCAATCGCAGCGGCCTCCCGATGCAGCGAAGTTTACGCCGTCGATATCTCTCAAGCCATGCTGGACGTAGCCGCCGCCAAGGCCCGAGACGCAGGCGCGAACAATATCAAGTTCCTTCGCGGAGGATTCCTGACCTACCGGCACGCCGGCGAACCTGTCGACGCGATCGTTTCGCAACTCGCGCTTCACCACCTGCCGGATATGTGGAAACAGATCGCCCTGGCGCGCCTGGCGGGAATGCTGAAAAGCGGGGGGGTGCTGTATCTGCGCGACGTGGTCTTCCGGTTCGAACCCGGTCGATACGCCGAAGTATTCGACAAATGGGTCGGCGACGTCGCCGAAACGTTTGGTGAAGAATGCATGTCCGCCCAGGCCGAAAGCCACATCCGGCGCGAATTCAGCACGTTCGGTTGGATAATGGAAGGTCTGCTGACCCGCGCGGGTTTCGAGGTCGAACAAGCCGACTACAGCGAGCGACTAGCAGCGTATTTATGCAGGAAGATCTAGCCAAATCCTTACAGCCCGCCGTGTCCGGTGCTGTTGGCCAGGAATACGCCTGTCGCGGCGTTGTAACTCCATCCGTCGCCCGCGGCGCCTCCGGTTGCGTCGGATTTGGCGGGGTCGTCGATGAACCTGTTGGATGGAAAGAACTTCAGATACGGGCCGAAATCACCGGCGGGATCGATCGTTCCATCCTCGTCGGTCCTTGAAGTCAACTGGGCGGCGATGTCGGTGGGATACGTATTGTTATGCTGCAGGCGATAGAGTTGCAATTGGGCTCGCACCTGCTGCAGATTCTTTGTCAGATTCGACATTTTTGCATCGCCGGTTGCGTCGGCGAATCGCGGTACCACGATCGCAGCCAGGAGCCCGAGGAACATAATTACCCACAGGACTTCAACTAACGTAAAACCTCTCTTGTTGGTGTACATTGGTTCGCCTCCAGACAGCGGCCGGATGGAATGGTGCAGCCTTATAACTGTAAGAAACAAAGCATAACGCGGCAAATCTGACTCGCGTCGAGTTATTCTATCCGGCGAACTTTGCCGGTGGGGCGCTCCTGCCCGAAGATTCGTACTTTTTCAGGATGGCCGTCAGGGCCTTGACCTTGTCGCCGTGTTTGGCGTAGAGGTTTGTCGTCTCGCCGGGGTCGTCGTCGAGGTTGTAGAGCTGTCCGGGCGTGTCGGTCTTTCGCTTCAAAGAGTATCCGCCCGAGGTGTTTCCGAGGATTAATTTCCACGGTCCCTGGCGGACGGACTTGAACGCCGACCACGGCGTCATGACGGTCGCTTCGCGGAGCGGTTGTTTTAGCTTCTGTCCGCGGAGGACGGGGAGGATGCTGTAGCTGTCTTCCCCCGCGTTGTCGGGCAGGTCGACTTTCAGGATGTTGGCGACAGTGGCCAGCACGTCCACCGTGCAGACGATCTCGTCAGAGACACTGCCTGCCTTGACCTGCCCGGGCCAGCGCACGATGAACGGTACGCGGTGCCCGCCTTCGTAGATGGTCGTCTTGTATCCGAGATACGGACCGTTTGTCTTGTGCCCGTAGGTTATCCAGTGCTGATAAGAGCCCTCGGATTTGCGCTTAAGCAGGGCGTCGGCGTTCCACTGCTTGCCCCAATCGTTTTTGGCGTACTTGCGCAAGGCGCCTTCCGGATCGCCGGGCAGCGCGCCGTTATCGGACGTGAAGAGTATCAGCGTATTGTCCAGGCAGCCCTTGGACTTCAGGTCGTTCACGAGTCTGCCGACGATGTTGTCAAGTTCCACGACCTTGTCGCCGTGCAGCCCGGCGCCGCTCTTGCCCCGGAACTCTTTTGTAGCCAGGCAGGGGCGGTGTATCGCCGAAGTGGGCATGTACAGGAAAAACGGTTTCTCGGGCGCAGCTTTGAAGTGGCGGTCGAGCCAGCCCTTCGCCTTCGACCAGAGGACCTGGTCGATCTGTTCGGATACGTAATCGTCGGAGACCAGTCCGTCGCCCGATTCGGTGTCGTAGACCGGGTGCTTCTTCTTCGTGGTGGGGGGGACCACCACCTTGTTGTTTTCGATATAGCAGTACGGCTGCATGTTGTTCGACGAACCGATTCCGAAGTAGTAATCGAACCCGTGGTCGAGCGGGCAGGCGGTAAGCGGTTTGGTGAAGTCGACCTTTTCGCACTCCTTGTCGCTCCAGGAGTTCTTGTTGATCTTCTGTCCGTCCTTGGCGACCCATCCCCAACCCAGGTGCCATTTGCCCACGCCGGCGGTGGCGTACCCGTTGCCCTTGAGCAGCGACGCGATTGTCAGTCGCCCCTTGTCGATCAGCGGGTCTTCAAAATGCTTCAGGACGCCGGTCTTCAGGCGGGTCCGCCAGGCGTATTGCCCGGTCATAAGCCCGTAGCGCGTGGGCGAACACTGCGCCGCGGAAGTGTGAGCGTCGGTGAATCGCATTCCCTCGGCCGCGAGCTTGTCGAGATTGGGCGTGGGGACCTTACCTTTGGGGTTGTAGCAACTCAGGTCGCCCCATCCCAGGTCGTCGGCGAGGATTACCACGATGTTGGGTTTGCCCGCCCTCGGGTTATCCTTCGCCCGGAGCAATCGCGGAACGGCAAGCCCGGCAGCCGCAACTGCCGCCGTCTTCATGAAACCTCGTCTGTTTAACTGCATTTGGCGCCTCTTGTAGTTGGTTATGTTATGACATTCTGTCGACGTTCAGTTCGGCATGAGAGCATTTTGGCGACATTTCGAGCATGTAGAGCACGCCTTTTGCCACTTCTCGCGGTGAGATGAACGCGCCGGTGTCCATAGGGCGTCCTGCCGCGTTGAACAGTTCGGTGGCCATCTTGCCCGGGCAGACGGTTACGATCCGGATGCCCGTGCCCTTGATCTCGAGTTTGAGCGTTTCTGCGAATCCGTTGAACCCGTACTTCGAGGCGCAGTAGACCGTGTGATCGGGCACGGGCTTCTTCCCTCCGGCGGAGTTTACGTTGACTATCACTCCGCGCCCGCGGGTCTTGAACGTTTCGATTACGGTCTTGGTCAGCTTGATAGGGACCACCAGGTTCAATTCGATGATCTCGTCGATCCGCTCGTCGGAGACGCCTTCCAGCGGCGTGATGTCGACGACGCCGGCGTTGTTTACGAGAATGTCGATCTGCCTTTCGAGGCATAGCGATTTGACCGATTCGAGCACGGTCTTGTCGCGGAGGTCGCCGGGGACGGTGACGCATTCGACGCCGGCGGCGATGGCTTGCGACTTCAGTTTTTCGAGCAGTTCGGCGCTGCGGGCGGTCAGGATCAGGTTAGCGCCCGCTTCCGCGAAGAGGATCGCCATTTCCCTGCCCAGGCCCTTCGACGCGCCGGTGATGAGTATCCACTTGTCTTTGAGAGTCATGTCCGCGTGTTCCTTAGTTTGCGACGAACTGCAGTATTCGTGCGGCCGGACCGCCTTGCTTGCGCCCTTCGATTGCGACCGTTTTAAGTTTGAGGGTGTGTTTGCCCGCTTCGAGATCGGTGTCGAACATGACGGTTCTGGGGTAGTGCAGCCCGCGGCTGTAGCGGTGGTAGAGATCGACTGTCACCGGTTTACCGCCGTCCACGATCGCCTCCAGCACTCCGGCGTCCGGGCCTGCGATAACGTAGGCGCCGATGCCCTTTCCTGAGAATTCGAGGGTCAGTTCCGCCCCGATGTCGTCTGCGCTGAGCATTTCGACCTTGGTGAACCGCCCGCGTTTTCCGCCCTTGAGGCTCTTCCAGTCGGGCACGCCGAGTTTCCATCCGCCTTTTACCTTCGCCTTTGCCGGCGCGATAAATCGAGCGTTGAAATAGCTGTGCTCGTCCAGCGGTTTTGCGGGCATTTTGTGGGCGGTCTTTTTCGCGTCGGTCGCAATCGGTTTGGACCACGCCTTGTTCAGGAGTTTTTCTATCATCTTCGTACACATCGCGTTACCGTACGGCGCCGGGTGAACCCCGCCGAATTTCTTCCAGGTCAGTGTTTTGGCGCTGATCTGCCGGGCGACTTCCCGCGCAAGGTCGATCGTCGAGATGCTGTAGTATTCGGCGACCTTCTTGTGTCCGGCCATCGGGATCGGGTTCCTGCCCGCATCGATCGTTTTGATCATTCCGGGGTTGACGAAGTAGGTGATAACGATGTCCATGTCGGGGTTGTAGGTGCGCCCATGGCGGATGATGCCTTCCATCCCGCGTATGCACTCGCGGAGTTTGTGGGCGGCGTCCTGGTCGTCGTTGACCGCGAATTCGATGAAGAACAGGTCGACCGGGCCTTTGCTCAGGACGTCGCTGGCCAGGCGCCCGGCGCCGGTGGTCGAACACGTCGATGAAATCCCGGCGTCGGTGAACGTGAACTTCGTGTCGCCAAAGCGTTTGGTCAGCATCGAGCAGACCATGGGTCGATACCCGTTCATCTCGGTGATAGACCCGCCGATAAACGCGACGTGCCCGGTCTTGCCCCTGGTGAACTGGATGCGGGAGTTGTCCAAGGCGCCTCGCAGGTGGTAATTCGCGTCGCCCACGATCACCGGTTCTTTCGCGCCCGAGGCGACAGGGTTGCCCGCCATGCAGATAAGCGAAACTATTGCGAGGGACATCAATCGTTGTGTAAGCATTGTGAAAACTTCCTTTCGGCGCCAATCATATCCGATTTGGTCTTCGCGGGCGAGAATCCCTTTCGATCGATCATATGAACCGGTACAATCTCCGGCTAGTTCGAAAGGAAAGGGACGCACAAATGAAATCCAGGATACTTATCGGATCGATTGCTGTATTGTCGGCGATTTCAATGGCGGCGGAGAAAGTTCAGTTGTGTCGGGGCAATTACCACAGCGAGGCCGCCGCCAAGGCGCAACTCGCCAAGTTCGCGGGCGGCTATTCGGACATGGCCGGATGGAAGAAGCGCGCCGCGATCGTTCGCCGGGGGATGCTCCGCGGGATGGGCCTGGATACTCCGCCCAAGAAATGCGATCTCAAGCCGATTGTCACCGGCAAGCGGGCGCACAAGGGATATAGCGTCGAGAACGTGGCGTTCGAGAGCCTCCCGGGCT
>Ga0180430_10002445_pt1 | contig 16747 bp, 11 predicted proteins | sample SS_ome_9_FD_132999 | JGI IMG/M metagenome (GOLD analysis project Ga0180430, IMG submission 132999) | Hypersaline lake sediment archaeal communities from the Salton Sea, California, USA - SS_1_S_2 metaG | ecosystem: Environmental > Aquatic > Non-marine Saline and Alkaline > Hypersaline >... | reverse complement strand
GTCAGCCGGCGGGCCGCTTCGTCGGCGGAGAGTCCGCGATCAGGATCGGTCCTTTGCCGCCGAAGCACCTCGTCGGCCTGAATCGCATGCCAAGGGGCTGCGGCAGAGTCAACGGTCGATTCGGGCATCGGGAAGGAACAATCAAATTTCGGACAAGCGGAGGGGCTGATGACTCTGGCAACCTTGATGCATCGTACCACCTCGGGCATGCCCCACAGCGTCCGGGGGTGAGAACGGGAGGCAAGCTGCCTCGTACGCCGCCGTCAGCCTGCGGCGGAGAGACGGTAGACAAGCAGAAACGCCCCACCGAGCACGACGAGCATCAGCATCGCGTCGGCCTCGATCAACCGCTTCCGCCGCTCGACCGAGTAAAGCTGACCGAGCACCGCGATCACCGTGACGAGGATCACGGCGAAGGCGGTCACGGCATGAACCGGCGAGGCCGCGGCAAACAGCGGCCCGTCGTGCACGCCATCCAGCACGGGGAAGAGCAGCATGTTGAAGGCGTTGCTGCCGAAGACATTGCCCACCACCAGATCGAAGGCCCCCAGCCGGATCGCCGTGATGCTCGCCACCAACTCCGGCAGCGAGGTGGCCACGGCCACAAGCGTGGTGCCCACGAAGCTGCCGCCGAGGCCGCTCGCCTCGGCAAGCTCCCCGGCCGTCTTCGCCAGCCGCGGTCCGGCGACCAGCAGCACCGCCGTCGCCGCCAGAAACACCGCCACCGGCTTCCACAAGCGGGCAGGATCGGCGGGTGGCGTCCCGGCTCCTCCCGCGATCGCCTCCGCCGCATTTCCGGCTGATTCTGCCGCCTCGGCTGCGGTCCGAGCGGCGATCCGCTGGTTGACGAAAACCATTCTCGCCCCGAGCGCGTAGGCCAGCAGGATCGCCCACGACCAGCCGCCGATGTTCAGCACGGCCACCGCCGGCAGCTTCCCGGCGGTCAGCAGCCCCAGACCGGCAAGCCCGGTGAGGCCCATTGAGAGTGTGCCCGAGAGGGCGTGGGAGGCCGCCTCGCGAGAAAGCATGCCGCCGCGGGAACGAACCGCCAGATCGAGCACCGCGAGAATCGTCAGATTCATCAGGCTGCTGCCGAGCAAATCGCCCACCGCCACGTCGGCGAGTCCGTGACGCACCGCCGCGATATCGACCGAGAGTTCCGGCAGCGAGGTTGCCGCTGCAAGCAGCAGACTGCCGATCAGCAGTCGCCCCAGGCGAGTGATTTCGGCGATCCGCTCGGCGGCCAGGGCAAGGAAGGTGCCGGCCACCGCCACGATCGCGGCCAGACCGAGGAACTCCAGTAGCAACGTCGTCACGACCCGATCCCTTCGGAAAAAGGCCCAGCGTGCCCTGGATGCCGACCGATTCAGCCACGGCTACGGCACTCTATCCCTCCTCGAGCAGCCGGGCAACACGAACGGCCTCCCGCAGATCCTCGCTGCGGCTGCCCGAGGGCTTTCGATTCTCAGCCGGTCGTGGCCGCCTGGAAACGATCCTGAATCGCCTGCACCGAAAGGGGCGCCTTGCGAAGAGCCTCCATCGCCAGCACCACCGCCTCCACCGCCGGCAGGGTGGTGATGCAGGGCACGCCGTGCATCACGCTCGCGGCGCGGATGCGGCCCTCGTCGGTGCGGGCGCCCTTGCCGCGGGGGGTGTTCATGATCAACTGCACGCGTCCGTCGATCAGGTGATCGAGCAGGTTCGGATGGCCCTCCTGAAGCTTTCGCACAACCTCTACGGGAATCCCCGCGGCGGCGAGTGCCCGGGCGGTGCCGGAGGTCGCGATGATCTCGAACCCCAGGGCCCGCAGCCTGGCCGCGAGGCCGACCATCGCGGCCTTGGCCGGCTCGCTAGCCACGCTCACGAAGATCGTCCCCGCCTCCGGCAGCGTGACCCCGGCAGCCTGCTGGCCCTTGGCAAAGGCGATGCTGAAGTTCTCAGCCACACCCATGACCTCGCCGGTGCTCCGCATCTCCGGCCCGAGCACGATGTCGACTCCGGCGAACTTCACGAAGGGAAACACGCTCTCCTTGACACTCACGTGGGCCGGAGTGGGATCGGTCAGCACCCCCTGCTCCGCGAGGCTCGTGCCGGCCATCACCTTGACCGCCACCTTGGCCACCGGAACGCCCGTCGCCTTGGCCACGAAGGGCACGGTACGGCTGGCCCGGGGATTGGCCTCGATGACATAGATCTGCTGGCCGCCGTCCTCCTTTTTGACGGCGAACTGGACATTCATCAGGCCCACGACCCCGAGGCTCATGGCCATCGCGGCGGCCGCCGACTTGATCTCGTCGACCACCGCCGCCGGCAGCGAGTGCGGCGGTATCGCGCAGGCGGAGTCGCCCGAATGCACTCCCGCCTCCTCGATATGCTCCATCACGCCGGCGATCACGACCCGTTCCCCGTCGCAGATGCAGTCGACATCGCACTCGATGGCATCCTCCAGAAATCGGTCGATCAGCACCGGCTGCCCCTGGGCGACGGCAAAGGCCTCGGCGACGTAGCGTTCGAACTGCGACTGGTCGTAGCAGATTTCCATCGCCCGGCCACCGAGCACGTAACTCGGCCGGACGAGGGCCGGGAAGCCGATCCTGGCCACCTCGCGACGAGCCTGCTCGAGGGTGCGGGCGATGCCACTGGCGGGCTGCCTGAGGTCGAGCCGCTCGAGCAGTTCGCGAAACTGTTCTCGGTCTTCGGCCTGCTCGATCGTTTCCACCGGAGTGCCGATGATCGGCAGCCCCGCGGTGGACAGGGCCCGGGCGAGGTTGAGCGGCGTCTGGCCACCGAACTGCACGATCACGCCGTCGGGCTGGATGCTCTCGGCGATGTTGAGCACATCCTCGCAGGTCAAGGGCTCGAAGAAGAGCAGGTCACTGGTGTCGTAGTCGGTGCTCACCGTCTCGGGGTTGGAATTGACCATCACGCTTTCAATGCCCATCTCGCGAAGGGCGAAACTTGCATGACAGCAGCAGTAGTCGAACTCGATTCCCTGGCCGATGCGATTGGGCCCGCCGCCGAGGATCATCACCCGCTTCCTGCCGGGGGTCTTCGGCGGCACCTCGCACTCCTGCTCCCAAGACGAGTAGAAGTAGGGCGTTTCCGCCTCGAACTCCGCGGCACAGGTGTCAACCGACTTGTAGACCGCCACGATCCCTCGCCGAATGCGGTCGGCCCGCACCTCCATCTCGGCGGCCGCAAGCAGCGTGGCCAACTGCCGGTCGGAGAAGCCGGTCTGCTTGGCCCTCCGCAGGAGCCGGTCATCGACCGAAGCGAGCGATCCGGCGGCCCGCAGTTCCCGCTCGACCTCCACGATGCCGGCAAGCTGGTCGAGGAACCAGGGATCGATCCCGGTGAGTTCGTGGATCTCCTCGAGCGGAAAGCCGGCCAGAATCGCATAGCGGAGAAACCAGACGCGATCCGGATCGGCCGTCGAGATTCTCGCCCGGATCTCGTCCTCGGCGGGCTGCTGTGGGGTGCCCCAGAGGTCCTTGCCGTCGCAGCCGAAGCCGAAGGCACCCACCTCGAGCCCCCGCAGGGCCTTCTGAAAGGCCTCCTTGAAGGTCCGCCCGATGGCCATCGTCTCCCCCACGCTCTTCATCTGGGTGGAGAGCCTCGAATCGGCCTCCGGAAACTTCTCGAAGGCGAACCGGGGGACTTTGACCACCACATAGTCGATCGAAGGCTCGAAGCAGGCCTTCGTCTTGCGGGTGATGTCGTTGGGAAGTTCGTGGAGCCGCCAGCCGACCGCCAGTTTGGCGGCGATTTTGGCGATCGGAAAGCCGGTGGCCTTGCTGGCCAGGGCCGAGGAGCGGCTGACCCGCGGATTCATCTCGATCACGATCATCCGCCCGGTTTTCGGATTGACCGCAAACTGGATGTTCGCGCCACCGGTCTCCACGCCGATCGCCCGGATGACTGCAAAGCTCGCATCCCGCATCCGCTGATACTGCCGGTCGGTGAGCGTCATCGCCGGGGCGACGGTGATCGAGTCACCCGTGTGGATCCCGCAGGGATCGAAGTTTTCGATGGCACAGATGATGACGGCGTTGTCGTCGGCATCCCGCATCACTTCCATCTCGTATTCTTTCCAGCCGAGGATCGATTCCTCGACGAGCACCTCGCCCACCGGCGAAAGATCGAGTCCCCGCTGGACCTTGTGGTCGAACTCCTCGCGATTGAAGGCCACGCCCGAGCCGGAGCCACCGAGGGTGAAACTCGGCCGGATGACTGCCGGCAGGCCGATCTCGGAGAGCACCTCGCGGGCCTCGGCCAGGCTCTTCACCGTCCGCCCGCGACAGGTCTCCAGGCCGATCGCGTCCATCGTGGCCTTGAAGAGCTCCCGCTCCTCCGCACGACGGATCACCTCGGCCCGTGCGCCGATCAGCTCCACGCCGTGCTTCTCGAGGATTCCACGGCGGGCGAGGTCCATTGCCAGGTTGAGCCCGGTCTGGCCACCGAGGGTGGGCAGGATCGCGTCGGGCTGCTCAGCCTCGATCACCTTCTCGATCGCCTGCCAGGTCAGCGGCTCGATGTAGGTGCGGTCGGCCGTGCCTGGATCGGTCATGATCGTGGCCGGATTCGAATTGACCAGCACCACGCGATAGCCGTCTTCGCGGAGGGCCTTGCAGGCCTGGGTGCCGGAATAGTCGAACTCGCAGGCCTGTCCGATGACGATCGGCCCGGATCCGATCAGGAGAATCGTCTGCAGGTCGTCGCGGCGTGGCATGAACACAAAACCTACCATCGTCCCTCGGCAGGCTTCAATAAACCGCTACAATCCTTCGTAAAAATTAGGACTCTCTGGAGAGATGCCCATGGCCGACATGCCCGCCATCGAAACGCTCCGCGAGCGACTTCCGGAGGAGCTCAAGGATCTGCGGCTCAACCTGCCGAGCGTGCTCAGCGGCGAGCATCTTCCCGGCGGACAGGCCCTCGGCGTCGCCGCCGCTGCCGCCCGCTTCGCCCGCAGCGGCGAACTCGTCGCGGCGATCGAGTCGGACCTGCGGGCCGGCCACCCCGACGAAGCGGAGGCCCTGCTGGCCGATGCAGTCGCCGCGGCCGGTCTGATGGGAATGAACACCGTCTACTACCGCTTCCGCCACATGATCGGCAAGGAAAGCTACAACTCCCGGCCGGCCCGGCTGCGGATGCAGCGGCTCGCCCAGCCGGCCACCGACAAGCCGACCTTCGAACTGATGAGCCTCGCCTGCGCGGCGATCGCCGGCTGCGAGGCCTGCATCCGCAACCACGAAGGCAGCCTGGTTGGCTTGGGGATCAGCGAGGAGGCCTGCCACGACGCGGTGCGAATCGCGGCGGTGATCAGCGGAGTGGCGGTGGGCCTCGGCTGAGCGGCCGCGGGTCCGCCAGTGCTCTTGCCGGAGCCACAGGCAGCACCGTACGCTCCGAGCCTGGCAGCTCGAGCGGCCTCTTCCCCACACGCCTCGCCCATGTCCGAGATCCTCAGCTCGCCGCGATCGTCCCGTTTCGGGAGGGCGGTCGGATTCCGGGTCGCAGGCATCGGCAGCTACACGCCCGAGCAGGTCGTGACCAACGCCGATCTCGCTCGCCTTGGCTGCGACGCGGAGTGGATACGTGCCCGCTCCGGCATCGACCAGCGACGGCATGCCCCGCCGGAGATGGCCACCAGCGACATGGCCGCCGCAGCCGCCGAGGCGGCGATCGCCGCCGGCGGCATCGACCGCGCCGGAATCGATCTGGTCGTGCTCGGCACCTTCACGCCCGACATGCTGATCCCCTCCACCGCCTGCTTGGTGCAGGATCGCCTCGGCCTCGATGCCCCGGCGATGGATGTCACCGCCGCCTGCGCGGGGTTCGCCTATGCCCTGGTGACCGCGGGGCAGTTTCTGGCGGCCGGCTCGAGCGAGCGGCCGCTCGTCATCGGGGCCGACACCAACACCCGCGTGGTCGATCCTGAGGATCTCAAGACCTGGCCGCTCTTCGGCGACGCCGCCGGTGCGGTGGTGCTCGAACGGGCCGAGCCGGACCCGGCGGCGGGCGATTTCGGGCTGCTGGCCTACGCGCTGGGATCCGACGGCCGCGGCGGCGGCCTGCTGGCCTGCCCGATGACCGGCTCCCGGGAGCCGATCACCGCCGAGGGCGCCGCCCGCGGGCGGCAGTTCATGCAGATGGACGGCCGGGCCGTCTTCAAGTGGGCCATCCGGCTGGCCGAGCAGAACATCCGCGAGACGCTCGGCAGGGCCGGTCTCGAGCCGGCCTCGGTCGATCTCTACGTGCTCCATCAGGCCAACGCACGCATCGTGGAGGGGGCCCGGGTGGCGTTGGGCCTGCCTGAAGAGAAGGTCTTCATGAACCTCGACCGCTACGGCAATACCTCGAGCGGCTCGATCCCACTGGCGATGGACGAAGCCTGGCGGGCCGGTAGGATTGGCCCGGGCAGCACCATCGTGATCTGCGGATTCGGTGGCGGACTGGCCTGGGGAACGGCGGTCTGGCGGCTCTGATTCAGCCAGATCCGGTTCCCGAACCGTCCGTTTGAGTCCCGCGTTTCCAGCCCAGGAGGCCCTCAATGGCAACCGCCACGAAATCGAACGTCGCAAAGTCGCTGCCGGCCCGCCAGGAAGTGCCCGCCGACGACACCTGGGACCTCTCGAGTCTCTTTGCCACCGACAACGCGTGGAACGAAGCCCTCGCCGCTTGGGAGGCGAGGATTCCCGAGTTCGACGCCTTTGCCGGCACGCTCGGCTCCTCGCCGGAGCGGCTTGCCGAGGCGATTCGCTTCGACCTCGAGTTCGACCGCGAGGGCGACCGGCTGGGCACCTACGCCCACCTGCGGGCCAGCGAAGACCAGCAGGCCCAGGACGCCCAGCGGATGGTGGGCCGCTTCCAGCATGTCTCCACCCTGGCCGGCGAGCGAGCCAGCTTCATCCGCCCGGAAATCCTCGCGATCCCCGCCGACGTGCTCTCCGGCTGGCTCCAGACCGAGGCCCTCGCGGATTATCGGCTGCTGCTCGAGCGGCTCGTCCGCGTGCGGCCGCACGTGCTCGGCGAGGCCGAGGAGAAGATCCTCGCCATGCAGGGCAGCTTCGCGGGCACCGCGGCCAAGGTCTTCCGCCAGCTGACCGATGCCGACATGACCTTCGGCACGCTCGCCAACGGCAAGGGCCGGGAAGTGGAACTCTCCCACTCGAGCTTCATGACCTTCCTGCACGACCCGGCACCGGACGTGCGGAAGCGGGCCTTCCATCAGTACTACGACGTTTTCGAGGCCCACGACCACACCCTGGCCGCCACCCTCGCCGGATCGGTCGAGCGGGATGTCTTCGCGGCGAAGGTCAGACGGTATCCGTCGGCAATCGAGGCGGCCCTGTTCAACGACAACGTGCCTCTCGCCGTCTACGACAGCCTGATCACCGCGGTTCACGAACATCTACCGGCGGTGCATCGCTACTACGACTTGCGGAAGCGGGTGCTCGGCCTCGACGAGATCCATCACTACGACACCTACGTGCCGCTGGTACCCGAACTCGAGCAGCGACACAGCTGGAAGGACGCCGTGGGGCTGGTGATCAAGGCGCTCTCGCCTCTGGGCGACGACTACTGCCGTCGGCTCGAGGCGGGGCTGCTGGGCCGCTGGTGCGACCGCTATCCAAACATCGGCAAGCAGTCGGGCGCCTTCAGCAGTGGCAGCTACGACTCCGACCCCTACATCCTGATGAACTTCGAGGAGGAGGTGATCGAGCATGTCTTCACGCTCGCCCACGAGGCGGGCCACTCGATGCACACCCGTCTCTCAGCCGATGCCCAGCCTTACCACTACTCCGGCTACACGATCTTCGTGGCCGAGGTGGCAAGCACCTTCAACGAACAGTTGCTCACCCGGCTGCTGCTGGAACGAGCCGAGAACGACCGCGAGCGGGCGGCGATCATCGCCCGGGAGATCGACGCGATCCGGGGCACGATCGTGCGACAGACGATGTTCGCGGAGTTTGAGAAGCTCGCCCACGCCTCGGTCGAAGCGGGCGAGCCGCTCACGCTCGAGCGGATCCGCTCGATCTATCGCGGGCTGCTCGAGGCCTACTTCGGCCAGCGATTCGCGATCGACGAGCAGCTCGAGCTCGAACCGCTGCGAATCCCGCACTTCTACAGCGGGTTCTACGTCTACAAATACGCCACCGGCCTCTCCGCCGCGATCAGCCTCGCCCGCAAGGTCATGGACGGGGGCGAGGCGGAACTGTCCGCCTACCTCGGCTTTCTGAAAGGCGGCAGCTCGAAGTGGCCGCTCGACCTGCTGCGGGATGCGGGAGTCGACCTCGAGAATCCCGAGCCGGTGGCCGCGGCACTCTCGCATTTCGCCGATCTCGTGGAGCAGCTCGACTCGCTGCTGTGAAATCCTGCTATGCTTTCGCGGCTTGGTCGACCGACGACGGGGCCGCACTGGTTGGTCCGGGCGGTCGCCCGCGATTCTTCTGGAAAGACAGGCGATGGACATTCTTGGTGAAATTCTCAAGCAGGTGCTTGCCGGCGGTGGTCCGGCAGCCGCTCCGCGACAGGCTCCCCAGCCCAAGGCTCCCCCGGCAGGCATGCCCGATCCTCGTGATCTCTCGGCGATCTTCGAGCAGATCTTCGGCGGCGGCTCCGCCGGCAAGCTGCCCGACGTGGTTGAGCAGTTCGGCCGCAAGGGAATGAAGGACATTGTCGATTCCTGGGTCCGCAGCGGTCCCAACAAGCCTGTTGAGCGACGGCAGATCGAGGATGTCTTCGGCGGCCGCGAGCTCGACGAGATGGCAAGGCAGCGGGGCATCGATCGCGAACAGCTCGCTGAGGTGCTCGCCAAGTACATCCCGCAGATCATCGACGAGCTGACACCCTCAGGGCAGCTGCCACGGCGGTAGCAGACTGCGGAACACGTCGGCGGCCGTAGGATGCGGCGATCGGCGACATCAAGCCTGCAACTTGCTCGTGGCCCGGGCGAGTTCGATCAACGTCCGCACCATCGCCCCGGTGCCACCGCCGTCGATCCAGGGCTTCGGCTTTTCGGCAAAGGCCGGGCCGGCGATGTCGATGTGGGTCCAGGGCGTGCTGCCGACGAACCGCTCGAGCAGCTTTGCGGCGGTCGTTGCCCCGCCCCAGCGGCCGTCACCGACGTTCTTGATATCGGCCACGTCGCTCTCGATCTGGGCGTCGTAGTCACGGAACATCGGCAGCTGCCAGACAGGCTCACCGGCGGCGGCGGCGGCGGTGGCCACCGCGTCGCAGCAGGCCTGGTCGTTGGTGAACAGACCCGCCACGTCAAGCCCGAGGGCGACCACGCAGGCTCCGGTGAGCGTGGCGGCATCGACGATGAAGCCTGGCTCGAATCCGCGGACCACGTCGAGCACGTCGGCAAGCACCAGCCGGCCCTCGGCGTCGGTGTTGTGGACCTCGATCGTGATCCCGCTGCGGGCAGTCAGCACGTCGCCGACCTTGTAGGCGGCCGGCCCGGTCATGTTTTCGACCAAGCCCATCGCCGCCACCACGTCGAGGGGCAGTTTGAGAGCGGCGATCGTGGCAATCGTCCCGAGCATCGTGGCGGCCCCGGCCATGTCGCACTTCATGCCCATCATCGAGTCAGCAGGCTTGAGGGAGAGTCCGCCGGAGTCGAAGGTCACCCCTTTGCCCACGAGGGCCAGATCGGGCGGATTGCCGTCGCGGAGGCCGCTCCCCTTGCCGCCGCGATACCGCAAGAGCACGAGCCTCGGCGGCCGGCTCGAGCCACGGGCGACCGCGAGCAGCGCCCCGCAGCGTTCCTGCTCGAGCCGCTGCTTGTCCCAGATCTCGATCTCGATGCCCAGTCGGCCGGCCACGCTCGCCGCCTCCTCGGCAAAGGCCTCGGGAAACATGTCATCAGCCGCGAGATTGACGAGCCTGCGGGTGAGATTCACGCCCTCGCCGATCAGCCGGCCATGCTCGACGATTCTTTCGGCAGTTGACGGCGGCAGGCCGAGCCAGCGGGTGGCGGCGAAGGGTGTTCGCTTCTTCTCCTTGCGATAGAGATCCTGGCCGACCATGCCCGCCGCGGCCCCGGCCACGGCATGCTCGACGGCGGCGGCCGGCCACGACTCCTCCGCCACGAAGGCAACCATGCCACGCGGTCGACCGGCGAGCTGCCTGGCGGCAGTGGCGGCGGCGCGGTAGAGGCTGCCGGCGTCGATCTGTTCGGCCGTGCCCAGGCCCACGACGAGCAGTTGTCCCGCAGCGAAGCCCGGCGGGCCGAGCAGCGGCACGCACTCGCAGGCCCTGCCGGTGATCTCGCCCGCCTCGGCGAGCCTGCCGAGCAGGCCGCCGGTGGCCGCGTCCGCCGCGGCCAGCCCGCCCTGCCGCGGCACGCCTTCGCTCGTGAAGATGACCACGGCGTCGGCGGGAATCGCCTCGGGCCGCCCATCGGGCTCGGCGGAAATCGAAGGGCTCGCCGATTCGCTGGAAAATTCGCTCATGCAGGCTGCTGCTCCGTTGCGGGGACTATCGTTGCCGGGGTCGTCGTTCTCTCGCTGCTGGTGAAAAACCGTCCTTGGCCCCTGCCCGCGGTTGCGGGCGACCAACGGTTCACCTGGGCGGGTCCTGCGCCGCTCGTCAACCGACGAACGGGCTCGCGACAGAATGTATACACTGCAATTGCCGACCGGAAACTGATTTGGATTGCCGCGTGGTCTCATACCGGCTGTCGGCATCCCTGCTCTCGTCGAGCAATACCGTGCCCGAACAGACTCCTGACCCTGCCGCGGAGATCACCGCGGCCGCCGAGCAACTCCAGAGCGCGGATCCGGCCGTGCGGCTCGATGCCGCGGAGACCCTCGCCCGATCGGAAGCCGCCGCGGAGGCCGCCGTGCCGCTGGTGACGGCCTGCGGTGACAACGATGAGCAGGTTCGCGATTGGTGCGTGGCGGCCCTCGAGCAGGCCGGCCCGCCCCCGGCTGAATCGCTGCGGGCCTTGGCCGACCTTGCCGCCGACCCGAACCCGCTGGTGGCCTACTGGGCGATCACGCTCTTGGGCCGGCTTGGCGAGGCGGCGGCGCCCGCGGTGCCGGTGCTCGCCGGCCGGCTCGAGCCCGGCCAGCCCCCGGAGGTCGCCCGGCGTGCCGCCTGGGCTCTCCGCCGAATCTGCCCACCTACTGCCTAGCAGACTGAGGGACAGGTCTGCTCAACCACGCAAGTCTGCTCGACCACGGGTGCCTGCCGGTGCCGCCGGCAGTGTATTGAGTTGATTCACAGGCGGAACCACAGGGACAAGTGCTCCATCACCACTTTCAATCCTCAATAGCGTCCGCGGTTCTGTTTTGTTCTCTGTTCGAACATCAACGGTGGAATGACCCATGCTGTAGCGGACATAGCGAAGCTGCGGCAAGGGGCCCGTGTTGCTCTGAAACTCGAGACCATCGGGCATCTCCTCGAGTTTTGACAAACGGCCGTTGGCGTTGACGCAGTATGGAATGGGCTTTGAGTTTTGTATGTCTTTCAAGCGGGTCCCTGATTGACCTGAAATTTGAAAGTACAGGTTTTCTCCAACCCAGCCCATGACCCACGGTTCCCATCCGAGCCGCACGCTCTGCTCGGGCGTGACGGTCGCGAGCTTCCTGACTTCGGCAGTTTCAGCGTCGCACAGGTAAATTTCAGCTTTCTCGTCGAGTATCCTGGGAATGCCACCGTTGGGGAACGTATTGATCAATCCAGTCGGCCGTTGGATTTTTTCATATCTGACCGCAACGGCGAAGGAATGGGAATCGGGTTTCGCTCTGACGTTTGCAATACGAGCATGAATCTCGGGCGGACCAAACGAGCATGACGAAAAAAGTAACATGAGCAGGGCTGGAACGATTGATGCCCTCGCATCAATCGCCATCCGATCTGCTGAATTACCCGTACCCATGCCTTCCCCAATCGAACGTCAGCGTCCGTAACGTCCAGCCCGTCGACGAAGGCCGCTGGGGGCAGCCACTCCAGGCCGCAACGTGGCCGTTTGTGATATGGCCGCTCGTAATTGTAATCCAGCCGGCACCGGGCGAGACCGACCCGATCCTGCAGGCTGAGCAGACTGTGGAACAAGTCCGCCGCCGCAGGACGCGATCGGCGGCCACCGGCCGGGAGTTCCCGGCAGTTGGGCCGCAAACTCCGCCGAGATTGCCCAGCAACCCGCGGGGCGTGTCGCATGAGAAGCTGAGCCAAGGAATGGCCACCCGTCTGGCCGATGCCTTCGGGAGGTATGCCAGCTCCCAGCTTTCTCCGCCGCCGCGGTTTGCCGCCGGGTCACCTCCTGGCGAGCCTTTGCGGGTTCGTCGTCTGGCTGCTTTGCTTCGCAGTCGCGGGATCTCCTGCCGCGGCCCAGCCGCCGCCCAAGCCCCACGACGCGATCCTGATTTGCAGCTTCAACATTCAGGTCTTCGGTGAATCGAAGCTCTCCAAGCCGCAGGTCATGGAGATTCTCGCCCGCGTCACGCGACAGTTCGACGTGGTCGCGATCCAGGAGGTGCGGGCGAAGTCGGATGCGATCATCCCCACCTTCGTCCGTCAGGTGAATGCCGACGGCAGCCGCTACCATTTCCTCGTCGGGCCACGCGAGGGCCGCACGGTCAGCAAGGAACAGTATGCCTTCGTCTACGACACCAACCGGATCGAGGTCGATCAATCGTCGCCCGGCGTCTTCCCCGATCCACACGATCAGCTGCATCGCCCGCCGATGTGTGTCCGCTTCCGGACCCGCGTGATCCCGGCGCAGATGGCCTTCACCTTCTGGCTGGTCAACGCCCATACCGACCCCGACGAGGTGCCGCAGGAACTCGAGGCTCTCTCGGGCATCTTCCAGGCGATGCAGCGGGCCCGGCCCGACGAGGACGACGTGATCCTGCTGGGCGACCTCAACGCGGGGCCCGATGGGTTTTCGGCTCTGCAGAGAATCCCGGGCATCGGCTGGGCGGTGTCGGGCACCACCACCAACACCCGCCGCACGAAGACCTACGACAACCTCGTCTTCGCCAGGCCGGCCACCCGCGAATACCTCGGCCACTGGGGAGTCCTCGACCTGCAGACCAGCTTCGGCCTGACGCAGAAGCAGGCCCTCGAGGTTTCCGACCACAATCCGGTGTGGGCGGCCTTCTACCCCTGCGAATACCGGCCCGCCCCGCCGGTGGCGATGCAGCCGCCAGCCCGGCGATGACCCTCCGAACCCCCGGAGACTCAACGACTCTCTGCACAGTTCCGGCAGGGAAAGAGTGAGAGCAGCACCGGCAGCACGACAAGGTTGCCTGCCAAGCCCCCGGCGAGCGTCAGGCAGGAGAGGGCACCGAAGGAAACGGTGGGGATAAAACTGCTCGTGCACAACGCCAGGAACCCGACCACCAACGCCAGGGTTGAAAACACGATTGCCCGGCCGGCCGTCTGGTGGGCCGCGGCGAGGGCCGCGGCAACGGCCTGGCCACCGTCGAGCCTTCGCCTGAAGGCCGTCACGTAGTGGATCGAACTGTCCACCGAGAGCCCCATTGAGACCGCGGCGATCATGGCGGTGCCCATGTTGACCGGCCGGCCGATCCAGCCGAGCAGGCCGAGTACCAGCAGGATCGGCAGGGCGTTGGGCACCAGGGCCACCGCCGCGATCAGCGGGCTGCGGAAGGCCAGCGAGAGCATCACGAAGATGCCGAGTGCCGCAAGGGTGAAGGTCAACCATTGGTCGGCGACCATCCGCTCGACGAGGCTCGCCAGGAGCACGAAGAAGCCGGTCACCTCCCCCGCCCTGCCCCCGGCGTCGGCTGGAAATTCCCCGGCCACGACTTCCCGCACCTCGTCGATGATCGCCCGCTTCGCCTCGGCCGGCTGTCGTTCCCGCGCTCGCAGCATGACGCGGAGCCAGGTCGAGCCGTCGGCGGGATCGCGGCCGATGACCGCCCTGGTCATCCCCGGCAGCCGGTCCCGCATCACCGCCACCGACTTCCCCACCAGCCAGTTGCCGAGAGCCGAGTCACTCAGCCGCTCGAGCGAGAGCGGCGAAACGGCGGCAACGAGGTCGGCGACGCTCATCACCTTGGTGAGAGCCGGGCGGGGGCCCTCCGGCCCGGCCACCTCGATCGCCCGCAGACGCGACTCCAGGCGGTCGATGGCCACCAGCGTCGCCGCATCAACATCGCCTTCGATCGGCACCAGCACATCCCACACCCCCGCCCCGCCGAGCCTGGTCTCGACCCTGTCGTAGGCTGCCGGAATCGGGCTCGATGCCCGGAAGTTTTTGGTGAAGTCGGTTTCCACCTCGAGCCGCGGGATGCCGAGCATCGCCACCGCGGCCAGGCACCCGGCCACCGCGAGGGTGCTCGCCGGCCGCCGTACGATCCGGCGAACCACGCGATCGAGCGCCCGCTCCAAAGCCCCCTCGCCGGGCACCCGGCGCGGGTCGGCATCGAGGCGACCGGCAACCGCCAGAAACGGCACCACCAGCAGCACCGCGACCAACACCATCGCGGCCCCCAGGGCCGTCATGATCCCGAAATCGTGGACCGGCCCGACCCGGCTGGCCACGAGGGCCCCGAAGCCGATCATGTCGGTGGCGATCGCCCCGGCCACCGGCCAGAGAAGCACCGCCAGTGTTCGCTCCATCGCCACGACGCTCGAGAAGCCCTGCTCCCGCTGGCGGCGGAACTCGACGATCAGGTGGGTTACCGTGGCGATGCCGACGACCGTGATCATCGCCGAGAGCATCGTCGAGACCATCGTCAGCTTGAGGCCCGCAACTGCCAGCAGGCCACGGGTGCTCCACAACGCCAGAAGCACCACCGCCAGCGGCACGATCACCCACCGCACGCTCCGGAAAAGCACCAGCAACACGCCGGCGGCGAGCAGACCCGCTGCCGTTCCCAGCAGGTTGCCGTCACGCTGCAAGAGCGCGAACCCATCGCGCATCATCACCGGCTCTCCCGCCACCAGCCCGCCGGGCAGCTGCCCGACCAGATCACGAATCGCGTCGATTGCCGCTGCCCGTGAGGCCGCCTCACCGCGCACGTCGGCCTCGGCCGACGCGGTCGATTCAAGCACCGCCACGATTCCGGCCGTGCGATGATCGGCACCGATCGCATAGCCTTCCATGAGTTTCACCAGCCGCCTCGCAGCAGGGCTCGTCTCGAGATCGATCACGCGGTCACCCAGCGGCGTATCGGCGAGGCTCATCGTCGATGCCACGCCGTCGATCGCCGCGAGACGTCGCGAATGCTCCCGGAGCCGATCGAGTCCGGCAGGTGTGAACAGCTGCGGGTCGTCGTAGATCGCCAGCACGACCTCGCTCGAGCCGAAGGTTCTCCCAAGGCGGCGGTAGGGCGGCAGGGCTGGATCGCCGCGGTCGAACATCGTCTCGATCGACCGCGAAAACTCCAGGCGTGAAGCCTGCCCGACTGAGAACACCGCCAGTACCAGGCCGACCGCCGCCAAGAGGCCGCGACGGCGGACGAGGACGCCGGCCAGGCTTGCCGAGAACGTGCCGCCGACCTCGTGTTCCAAGAATCACTCCTCGACCGGCGGGCTGCGGTTTGCCTTGAATACCACCGGGTCACGATGCCGCCGGCTGCGATCGAAGGCAGAAGGCTCGGCCCAGCCTGCGTGGTTCTCCACCCATCCTACCCGATTTGCCTCCTGGCCTGCCGGACGGCGGCTGCCTGCGACGGCGTGCAAGGCGAGGCATCAGCGGCACTTGCAGCCATCCGCAGGCCGCGGACTTCGCGAGTCGATACCTTGACCCGATTTCGCGGCCGCACCTATAGTCCCGCGCGTTTTTCACCCACCTGAGCTGTCCTCCGAGTGCCCCTCCTGCTGCGCACCGCGTGAGAGATCCACCCACATCCACCGAAGCCCTCGACGGCCGCGGTCGCGGTGCGCTCGCAGTTCGCCTCTCGAGCCTGTTTGCCCTGGTCATGCTTGCCTGTGCGGACATGCCTCGGGCATGGTCGGAGCCACCGCCACCCACCGCGGCCGGGGGCGTACTTGCCAACCTGCCGGCGAAAGGCCTCGCCGCGGCAATCGCCGAGGCGGGTCAGATCGAGGTGCCCGGGGTCGATCCGGCCGAGCCGATCTCGATCACTGCCGGCCAGGCCTCACGGTGGACCGAGGGCTCCTACGAGGTCTGGCACCTCACCGGTGGAGCACGCATCGAACAGGGAACCACCGAGGCGCGGGCCCACGAGGCGGTCGTCTGGATCGAGCAGTCCGACAGCTCGCTGGCGACCGGGGGCGAGCCGCCGCCGGCCCGACGCATCCTCGTGCGGATGGCCGGCAACGTGCAGGTGCGGGCCTCCGGCGAGGCGACCTCCACGATCCGCGGCCCGCGGTGGGCCGGGCGGTTCTGGACCTACCGCGACCCGCTGCTTGACTTCGCGAGCGTCGTGCCGGCCGGAGGCGGACCGACCCGCTACGAAGCACCCGCAGAAGCGACCACGCCCGTCAGCGTCGAACCGCTCGCCGACGGCGTGGCCCTCACCGCGGCCGACGGCTCAGGGGAAGGCGGCGTGGAACTGCTGCCGCCCCCGACTGGCGATGACGAGGGCGTGGAGCCGGCGCAGTTTGCCGAGTTTGGAGCACCGGCTGTGCCCCAGGCGGCCGCGGCCAGTTCCGTGCGGCGGCTGAGGGCCTTTCCCCGCTCGAGCGTGCCGCTGAACGTTCGCTGGTTTCCTGCACCGGGCGGTGGTGAGTGGATCGCGGTGATCACCTCGGGAGTGAATCTCGTGATTGACGGGGTCGATCCGGCAGGCCCGCTCGATAT
>Ga0180430_10002444_pt1 | contig 16749 bp, 19 predicted proteins | sample SS_ome_9_FD_132999 | JGI IMG/M metagenome (GOLD analysis project Ga0180430, IMG submission 132999) | Hypersaline lake sediment archaeal communities from the Salton Sea, California, USA - SS_1_S_2 metaG | ecosystem: Environmental > Aquatic > Non-marine Saline and Alkaline > Hypersaline >... | reverse complement strand
TGCATAGAGAGGTATCGCCTCGTCCTCACCGACACCGCCAGGCGTCGCCCCCTTGTCGTCGAGGCGGAACCGCGTCTTTTCATAGCGACCTCCGAGTGCAAAACGCCATCGGGATAGTGGCTGCCAGGTCAGTTGCAGTCCCGGACCGCGGCTGGCGGCCAGACCGCCACCGGTTTCCAGCGAGAGGGTATCGGAGAGTTTCCAGTCGATAAGGAGGATGGGAAAGACGCTGGTGTCGTCCTCGATCTCGGAAAAGACGCCGAGACCGGGGCCGATGCTGAAAGTATCGCTGAAACGGTAGATGGCGCCGGCCAGCAGCCCACCACTCCGACCGTCATCGAGGGAAGCGCCCTGCTCTGCCTGGTACCTCAGAGAGGGTATAGCAAAGAGCATCCACTCCCTGGATGCGAAATAACGCACCGGCAAGCTGATACGCATCTCCCGAATATCTCCCCAGGGATCCAGGGCACCAAAGCCCGTCGTGCCTGAGAAATCATAACTGTCTTCCCCGTATCCGAAGTCGATACCGATCCGCAACCGTTCGGTTACCTGGCGACCGACACCCAGGCTGGCGAAAGCGCGATTCACGCTGACGTCACCTCCCTTGTCGAGATCGGCCTCGAACTGGTGGACTGCTGCAGCTTGCAGCGTCCATTGCCAATCCCGTGCTTCCGGCGGACCCGCCTGGACAGTGGTGCAAAACGCCATAAAGAAGAGCGCGAGAGAGAAGCGGGAAAGGGGATAGCGCATGATGGTTTCTCCGGATGTTCGAGCCGGTTTCTGCACGGCTAATGAACCAAGGGTAATTGAAACTCTACAGGGCAATTCCCTGTCATGACAGAGTTTTCGATATTCATCACGGAGACCGGTTATTTGCCGTGCTTTTCCGCACGCAGCCGCTCGCGATACTTGCCACGGGCCAGCTCCTGCATGTCCGTCACCGTATCGCGCTCATCGAGGATCTCCCGGCCAAGCAGGGTCTCGATGGCGTCCTCGAGAGTCACGATACCGGCGGGCTGGCCGAACTCGTCCTCCACGAGCACGAGATGCATATGGTGCTTGATCAACTGATCCAGCAGGTTCTGCACCGGCAGCTTCTCCGATACGCGCATGATCTCTTTCACATAGCGGTTGATCGGCTCGCTGCCCTTTCCATCCCGTTCCGCTTCGAAGAGGTCGCCGCGGATGACCTTTCCGATGACATTGTCCCTGCTCTCCGAATAGATTGGCATGCGCGTGAACTGCCGTGTCTGCGGATGATCCAGCGCTTCGCTGACCGTCATGTTCCCGTCAAGCATGTGGACGACGCTGCGCGGGGTCAGGATCTGCTCCGTACGCACCTCGCGCAATTTCAGCAGATTGGCAAGGTACTCGTTCTCCTGCGAGAAGAGGGTACCGTCGCGGTGCATGAGTGATGCCAGCGCAATGATCTCCTCGCGCGTCACCTCGTTCTCCCTGCCGCTGCTGAAGAGCTTGGTGAGGCGCGTCGAAATCCAGACGAGCGGATAGACCAGCCTGACGAGCCAGGTGATGATGAATCCCGCTGGCACCGCAAGGTTTCGCCAGAAGGTAGCCCCCAGCGTCTTGGGAATAATTTCAGAAAAGTAGAGGATCGCCAGCGTCAGCAGCACGGCGATGAGTGTTTCCCACTCGGCGCCGAATACCTGCAGCGCCTGCGACCCCACGCCTGCCGCTCCCATGGTATGGGCGAAGGTGTTCAGGATCAGGATGCTGGAGAGCGATTCGTCCAGCCGCTCCTTGACCCGGGCAATCATGCGGCCGGAACGCGGCCGATCGACGACAAGCTTCTCCAGGTAGCTCGGCGTGATGGAGAGGAGCACGGCCTCCAGGATGGAACAGAGAAAGGAGACGCCGATGGCGACAAAGAGATAGATCAGCAGCAGTGTCATGGATCAAACCACGGAATACACCGAATGGTGGCAGTCTATCAAAACCCGGGAAGCTGGACCAAAAACCGGGTTTCTGACAGAGGTATTGGATAAAGGCGTGTCAACGCATGCGGGCCGGTGCGGGGCGCGGCATCGGGCGTGACGGCATGGGGCGCGCCGGCAGCGGCGTCGGACGGACTGGCGGCCGCGTCGGGGGGCTCACAGGCGGACGCTCGATCGGGTGCTCCGGGCGCACGGGCGGCCTGTGTGGCGGTGGCGGACGCACAATCACATCATGCCGGTACCATGGCGAGTAGTAGCCGTAACCATAGTCGTAGTAGCCACCGACATAGACTGCACCGCCGGTACTTTCACAGCCACTCACAATCAGCATGAGAGGCAGAATCGCGACGGGCAGCAGGAAGAGTCGAAAGCGTTTCATCGCATTACCCCCGACTGCATCTCTTCGGGCCACTCGGCAATCCCCAGGGGAGCGCCCATCGGATCGACGATGACTGCAGCACGCCCCTGGCGGAATTCACGCGTCGGCGCAATCAGGAGACTCCCGCCCGCTTTCACGATGCGTTCGATTGTGGCATCGACATCCGCAACGCGAACATAGTGCAGCCAGGCGGAAGGCAATCCGCTCGCGCCATGCTCGATAATGCCTGCGCGCGGGAAACCGCCTGCAAGCAAGTGCCATTCTGTCTTGCCCTCGGCCTTGCCGGTCCGCTTGATGCTGTAGCCAACTGTTTTGCGATAGAAGTCAGCGGTTTTCATTGCAGAATGCGCCCAGAGCTCGTGCCAGAGCCAGCTGCCGGCATCCGGCATGACGTCCGGCGGATCACCCGAGCCGCTTGCTAGCAGACCGAAACGGGCGCCTTCCGGATCGGCAACCAGCGCGACCCTGCCGCGGCCCGGGAGGTCCACCGGGTCGAGAAGAATCGAGGCGCCGGCATCGCGCGCCCTGTCGGACACGGCGTCGACATCGCCTGCCGATACAAGACCGACCCAGCGAGACCGCAGGACATCCCCCGCCGCCGCAGGATGATGCAGCATACCGGCCACCGGCCTTCCGTCGTTACGCGCCAGTATGTAAGGCTTTTCACGGGTACCGCGTGTCTCGAACTGCCAGCCAAAAACATCGCCATAAAAGGCTTTCGCCTCAGCGACGTCGCTCGTGAAGAGTTCCGCCCAGATCCAGCGGCCTTGCGTGCCCGTTGTCGCCTCTCCCTCGGTGACGGCAGGCCATGGAGGTTGAGAGGCACATCCGGCCAGCACCAGCAGCGCCAGGCTGCCAATGAGCAGACGCAGTGTGGATGAATGCTTCACCTGAGGAGATCTTCTTCCCGGTCTCATAGTGCCCGCTTGTCCTGGTATTTTGATTATCTATAAAGCCTATCACGTTACTCGCCGCCAGTATCCACCGATGGGACAACAGCTGCCGAGTGGCTGAACACCCCGCCCCGGGCTTGCATGTGCCAGGAGGGCATCTTTGATTTGTCTGCACCGGCTTGCTATTTTCCCTGCATGGATGGCGACCGAAACACGAGCATTGCCGCGTGCCATGGTCCTGCTCTCACAGAGGTAACAAAAATGGTTCGATCACTACGAATATTCACGACGACAGCAATCCTCTCCGGGACACTGCTCACCTTCCCTGCCTTTGCTGAAGAGATGGACCACGGGACACTCGCTGCAGCGATCCGAAGCGCGGGGCTTCCCTGCAATCATGTCATCAGTGCCAGAAGCACCGATAAGAACAGCTGGATTGTCCAGTGCAATTCAGGGACCTTTGAAGTGACCCGGGACGAGGATGGCAAGCTGACGGCTATCCAGCGCTGACGACCCCGCCTCTTCCCCTGCCCAGGCAAGCAAGTCCATGCAGAGCGCCCTTCAGCGCGCTGAACACTCGATTTTTACCACCTGGCCCGCTGCCTGTTTCGCGATAGCAGCGATCCCTGCAGGCTTCTCCCTGCCCTTTCTGATGCCGATGCCGGCACGCTGCAGAAACCTCTGAATCGGTTCACTCCCCAGCGCAACCCCCGGGGCCTCGACGGGTTTGCCGTCGCGGCGTTTGACGAGCAGTCCGCTCACAAGACCGATGACACGACCCGAACTGTCGAAAACCGGGCCGCCACTCGCCCCCTGATCCAGCCCCCTGGAGAGACGCATCGTACCGGGCCGCGGCGTTATTGCATTGACAGTGACAATCTCCGCGGAAACCGCTTTCAGTAACCCCTTGCCGGCAACCTCTTTCGGAAATCCGGCGATGACAACCCGCTCTCCTGCGACAGGCGGTGGATCGCGAAACAGCGCCGGAATGACTGGAAAGGGCCTTTCGGGCACAAGGATCGCGAGATCGAGCTGCTCATCGTATTTGCCAGGGCGCGCCCGGATAACGAGAGCACCATGACGCAGCATCACACGGTTGCATCTCTGTACCACGTGATAACTCGTCAGAACATACGCGCGCTCATCGAGCAAGATGCCGGTACCCGTTGCGCCTGCTAATGCAGCTGACATCCCCTTGCCAGGGAAGATGATGAGTATGACAAGCCAGAGCAGGGCCGGGGGAAAGAGACGGAATATCCCGGCGCCGTGATCAGACAGATCCTGTTTTGGCATCGATCCTGAGAGGAAATGCATCACTTGCGCAAGTGACGATCGAATCAAGAGGCATGCCGCCGCGGGCGCGGCGGCCAAACCCTTTTCAGGATCAATCCGTCACCGGCTCCCAGGAAGTATCCGGATCGAAGGATGACAGCGAATCCGCGGCAGAGGCTGTCTCTTCACCGAGATCCTTGTCAAAGACAATACCATCCTGGTTGACCATGAAGCTCATGATGCCGGAGTTGCCGTACTCGGCTGGATAAGCCAGGACAGCAAAACCGCTGACGGCATTGCCGTCCTGCACGTACTGCATGGCACCGCCAGAGGCATGTGCACCTTGCTCGCCAAGCACGCGGTAGTAATAGCCATGGTAGGGAACCGGCTCTCCATCCTCGCTCTTTTCGTAGCCTTGCGCCACGGCATCCGAGATCAACGGCCCGAGAGGACTCTCATCCTGGCCTTCAGCTACAGGCCAGTAAAGGCCATCCTGCTTTCCTTCACTGCTGGCCAGGCGCAGGGTGTATTCCCTGACTCCGTCACCATCCCTGTCGACCGAGTGATACTCGCGCTGGGCATCAACGATCTCCTGCAGCACGGCGATGGTATGAAGCTCGTTGCGACCGATACGCCGCGCATAGAGCTCCTCCAACCCTGCGTCCATGTCGAAGCGCCATTGATCATTTTCCTTCACGAGCGGGATGGCGAAGGGCCAGTCATCCTCGCCGATCACGAGGGTTGCGATGTCGTCGACACCCTCTTCCTGCTCGATGCCGGCTGCAGTCACTGCAGCTTCAATGAAAGCTTCACGATCGGCGGCATCAGCCACAGGGTCGCCGGAGGAGAGTTCATCGGCTTGTGGTCCCAGCACTGTTCTGAGTGCATCCAGATCGGATGTCGCTGCGGCATTGATCAATGCCTGGGCAGCTTCTTCGGGAGTGGCGTAGCTGGCCTGTTGTGCCATGACCTCTGCGGACAAGAGCAACAGTGTCGAGGCGCCGAGAATCTTGAAAGTGTTAACCGGTTTTTTCATGATCGTAATCCTGTTTCCTGCTGTTGTGGTCACGCGTCTTTTAACGACGGGCCCGGGCGCCACCACCGTCACTGCGATTGATGCTTTTTGCGCCACGGTTACTGGCAGCACGCGCCTGTCCCGACTTCGCCGGTTTGAATGCCTGGGTATTACGCGTTGCCGGTTTTGCGGCAGGCTTCTTGATATCGCGCGTTGCCGGTTTTGTAGCAGGTTTCTTGATATCGCGTGTTGCCGGTTTTGCGGCAGGTTTCGTCTTGGGCCGATCGAGCTTCACATCCCGCTTGACCGGTGTCTTTACATCACGGCTGGCCGGTTTTTTCACGTCCCGCTGTGCAGGCTTCTTGAGATCGCGACCCTCCGGCTTCTTGATATCGCGTGTCGCAGGTTTTTTGAGATCCCGTTGTACGGGTTTCTTGATGTCCCGGCTGGCGGGTTTCTTCAGATCCCGTGTACCAGGCTTCCTGTCACCAACCCGGCCGCGCGCGATATCCCTGTCCACGGTGCTCTTGCGAAGCTCGCCTGAATATTTGGCTTTGGTTTTCTTGTTCTTGTAGTTGATCCTGCCGCGGTGCTCGGGATTGTGCTTCCATTTGCCGACACGGTTGCCACGGTTGATGGTGATATCACCGGTCGAGATGTTGACATTCCGGTCGATGTTCACCGGAACGCGCCAGCCAGTTTTCCAGTAGCCCGGTCGGCCCCAGTAACCCGGACGTCCCCAGTATCCAGGCCCGCCGTACCAGATTCCACAACAGTAGTCATTACGATCCCACATGATCGCTGCTGTCAGCAGGCCGCCGATAAGTACACCGGTGAAAAAGGAGCCGCTGTCATAGCTGGATGTCTCCTTGTAGACAGTGGGATAGTAGGTTGACTGGACAGGTTGCGTATAGACTGTCGAGGGATTGTAGGTGGGAACATAGACAACCTCGGGATCAGCAGGCTGAACGACAACAATGTCATCCTCCACTTTCACCTCCTGCTCCCTGGTCGATTCCAGATTTCCTGCATCATAGGCTTCCATACGCAGACTCTGCACAGTCTCCAGGACCTCCTCTTCCTGGCCGAGGTAGGCCTCGCCAAGATCCTGTGTCCAGCCGAGATCCTTGTTCATCATCTCGACCACGGAGGGGAAAAAGACCAGCGCCTGCACGCTGGGATCCCAGGACTCCTCGGCTGCTGCATTCGCGAGCGCTTCGCCTTCCAGGTCGTTGTGCTCCGGGATCCAGCGGGCGGCCTGGACGACATCCAGCGGGTAGGTGGACGCCATCAATACCTGGGCCAGCAGTGCATCGGGATAGAGCGCCACCGGGGCGAGTAGTTCCCTGATCTGTTCAGGCGGGAAACCTTCCGTTGCCTGCTGTTCATCTGCCTGGTCTGCAACCGGTTCAGTGACCTCGGTCGTTTCCTGGCTCTTTTCCTCGGCTGACACAGCCATGCCGGGAAGCAAGAGTGCAGCCAGCAAGCCGTGCAGACAAATCCACTTGGTGTAATTCATGGTCTCTCTCCTCATCTGACAGATATCAGATCCTTCTTATATCCCGGCATCATACACCTTTTCCGAGAAAAGACGGCAGGAGGGCTCGGCCATGCAGTGACCGATATTATCTGCCTGCCTTGTGATACCAGGCGTGGATCTCCCGCCGGGGACAGTTGATGCCAATTACGGCTTCGTCGAGTCGCATCAACGCCTGCCCGGTCATGTCGATACGGCGCGTCGACTTTCTGTTCTTCGGGGGTGAGTGCTCTTTTCGCACAACGGGCCTCGCACTTGTGACGCCGGCCAGCATCTGAAGCTGAAAATCGACCATGGAAAAATCCCGGATTACGCAATTGCTGGCTGACTGAAACGCATGGGAAGATGGATCAACTATACGCGAGATCACAGCAACTGGAGATGCCGATGAATGCATCACACACCTACATGAATTCTGGACCAATCCTCTTCCGCCAGCTGTTCGAGTCAGACTCCTCGACCTTCACCTACCTGATCGCAGACCCGGCAGCCGGCGAAGCGATTCTAATCGACCCGGTCCTGGAAACCGTGGAGCGGGACTTGCAGGTGCTCAGGGATATGGGACTGAAGCTGACAGCGACACTGGAAACCCATGTGCACGCCGATCACCTGACCGGTGCGCGAAGGCTGCAGAGCCAGACACAATGCAAGATTGCCTACCCTGCGATGGTGCAGGCCTCATGCAGCGATATCGGTATCCGGGAAGGAGAAGCGTTCCGCGTCGGCAGCATCGAACTGAATCCGCTCTTCACTCCGGGCCACACCGATCATCATCACGCCTACCTGCTCGACACGCCTGTCCAGAAGATGATTTTCACCGGCGACGCTCTGCTGATCGAGGCCTGTGGTCGGACAGATTTCCAGTCCGGAAATGCCGAGACTCTCTACAACAGCATCCACAACAAGATTTTCTCACTGCCGGACGAAACGCTCGTCTATCCGGGGCACGATTATGAATCCCGGTTTGTCACTACCGTGGCGCAGGAGAAGGCACGCAACCCGCGTCTGGGTGGCGGCAAGAGCAAGCAGGAGTTCGTCGAGATCATGGAGAATCTCGATCTGCCCTACCCGCGCAAGATCGATTTCGCCGTACCGGGCAATGAACAGTGCGGCCGCTGCCCCGATAACATTCCGGAAGGGCTCGAGGGCATTTGCGCCATGCACGATCAGGGTTGAATCGCCATCGCATTCTCTGCCAGAGAGCCTCCGGCAACGCTCCTCAAGCGGAGTGGATGGAGTGCCTCTTTACCTGAAGGCCGGATGGTTCTGCACAGGTCAACCTGATGCCGATCTGCTGTCAGGCAGCTCCTGCTGCCGTGAAGAGAGTGTAGAAGTTATCCCGCGTGATCGCGGCCAGCTCTTCGGCCTGCATGCCGCGCAGCTCCGCGATGGTTTCCGCCACGCGACCCACGTATTTCGGTTCGTTGGGCTTGCCGCGATAGGGCGTGGGTGCGAGATAGGGTGAGTCGGTCTCGATGAGCATGCGCTCGAGTGGCACTCGCGTGGCAACGTCACGCAACTCTTCGGCATTTTTGAACGTCACGATGCCGGAGAAGGAGATGTAGAACCCCAGCTCCATCGCCTGCTGCGCCATCTCCCAGGTTTCCGTGAAGCAGTGCATGACGCCGCCAGCCTGTTCGGCGCCCTCATCGCGAAGGATGGCAATCGTATCCTCGCGTGCATCACGCGTGTGAATGATGAGCGGCTTGCCACAGGCGTTTGCGGCGCGGATATGGGTGCGAAAACGCTCACGCTGCCAGTCACAGGACTCCCTGTCCGACCGGAAATAGTCGAGCCCGGTCTCTCCGATGGCAACATTTTTGTGGTGCGCGGCGAGTTCGACGAGCTCATCCACCGTCGGCTCACGCCGGTCATGATCGTTCGGGTGCACGCCGACCGAGATGGACACCTCCGGGTAATCGTCGACGAGTTCCAGCATGGCCGGATAGCTTTCGAGATCGATGCTCACGCAGAGCATGTGCTCCACGCCGGCGCTTCTCGCAGCGTCCAGCATGGCCTGGAAACTGTTGTCGTAAGCGGAGAGGTCCACCCTGTCGAGGTGGCAGTGGGAGTCGACGAGATGCATCGCTCGAAAGGCTACATCGTGAAGGTCGGCACGTCCGAGTCGATGATGCCCTCGAGCAGGCCCTCGATCTTGTTGCGGGTACGGCCCTTGTCCTGGTCGCTGAACTGCACCCCGATCCCGGGCACGCGGTTCCCGACTGCCGCACGCGGTGTAATCCATACGATCTTGCCGGCGACAGGATGGCGCTCGGTATCGTCTGGCAGCGTGATCAGCATGAAGACTTCGTCACCGATCTTGTAATCCTCGGTGGTCTTGATGAAGACGCCGCCGTTTTCGATAAAGGACATGTAGCCTTGATGAAGCTGGTCGACCGTTTCGAAACGGACGTTCAGCATCTTCTGGCCGACACTGCCTTCGTTCATCTTCCTGACTCCGTGTAGCTGATCAACAGGGCCTCGAGCTGCAACTGGTAATTGAGGTTGCGCTTCTCGAGCCCCTGACCGAGATTGGTGAGTTTTTCGAGCATTGCCACAAGTTTCACCGAATCAGGCAGCCGTGGCAAGCCGGAAATCGCCTGTAATAATTGTGCATCACGCATGGCGGCCTTGCCTGCCTGCGAGAGGCGCAGCAGATCGAGCGTCCAGTGATAGAGCCAGTCGAGCAGCTGGCCGCTCTCGATCCTGCTCCAGCTTTCCGCAAGCGACGCCGGTTGCTGCTCCCCTTTCAGCAGGCCTGCGAAAGCGGCCTGCAGCTCCTCGTAATCTTTTGCCTGCTCCCCCTCGGCAAACCGCAGTGCACGCAACGGGAGCCCGTTGCTGCAGGCGAGCAGGTTGCTCCACTCCGAACCCGGGTGCTGCTGCTCCAGCCATACAAGCGACTGCTCTTCCGGCGGCCTTGGAAAGGCAACCTTCTGGCAACGCGAGCGGATCGTGGCAGAAAGCCGGGCGGGACGGTCCGAGACAAGCAGCAGGTGGTTCTCCGGCGCAGGTTCCTCGAGGGTTTTCAGCAGGCTGTTGGAGGCAGACTGGTTCATGGCATCGGCAGGCGAGATGATGCAGACACGGCAGGCGGCAATCTGCGGAGTCAGCGTCGCCTCCTCAATATAGGCGCGGACCATGTCGACCTTGATCGCCTTGCCAGCCTCCTCGGGCATCACCTCGACGAGGTCTGGATGGTTACCCGCCCTGAGCAGCCTGCAGGAATGGCACTCGCCGCAGGGATATTCGCCGCCCTTCGCACACAGCAGCGATTCGGCAAGCCGCCGCGCAAACAGCCGTTTTCCGGTCTCGGCCTCTCCGTAGAGCAGCATGGCATGTGGCATGCGTGCCTGGCGGCGATAGTCGTAAAGCAGCTGCCACTGCTGTTGCTGCCAGGGATAGAGACCCTGCATCAGCCACTCCCCGCGAGACAGGGCGTCAGGATGTCACTGATCTGCTGTTGTACCTGGTCGAGCTCCAGCGACGCATCGACGACCTTGACACGAGCGGGTTGCTGACGGGCAATCTGCAGGTAGGCCTCTCGAACGCGCTCGAAGAACGCCAGTTTCTGCCTCTCGAAACGGTCCGGCTCGGAGCGTTTGGCTGCGCGAGCAAGTCCTGTTTCGACCGGAAGGTCGAGCAAGAGTGTCAGGTCCGGGCGCCGGCTTCCCTGCACGAGGTTCTCGAGCGTCACGATGGCCGAGGTGTCGAGCTGTCGTCCGCCACCCTGGTAGGCGTAGGTCGCATCGGTAAACCTGTCACAGATGACCCACTTCCCGGCCTCGAGAGCCGGCAGGATCTTGCCATGCAGGTGCTCGGCACGCGCAGCGAACATCAGCAGCAACTCGGTGAGATCATGCATGCCGTCATGCTTGTGCCCGAGAAGCAGCTCACGCAACTCCTCGCCCAGCGGTGTACCGCCGGGCTCCCGCGTGAGCAACACATCGTGACCATGACTGCGCAGCAGGTTCTCGGTGAAAGCAATGTTGCTGCTCTTGCCTGCGCCCTCGATACCTTCGACTGTGATGAACAGGGGCTTCAATTCTTCTTCCGGTTCTGCAGGTACTTTCTCACGGCCCTGTTGTGCTCATCGAGGGTCCTCGAAAAGGTATGGCCGCCATTGCCGTCAGCGACGAAGTAGAGCGCATCGCCCTCTTCCGGATGCAGTGCCGCATTGATGGACGCGCGACCGGGAAGGCAGATGGGTGTCGGCGTCAGTCCGGCCCGGGTGTAGGTGTTATAGGGGGTGTCGGTCGTGAGATCCTTCTTGCGGATGTTACCGTCAAATTTATCACCCATGCCATAGATCACGGTCGGGTCTGTCTGCAGCAGCATGCCCTTTTGCAGGCGTCGCACGAATACACCGGCAACCGCCTGCCGCTCTTCCGACAATCCCGTCTCCTTCTCGATGATGGAGGCCAGTATCAGTGCTTCATAGGGGGTTTTCAATGGCAGGTTCTCGCTGCGCCCCTCCCACTCCTCGGCAAGCACTGCCTGCATCCGCTCGTAAGCACGCGTGAGAAACTCGGCGTCCGTGGTGCCTCGCGGAAAGAGATAGGTATCCGGAAAGAAGCGTCCTTCGGGATATTGTCCCTGGTAACCGAGACGCTGCATGACCTGTTCGGTACTGAGACTCTCGGGCAGGGTCTGGACCAGCATCGGGTGACCGCGCACCGCCTCGAGCGCCTGTGCGAAATTCCAGCCCTCGATAAGTGTCAGCGAGTATTCGATCACCTTTCCACGTACGAGAGTTTCCAGCAACATCATGGGCGTCGTGCCGGCCGGAATCAGATACTCGCCGGCCTTGATCTTGTTGGAGACACCAAGATCCTTGGCCAGGGCGCGCAGGTAGAGCGGCTGGCGCAGGATTCCCCTGCTCTTGAGATCATTGGCAACGGCTGTCAGGGACGTGCCGGGCCTGACCTGGTAGTTCAAGCCCTCACCGGAGATATGCAGCGGAGTGGTACGGAATCGCTGGTAGTCCTGCCACAGCCAGTATCCTGCTGCGGCAAGCACGACCACGAGTAGCAGGAGTGCGACGATAACGCCACCGTCCTGGTGTTGCCTGGAGGTGTAATTCATTCTGCCATCAGTAATCTGTTAATCGCGGCACGTATTTCAATTGGGACCGCTCGAATATCAAACTGGTTCCCGTCGCATTCGCTAACCGGAACCAGGCCCGTTGCGCTCGTCAGGAAAACGCCATCTGCCTGTTCGAGTACGTCTGCTTTCTCCCTGACGATCCTGACGGGCATGCCCGCGCGGCTGGCGACATCGAGCACGAACGCACGCATCACCCCGGCGACACCGCATTGCTGCAGATCCGGGGTAAAGAGTCCTCCCCGGACAAACCAGAAAAGGTTGCTCATGATGCCCTCGACAAGGAAACCATCCGCATCACAGAGGACACCCTCGCTGCAGCCGGCGGCAGCAGCCTCGCGCGCAGCCATGACCTGCTCGAGCCGGTTCAGGGTCTTGAGGCCGGCAAGCACGCCTCCCCTTGCGAGCCTGGTCCGGCAGAGATGCGCGCGTATCCCTTCACTGCCTTGATGCACCGGGGACCATGGCCGCGTGTAAAGAAGACGGGTCGGCTCGCCTTCACCGGGAAAATAGCCGCGCCCCTGCTGGCCACGCGTCACGATGATCTTGAGAATCGTGCGCCCTTCCCCGACAAGAGTACGCGCCTCCCCGAGCAGAAGAGCGGTATCCGGGGGTGTGATGCCGAGCGTCTCGCATCCATGAATCAGACGCGCCATGTGGCGTTCCCACAGGGGTGCCTCGTCACCGATGAAGGCAATGGTCTCGAAAAGACCATCACCGTATTGCAGACCACGATCCAGAACAGGAAGGCATTCACTGTTCCGGCCGTTGATCAGCAAGGGTTAGTCCTGGAAGCGTTTGAAGACGAGCGTGCCGTTGGTTCCGCCGAAACCGAAAGAGTTCGAGAGCGCAACATCGATCTTCATTTCACGCGCACTGTTCGGCACGTAATCGAGATCGCACTCCGGGTCCGGGTTATCGTGATTGATGGTTGGCGGCGCAACCTGGTCCTGCACGGCAAGCGTCGACAGGATTGCCTCGACACCGCCCGCGGCCCCGAGCAGATGGCCGATCATGGACTTCGTGGAGCTGACCGCCAGCTTGTAGGCATGATCACCGAACGCACCCTTGATGCCATTGGTCTCGGCGACATCGCCAGCCGGCGTGGATGTGCCATGCGCGTTGATGTAGTCGACCTCTTCCTTGTTGATGCCGGCATCCATCAAGGCCAGTTCCATGCAACGCCCTGCGCCCTGTCCGTTCGGCGATGGCGAGGTCATGTGATAGGCATCGGAGTTCATGGCAACACCGACGATCTCGGCGTAGATTTTTGCACCGCGCGCCTTCGCATGCTCGAGTTCCTCGACCATCATGACGCCGGCGCCGTCACCGAGTACGAAGCCGTCACGATCCTTCTCCCACGGACGGCTTGCGAGTTCCGGCTCGTCGTTGCGCGTCGAGAGTGCGCGCGCTGCAGCGAAACCACCGATACCGATTGGCGTGGTGGCATATTCGGCGCCGCCTGCCAGCATGGCATCGACCGTCCCGAACTGGATCATGCGAACAGCATCCGCGATGTTGTGCGCACCGGTACTGCAGGCCGAGACGATCGAGATGTTCGGCCCCTTGTAACCAAACATGATAGAGAGGTTACCGGCTACCATGTTGATGATTGCCGAGGGTACGAAGAAGGGTGAGATCTTGCGCGGGCCTTTCTTCAGAAAGGCATCGTAGTTGTTTTCGATAGTGTAGATACCGCCGATGCCCGCACCAATGGCAACACCGATACGCTCGGCGTTCTCGTCTGTTGTCTCGAGACCCGAATCGCGGATGGCCTGGATACCCGCTGCCATTCCGTAATGGATGAAGGGGTCCATCTTGCGCGCATCTTTCTGCGAGATATATTCAGTGATATCGAAATCAACGATGGTGCCGCCGAAGCGCACGCTGAACTCGGAGATATCGAAATGCGTAATCGGGCGGATGCCGCTCTTGCCTGCAAGAATGGCTTCCCAGGTCGTGCTGACATCGTTCCCCAGCGGTGTCACGAGTCCGAGACCGGTGACGACTACCCTGCGATTGGACATGCTGAATACACCTCAGGAATTGGTTAGTGCAGTTTCGTGGCTGGCGACTGATATGCGAAAAGCCGCTGCTCCGGTAGAAACAGCGGCTTTGTGATGATCAGTCGTGGAGGATCAACCTGCGTTGGCGTTGATATAGTCAATCGCCTGCTGAACAGTGGTGATGTTTTCAGCCTGATCATCGGGAATTTCGGTTTCAAATTCCTCTTCCAGAGCCATGACAAGCTCGACAGTGTCGAGTGAATCAGCGCCGAGATCGTCAACGAAGGATGCTTCCAGCGTTACTTCTTCTTCTTTTACTCCAAGCTGATCGACAACGATCTTGCGTACGCGTTCTTCAATGCTCATTGGTTGTAGTCCTCTGTGGGATAGAAACGAAAATTGTTTTAGTTTGATTGCGACATTGTATTGGGATTTCCGCGTGCGTCAATGCGGGGTTTACCCTAATTCAAAATCACTGTTAACTCATATACATACCGCCGTTCACATGCAGGGTTTCACCTGTCACATAAGCAGCACCGTCGGAAGCCAGAAAAGCGACAACTGCAGCAATCTCTGCAGGCTGCCCGAGGCGCGCCAGCGGGATCGCGGACAACAGCGCCTGCCTCTGTTCTTCGGGCAAATCGCGCGTCATGTCCGTATCGATGAAACCCGGGGCGACAGAATTGACGGTGATTCCGCGACTGCCGACCTCCTGGGCCAGTGATTTTGTAAAACCGAAGATGCCGGCCTTGGCGGCTGAATAGTTTGTCTGGCCCGCATTGCCGGAAGCACCCACGACGGAAGCGATATTGATAATGCGGCCGAATTTCGCTTTCATCATGCCGCGCAGGCACGCCTTGGAAACACGGTAGACAGAGGTCAGGTTGGTATCCATGATGGCCTGCCATTCATCTTCCTTCATGCGCATCAACAGGTTGTCACGGGTGATGCCCGCATTGTTGACGAGAATCGTCGGCGTTCCGTACTTGTCGTTGATGGCCTTGACGACGGCATCAACCGAGTCGGCATCGGTGACATCGAGCTTCATGCCCTCCCCCTGAATGCCCTTCTCGCCGAAGTGCGCAGAGATGGCTTCAGCGCCACCATCCGAGGTTGCAGTTCCGATCACGATACAGCCGTCATCTCCCAGCGCATCGGCGATTGCCTGTCCGATTCCACGGCTTGCGCCTGTGACCAGTGCGATACGTTGCTCAGCCATTGAGAGTCTCCGTTAATTGTGCAAAACCCGCGGGGTCAAAGAGCGCGCTCGCGTCCAGCTCCCGGTCGATGCGCCGCATGAGCCCGGTCAGAACCTTGCCGGGACCTGCCTCGACGACATGCATGACACCCTCCCGCTTCATTGCCTGGATCGTCTCGACCCAGCGCACCGGCGAGTAGAGCTGCTCGACGAGCCGCTGGCGAATCATGTCCGGATCGGTCTCGGCGCTGACGGAGACATTGTGCAGTACCGGGATCACCGGCACCGACACGGCTGTCTCCTTGAGTTGTTCGGCCAGCCTCTCGGCGGCCGGGCGCATGAGAGCGCAATGGGAAGGAACGCTGACCGGGAGCTCAACGGCGCGCCTGGCGCCTGCAGCCTTTGCTGCCTCGACAGCGCGCGCGACAGCCTCCTTGTGGCCGGCGATGACAACCTGGCCGGGTGAATTGAAATTGACCGCCTCTACCACCTGGTCAGCAGCCGAGGCCGTACAGACATCGATCACGGCCTGGTCCTCGAGACCCAGGATCGCCGCCATTGCGCCCGTGCCCCCGGGCACGGCCTCCTGCATGAGGCGTCCGCGCTCGGCGACCAGCCTGATCCCGTCAGCAAATACGATCGCACCGGCGCTGACCAGTGCGCTGTACTCACCAAGACTGTGGCCGGCCATCATTGAAGGTGCCAGGCCTCCCTGCTGTTCCCAGACACGCCAGACGGAGACGCCAGCGGCAAGCAGTGCCGGCTGGGTATTCTGCGTCTGGTTGAGATCGGATTCGGGACCATTCGCGACCAGACTCCAGAGGTCGAATCCGAGCGCATCGGACGCCTCCTCGAAAGTCTCCGTGACCAGCGGATACTGGTCAGCGAGTTCGCCGAGCATGCCGACAGACTGCGAACCCTGGCCTGGGAAGACAAATGCGATTTTCTGTGTCATCTGAAGCCCGTCTTGTCTCTGTTTAGTATTTGAGCAGCACCGAACCCCAGGTGAAGCCACCGCCGAATGCCTCGAGCAGCAGCACCTCGTCGCGTTGGATACGTCCGTCGCGCACTGCAGTATCCAGGGCAAGCGGAACCGATGCGGCCGACGTATTGCCATGCTGATCCACGGTCACGACGACATTGTCCATCGCCATGCTCAGTTTGCGCGCCGTCGCATTGATGATGCGGATGTTCGCCTGGTGCGGCACCAGCCAGTCGATGTCCGAATCGACCATATTGTTGGCCTCGAGTGTCTCATCGACGATCCGCCCGAGCGTATTGACGGCCATCCGGAAAACTTCGTTCCCCTTCATCTGGGTGAAGCGTGGATCGCCGTCTTCTTCAGGGATGTCGAATCCGCGCGAGACACCGCCGGGAACGTGCAGCAGATTTTC
>Ga0180430_10002442_pt1 | contig 16763 bp, 10 predicted proteins | sample SS_ome_9_FD_132999 | JGI IMG/M metagenome (GOLD analysis project Ga0180430, IMG submission 132999) | Hypersaline lake sediment archaeal communities from the Salton Sea, California, USA - SS_1_S_2 metaG | ecosystem: Environmental > Aquatic > Non-marine Saline and Alkaline > Hypersaline >... | reverse complement strand
GGTCGACCAGCAGGCGGAGCATGCGTTTACCCGTCTCAAAATCGAGGGCCCCGGTCGGTTCGTCGCACAGTAGCACGTCGGGCGATTTCGCCATCGCCCTTGCGATCGCGATCCGCTGTTGTTCGCCGCCGGAAAGTTGTGAGGGGAAATGATCTGCACGGTCTTCGAGCCCGACCAGCTTCAGCGCATCGATCGGATCCATCGGCTGATCGGAAAGCTCGGCCGCGGTCATGATGTTCTCACTCGCGGTCAGGTTGGGCACCAGATTATAAAACTGAAAGACGAACCCGACCCGACGACGGCGGAACGCGGTTCGGCCGTTCGGTTTCATTTGTGCTAAATCGCTGTCGTCGATTTCGACCGACCCGCGCGTCGGTACGTCGAGCCCGCCAAGCAGATTGAGGATCGTCGTCTTGCCCGAACCGCTGGGCCCGACCAGCGCGATCAGCTCGCTTCGATAAATGTCGAGCGAGACATCGATCAGCGCGTTGACGGTTACCTCGCCCATCGGAAACGATTTATCGATATCCGTTAGTCGGTAAAGGACCGAGTCGTTTTTCGAGTTGTTTGCTTGGCTCATGTCGTCCGTGCGAAGTGAGTGTCGGTTCGTCAGTTACATATAAACGCGAAAATCGTTACGGTTTAACTCGGCCGCGTATTCCGTTGTCTTTCAATTGTCGCCCGAAATAAGCCGTGTTTCAAGCGCTGTCGGGCAAGAAGTTCGATTTCTGCCCATCAATATCTAGTCACTAACCACTAGCCACTGTCCACAGGAGCGAAGCGACTCACGACCCGACCAACGGTCGGAACACGAACAGTCGAGCGAATCGGAACAATCGGTATGACGCAAGATATTCCGGCTTGTTTGGTTTTTCGAGGCGGCAGGGCCGAAAAATAATATTGTGTGAAGGGAGATGCACCATCAAAGGAAGAAGTCCATGCGAGCGATCGACCGCGATTTCGTAGTCTGATCCGCAAAAAGACTTCGATCCGAATCAATCGATAACGAACAAAAATGTTTTTGTGAAAGGTGGAACCCTTGGATTATTTATTGACCGTTCTTTTGCCTGTTCGGAACAAACAGGCGACGCTCGGTGCGACCATTGCGGACATCATGGAGATCACCGCGGAGCTGACCGACCGGATGGAACTTATCGTCGTCGATGAAGGATCGATCGACGAGACGATGGACGTTGTTTGTGACGCGTCTCGGAAATATCCGCAAATTCGTTACATCCGTCACAGCGAGCCGCAAGGTGGTGCCGCCATCTTCCAGGCGTGCCTGCGCGAAGGTAGTGGCGCGATTATCATGATGTACGACGACCAGGGTGGGCTCGCGCTCGGTGAAGTCAGCCGATATTGGCAGCTTACCGATCGCGGACGAATGATCATCGAGCAACCTTCGAGTCTCGAAACGATCTCGGCCGAAGTCGAGCCACCGCTGGCGACCGGCACGCCGGGTTATCATTTCTTCAGTCGCAAATCGATCGAAGCAATGTTCGATTCCACCCGCGTTCATAAGCCGAAGTTCATGGAAACACAGACCGAGATGCCGATCGTTTTCAATATGGATACGCCGCTGGGCGGAATGGAAACGTTCGACATGTCGTAAGAATCATTAGTGCAACGAGGCTGCAAGACCTTGTGACACTCATGTGCAACAAAAAACCGGTCCCGTCACTTGTTGGGCGGGACCGGTTGGTTTTTCTTGATCGTAGGCAGCAAGATACTACCGTCGCGGCTGCTTATAAAGACGCTTACACGTCGCAAAGCGTAATCGCTTGATGCAGACCTTCTAGCGGGGCGCGGGTTGGGATGAACTCGTGGCCGACGTACATGTCGTAACCCGTTTCGGCGATCACTTTCATAATTGCCGGGTAGTTGAGTTCCTGGTTGTCGTCCAGCTCGTTGCGACCCGGGTTGCCCGCCGTGTGGTAATGGCCGATATATTCGTGCCACTTCTTAATCCGGCGAATCACGTCGCCCTGCATGATCTGCACGTGGTAGATGTCGAACAGCATCTTCATCGCGGGCGAGCCAACTTGCTTGCACATCTCGCCGCACCATTCGGTCGTGTCGCCCATATAGCCGGGGTGACCCTTCATCGACTCGTCGACGCGGCTGTTGAGGATCTCGACGCAGAGCGTGATGCCCTTCTTCTCGGCGTAACCGACGATCTTTTTGATGCCCGCGACCATGTTCTCCATGCCCACATCGTCCGGAATGTCGTTGCGGAAGCCGGGGAAGCAAATTACGTTCGGGAAATTGTACTCGGCCGCGACGTCGATCGAGTGACGGACGATATCGATCGCCCACTCGTGATTCTTCTTATCGTTGAACCCGCGAACGAAGCCGTGGCTGTTGCACATCGCGTCGATCAGACCGTACTTCTTCAAGATCGGATAGTCTTTTTCGGCGACGAGTTCGACCGATTTAACGCCGATCTTCTTCGCATGAGCGCAAAGCGCTTCGAGGGATATCGGTGCACACGAGCAGTCGGCCGTGAAGCACCAGTGGCAGATCGAGTGATTGATATTACCCTTGAGTTTTAGCGGTCCGACCGGCTTTTTGCAGCACTGAGCCTCGGCTGCGCTGGAAGCGCCGAGCGTTGCGGCTGCGAGCATCCCGGCCGTTCCCGTTTGAAGCATCCGCCGTCGCGACAAGCGTTGTTTCGATTCCGATTTCATAGCGTCCGCACCTTTATATAAGAGGTCAAGATAGAGGAGTTGCATCAATGATACGTATTATTATAGAAAGCGAATCGACGGTTTGCAAGCAAAAGGTACGAAAAGGACGATAGGGCCTTTACCTTTATGTGGCTAGTTTCGATTGAGTCACTTTCGCCGATCTCAGGCTTGCTTTATAATGAATACCGGTTTTAGAAAACAAAAAAGGAGAAAAGACGATGAGCAGGAAGATATCCGAAGGTCGCAAAGGGGTGTACTATCTTGGTATGGTTTTGGGCGTGATCGGGCTGCTGTTGTTTTTGTCCGTCTTTGTGTCCGGTGCGATGAATTTCGGAAATTTCTCGAACTTCGAAGCTCGGGGGCGATCGATGGCGACGCGCGCCGTAACCGGGATGGTCTTGATGATCGCCGGCGGTTTCCTTACATCGGTCGGGCGAGCGGGACTCGCCGGGTCGGGCTTGAAGCTCGATCCCGAAGAAGCACGCGACGAGCTCGAACCCTTCAGTCGGCAGGCCGGTGGGATGCTCAAAGATATGTTGGACGAGGCCGAAATCAACATCGGCGGTGGCGGCGATGAGCGCGAGCAGGTGATCATGATCCGCTGTCAATCGTGCGGTAAGCTGAACGACGAGGATGCCAAGTTCTGCGACGAGTGCGGCAAGAAGCTGTAGTTGGAATTCAAGAATCGACCGATTCTTCGAATAATGACAGGCGAGGCAGTCACAAGTTTTGGTATTCTAGCACTTTTCGGGCAATACTTTTTCTTTTTGGGGGAATTGAGGTTAGATTACTTGCAAAATGAGTAGCCTGCGTCAATAATCGGGGTTAGGGCTTGTGGGGGAGAGTCTCTCCAAGACCACATTCTTTGTTTGCTGCTTTTGAAGGAGAACCGCTGATGAATTCTCGGGCCATTTTCATCGTTGTCTTTTCTATTGCATTCCTCCTCTCTGCGAATGTGGCATTTGCGGGGTTGGTCATCTCATCGGCTTCGGACGTCAACGGTGAACCGGAAGGTGTTGCCGTTACCGGTGGAACGGTCGGCAGTTATTCGGTTCCGACATTTGGTGAAGACGTTGTTTCGTTTACCGATCGGACGCATCAATGGAACGGCGCGACGGCGGCGGGGCTTCCATCGTATCTCGTCGGTGGCGATTACGTTATGACGGCCAACGACGCGCGGGACAATGGTTCTTACACGTTGAATGTAACGTTGGCACAGTCGGCGTATCTTTATCTGTTTCGCGACAATCGCAGAATGGGTGCATCTTTACCCGATTGGTATAACGACGGCGTCGGTATCGATATGATCAATACCTGGACTCCGATCGGAGCCGACGAAAACGGAAACGGAACGGGCGCCGGTTCCAGCATCGAGCAAACGATGACGCTCTTTCAAGCCGTCAACGCGTCGACGGGTGAGCCCTTGATTGCCGCCGGTACGCATCAGTTTTATGAATCGGATACGTCTAGCATGAATATGTATGGAGTGGTGGCGACGACGACTGCTCGTGCGCTGCCCGACGCACCCGATCCGAAAGAGGCGTTCGATATCACGGTCGATATCGGTCCGCAGAACCAACGTGTCGAAACCGGACACATTGGCGCGCCCGATCCTTCGTATGCAGGTACGCCGGGGAATAATTCTAATGGCGCGGAAACCGATTATGTTCCGATCGACACGGGCACGGGTACATTCTTCATGTCGATCAGCGATACGGACACGTCGGGAGGCGATCAAGGACGAATCGATTGGCGTGACCGGGGCGATTCGTCGAGCACCGAGGCGCTCGTGCAGCTTGGCGAAGATTTCATCAAGAACAGCGGTGGTGTCATTCAGTTGAAGCTCGACGAGTTGCCCGAAGGCGAGTATGAAGTCACATCGTTCCATGTCGATTCGGATTTCTCTCAGAGCGATGAGATCGACGTCTTCGTCGATGTCGGTGACGGCAACGGTTTCGTCGACGCGCTCGCCGCGGGCGAAGAGGGAACGGCCGGTGCGGATCTCGGTGGTGTGAATAATCTGACAAACGACGCGATGCTCAATTCCTCTGCAGAGTTCAGCTTCGTCGCTGATGGCGTTAATCCGGTTCTTATCGTCTTCGATGGCACCGCGTCGGGCGACAATGAAACGCCGCTGAACGGCTTCCATATGGTGTTCACGCCTCCCGCCGTTCCTGAACCGTCGACGTTTATCCTCGGAGCGTTTGCCCTTTTAGGAATGTGCGCCCTACGTCGCCGGCGGAAGTAGAGCCCGGCCGTTAATCTCATTTTGGCGTTCTTAACGCTTGGAGCACTCCGTCAGGAAGGCGGATCCTTTCTGGTTCGCCATTCTCCATTCGCTGCCTACTTTTTCTTGTCACGCTTTCTTGGCTGCTTGTCCTTGCAGGCGGATATCGCTACAATGAGCGAAAAGAAATCAGCACTTCGGCTGAAGGCTTCAATATTAGGAAATGAGGAAACCATGCCAGTCCGAACCGCAAGATTCATTATCGAGAAAGGTCTTTTCGTTGTCGTCCTGGCGGCAGCCATCGTCGTCGTGCAAGGATGTGGTCCATCGGGGCCGCCTCCGACGCCGCCTTCGGCATCTGCTCCGTCGATGGCCGAGGTGATTGAAGAGGCGAGCACCTGGAAGAAGACGACCGAGGAAGATGCGCGCGAGTTTGCCCAGCATTTCGCGGCGGCGGTCTCGCAGGGAGATATCACGACGGCCAACGGAATGATCGACTGGGATACGATCATCGAGCGCGTCGTTAGTGGGATTCCCGCGGATGTAGGGTTTCGCGAAGGTTTCATCGAAGGGAGCAAAAAGGCGGCTCTCAGCCCGACGGGAACGATTGGTCAGCTCTCGAACCAGCTTGGTGCGGAAGGCACTTACCGTCTACTTCGTATTCGAGAGAAAGACAATCAACGAACGGCTCTGTTCCGGCTGACGATGCCGGAAGGGGGCTTCAATTACATGGAATGCAGTCTGGTAACGAAGCCCGGCGGGCAAACAAGGATCGTCGATATTTACATTTTTCTCAGTGGCGAGACGCTTACGGCAACGCTTCGGCGGGTTTATTTGCCTGCAGCGATGGGGCACTTGCAAGAAGGTCTTGAAAACCTTTCGCAGAAGGAGCGCGATTTTGTCGAAGGGTTCCATCTCTTCGAGAAGATCGCCCCTGCGGTGAGGCGACAAGACTTCGATCAAGTGATTGAGATTTGCAACCAAATGCCCAAGTCGATGCAGGAAGAGAAGTCGCTGCTTATTCTCATGTTGCGAGCGTCCGCAGATGCGAATGAGACGCTATACTTGGAAACGCTTGATAAGCTCGAAGAGCTCTATCCGGGTGATCCGTGTCTCGACCTGTTATTGATCGACCGCCACATTTTGAATGAGCAATACGACGAAGCGATGGCTTCGGTCGATCGGCTGGATAAGTCGGTCGGTGGCGATCCCCATCTGAATTATGTCAAAGGCGAGCTCTATTTCCTGCAAGGCAATAATCAAGCCGCGAAAGAGATGTTCCTAAAAGCGATCGAAGAGGACGGCGCGCAGCCCGATCCCTATTGGGGAATGATCACCGTATCGATTCAGATGAAAGATTTTGAAGAAACGACACGCTCGTTGATCCGACTCGACAAGAACTTCGATATGGAATGGGACGATATGACAACGATCAAAGAATATGACGAGTACGTGAAATCGCCCGAATATCAAATGTGGCTGGAGTATCTGAAGCAGTAGATTGACTATTTCATAAAACAAGCCCAGCGGCGGTTAGACGTCGCTGGGCTTGTTTTTTGTAGCGGTGCTATTTATGTCTGAACTTAGTTAAGGCAAAGGACGTCGGAATCGACTTCGTGGGTCTCGATCGGTGCGATCGTGTCGAACGTTTGTCGGTGCCCGACGGTGGGGCGTTCGCTGAGATTTGCTTTAAGGGTGAATCGGCCGACGAGTCCGCGAAGGGTTTCCGCTTGTCGTGTCATTTGCTCGGCGACGGTTGCGGTTTCTTCGGCATGTTCGCTGTTTCCTTGGGTCGCTTCGCTGACCTGGAGCAGTCCGCCGTTGACCTGAGTAACCTCTTGGGCTTGTTCGTTTGTCGCTTCGGCGATTCGTCCGACGACGTCATTCGTGCTGTCGGCGCCCTGGACGATTACTGCAAGCGCGTCGGCCATCTCTTGGGCGATTTGCGTGCCCGTGTTGACCTTTCCTTGGGACTGATTGATCAATTCCGCGGTTTGGGCTGCGGCCTTGCTACTGCGAGTTGCGAGGTTTCGCACTTCTTCGGCAACGACGGCGAAACCTTTGCCATGTTGGCCGGCTCGCGCGGCTTCGACGGCCGCGTTCAGCGCCAGTAGATTCGTTTGGAACGCAATGTCGTCGATAAATCCGATGCTCGTCGCGATCTCCTTGCTCGAAGATGTGATTTCATCCATCGCTTTGATCATCTCTTGCATCTTCGATTCGCCGTGGCGTGCTTCTTCGCGACCCTCGGTCGAAAGTGTGTTGGCGTTTTTCGCGTTTTCCGCGTTGCTGCCCGTTTGTGTGCTGATCTCTTCCATCGAGTTACGAATATTTTCGATCAGCGAAGCGGATTGGCCGGCACTGCTGGAGAGCGATTGCGAGGTGTCCGACATTTGATTCGCGCCGTCAAGGATCTCTCGGGCGACGTCGCGTACGTTCGTTAGCACGGCGTTGACTTCGCGGGTCATCGAGTTGATCGAACGATTCAGCAGATCGGCGTCCGAACGCAACGGGACGTCGAGATCCCAGTTGCCGCCGGCGATTTTCGTCGTCGCTTCGACAACGGCCCTTTCGGCGACGATGATTTCTTCGATCGCGAGGCTGAGCTCGCCGATTTCGTCCTTGCGTTTAAGCAGCTTCGGCTGAACTTCGATCGAAATATCGCCACTCCGCGCAAGTTGGGACAAGCTGTGGATGCCCGCCACTAGCGGTCCGGTAATCATCCGCTTCAGACAGAATGCAAGCACTCCGACGAGAACGAAGGCGATCGAAAGCATGACCGATGCTAGGTTGCCCCAAAGCGCGTCCGCATCGGCGTATTTGATCGAATGGGGAACCGCATAAGCGACGTGCCAATTCCAATCGGGTCCGCCGTCGAACTCCTGGAAGTACATCCATTTGTTCTTGCCGCCGAAGACGTAATCGACCTGTCCGGAGCCTTGTTCGAGAATGAGTTTCGTGAAATCCTCTTCCATCAAGCTATCGCTTCCGCGTTCGATCGTCGGATGGAGCAAGACTCGCCCTTCGTGATCGATGATCAACGGGTAGACGAGCAGCTCTTCCGGTGCGACGGCCTCTTCTTCGGTCTCGGCCGTAGCGCCAAACGCATCGCGTCCGGCGTAGCATTGCTCTGCAAATTCATCGAGGAGCTTTTCCTGCGATCGCTTTCCGAGGGCGGCCAGCAGGCCTTTGTCCTCGAGCATCTTGTGCTTGCTGTCGACCGTGCGAACGATTTGGTTGACCTGTTCGGCTCGCAAAGCAACCTGATTGTCGTCGATGATCTGTCGTGTTTGAAGGTTCGCCAGAAAGAGAACGCCCACGACCATGATCGTGAAGCCTCCGATAACGATGGACAGCAGCTTAGTGTTCAGTGATTTCGTCATGACTCTCTCGATCTAATAATAAATGCAAGACGCTTTAGGCGGGAGTTTCAAGTGGATTGTTCGGGTTTGAAAGGGATCACACGCCGGACATTTCGCGATGCCCGGCGTGTGAAATTTGTGGCAAGTGACATTCGTCGTGTGAATGTCGCGCGGTTTCACTCGCTAGTCGACGATTTCCGCCGTTTCGATCAGTTCGATCGGCACGTCGGCGCCGATCTGCGATGCCATCGGGACGTTGACGTAGATCGTACCACGCGTGTTTTGCGTAACGCCGATATCGCTCGGCTTTTCGCCATCGAGGATACGAAGCGCAGCAGCTGCGGCCCATTCGCCTTGCTCTTGAGCGACCTTAGCGTAGGAAAGCATCGCGAACGGAGCCATGAAGTCGTAGCAAGCGCCGGTCGGCTTCTTTGCATGCTTCATCGCGAAATCTTTCATTTCGTCCATGTGATCGGCATAGAGACCGCCGTCGCTGTCGATGATGACAACGTCGCACTTATCCTGAAGTTCCTTGTAACCTTTTTTCCAGTCGGCAAAATCCGTTGCGAAATAAGTGGTCAAGTTCAGGTCGAACTTTGTACCAACGTTTTCCGCTTCCTTATGGGCCGTGGTGATATCGGGGCCGAGGAACCCGACCTTGTCCGTCTTGCCGAACGCCTTGAGTTCTTTCATCAGTTGCGGAACGAGGCTGACCTCTTCCATGCCGCAAACCGTGCCGCTTCCGAAGTCATATCCCGAAGCGTCCCAGTTCAGACCGCAAAAGACGAACGGAACGTCCATCTTCTTGCAGAGCGGTTCGATCAGGAACTTGGCTGCGTTATCGTCCGAAGCGATAACGACATCGGGCTGCCACGATTCGATGAGTGCTTTCGCCTTGTCGGCGGCCTGTTGTTTGAATTCATCCGAGGTGTTGCGTTTCGTGTCCATATGGATCACTTTCAGATCGACATCGTCGCCGAAAACGGTTTCCATGCCTTCAAGAATGCCATCGCTCCATGCGTATCCTTCATGATACGACTCGACGAACAGGACTTTATCCTTCGCCATCGTCGTGGTCGTGGCTGTAACAACTACCAGAATCATCAGTGTGAAAAAAACTCGACGTAACATAAGAATCTTCTCCGAAAAGGAACTAAAGAAATAACATCGCCGAATGTGAAAAGTGGTTCGGCGTTTTCGTGTATCGTGGGTTGCTTTACGTGGAAATGTCGAATGAAGGCCGTCCTGATTTCGGCTGATTAAAAAGGAAGCGAGCCTTATCTTATCGAAGAAGTTCGCCGCTGGATAAGTTCGACAATCGCACGGTTGGCGGTTCGGTATCTGCTATGCTAGATCATATTCCTGGTGTAATTTCGCCCCTATTAGAATTACGGTTCGATAAACCGTAGCTTTCCTTTTTATCAGGTGCGAAAAAAACGCACGAAAATGTTACGATGATCCAAAAGATTTCCAGCGAGCCAGAAATTATACACTCGTCGGAGGGGGCAGACGCGAGAATAGCGTTGATTTAAAGAGACATCGTGCCAACAGCGCACAGGCAAAAAGGTGGAAAAGGTATGGGAGTAGAATACGCAAGACGTGGAGAGTACCACGGTGAAATGGAAGTTCCACAAGGTGAATTATTCGCGGGAATCAGGAAGCGTTTTGATTCGACGACTTTTTGCTCAGGGTGATTCAAGTCTTCTATATATAGACGAATCACAAAGCGGACATGAAGCGACTACCGCAATTCTCGCTGCCATCGGGCGATAAGCTTTAGCGCGGCGAGAGGCGTTGTGTCGTCGATGTCCAGATCGCGGATCTCTTTGAAGATCGGGTCGTCCGCGGGGCCGAATAGTGTTAGCTGGATGCTGCTGCCCGGCTCGGCGGGTGAGGGCAACGCGATCTTCGCGCGGCCGCTCTCGTCGTGGTGCTCTTCTTCCAACTGCCCGAGGATCGTTTGGGCTCGCTTAACGACGTCGCGCGGTACGCCGGCCAGTCGGGCGACGTGGATGCCGTAACTCTTGTCCGCCGCGCCGTTGACGATCTTATGAAGAAAGATCACATCATCCTGCCACTCGCGAACCGCAACGTTGAGGTTCTTGACACCCTCGAGTGATAGTTCCAAGTCGGTAAGTTCGTGATAGTGGGTTGCGAAAAGCGTCCGCGCGCCGATGTTCGACTGCAGATGCTCGATAACGGCCCAGGCGAGTGACATGCCGTCGTATGTGCTTGTACCTCGACCGATTTCGTCCAGGATTACAAGGCTACGCGGCGTTGCCGTATTGAGGATTCTCGCCGTCTCGGTCATCTCGACCATGAACGTACTTCGGCCGCGACTGAGCTGATCGCTTGCACCGACGCGTGCGAAAATCCGGTCCGCGATTCCGATCGTCGCGCGACTGGCCGGTACGAAGCTACCGATCTGCGCCATCAGTGTAATCAGCGCGACCTGCCGGATGTACGTACTCTTACCCGCCATGTTCGGGCCGGTGATCAGAAGGATTCGTTCGTCGGACGGTTTGAGCTCGATCGTTGCGTCGCGATCCGCCATCGTGTCGACTCGCTGCTCGGCCGGATGCGGTGCGGCCGGGTCGATTTCTTCCGCGTCTTCCTGTGCATCGACCGCCAGCGGATCGGCCGACTGAAGCGACGGATCGAACAGCCCGATCGCCGTGTCGTTGGGTACGAACGTTCCGTCTGGAAGCATAACGTCCAGCACCGGATGGCGGCCGTCGACGATGTGAAGGTTTGGCGAGTCGATCATTTTGGGGCGACAATAGTTTCGCGCGCGGGCAAGCTCTGCCAGCGCGACCATCACGTCGATTTGCCCCAAGATTCGCCCGGTTGCTTGCAGACGAGATCGCGCAGCGGCGGCCAAGTCGCGAAGCTCGAGATAGATATCGTACTCGAGATCCTTCGCCTTTTCCTCGGCCGTCAGTACTTTCTCTTCGTACGTCTTCAGCTCGGGAGTGATGTATCGTTCGGCGTTTTTGAGCGTCTGCTTGCGGACGTATTCCGGCGGCACCTTGTCTTTATGGGCGTTGGTGATCTCGATGTAGTATCCGAAGACTTTGTTGAAGCCGACCTTGAGGTTCGGGATCTCTGTCCGCTCGCCTTCGCGCGATTGATATTCGGCGATCCACTGCCGGCCGCCTTGGGTCAAGCCGCGAAGTTCGTCGAGCTTCGGGTCGAATCCTTCGCGAACGAATCCGCCGTCGCGTGGCGAAAGCGGGCAGTCGTCTTCGAGCGATTCGATAATCCGATCGCGCAGATCCTCGCACAGGTCGAGCTCGCTCTGCAGAAGCTGCAGGAGGGGCGCGCTGCGACCTTCGAGCTTCGTCTTGATCGCTGGCAAGTGACTGAGCGTTCGGCCGATGAAACAGAGGTCGCGCGGACTCGCGCGGCCGGTTGTCACGCGTGCGACGAGCCGTTCGAGATCGTAGATCCGCCGCAACGATTCGCGAAGTTCGTCCGTCAGCGAAGAAGCGTTGAGCAGTTCCTCGATCGCCTCGTGCCTCGCGACGATTCGCGTAAGGTCGGTCAGCGGCGAGCCGATCCAGTCGGCCAACAGTCGCCCGCCCATTGCGGTGACGGTCTGATCGAGTACGCCCAGCAGGGAACCTTCACGTCGTCCGTCGCGTAGCGTTCGCGAGATTTCGAGGCTGCGTCGGCTCGACTCGTCGATTTCTAGCACGCCTGTGGCGCGGTAGGGGAGTAGCAACTCGACATGATCGAGGGACGACTTTTGTGTTTCAAGTAGATAATCGAGAACCGCACCGGCTGCACGGATCGCCTGGTCGTCGTATTCGTTTTCTTCAAAGCCGAAACCGTCCAGATCGGCGGTCTCGAAATGACGCGTGAGCGCTTCGCGGGCCGACTTCATGCCGAACGCCCAACCGGGACGACGGGTTACCATCATCTCTTCGGTCAGATGGTCAGGCAGTGCCGGAGCTTGCTCGTCGATGAGGCACTCGGCCGGTCCGATTCGGGCAATTTGATCGATGATCTCTGAGGACGACAATCCCATGGCGGTGAATCGGCCGGTCGAAAGTTCGACCCAGGCGAGCCCACAGACGGGACTCGATTTCGTACCCTCTACGATCGCTGCCAGGTAATTGCTTTCACGCGGATCGAGTAGCGCCTCGTCCGTTACGGTGCCCGGCGAGACGATTCGGACGACTTCTCGCTTGACGAGCCCTTTGGCTTTTTTTGGATCTTCGACCTGCTCGCAGACGGCCGCGCGATGTCCGGCGGCGATCAGCTTACCGAGATAGTTGTCCAGTTGATGGTGCGGGAACCCCGCCATCGGCAGGCCGTCGTTTCCCTTGTCGCGACTCGTGAGCGCCAGACCGAGGGCTCGGGCGGCGACTTTCGCGTCCTCGCCGAAAAGTTCGTAGAAATCGCCCATGCGAAACAGCAGCAGAGCCCCGGGGCACGCCTGTTTCGCCTGTTCGTATTGTTGCATCATCGGTGTAGTAGCCATGACATTATGGTACCAGAGAAAGGGCGAAATCGGGAGGGGGGAGGGAGGGATTCAGGGGTCGAGGTCAGGGATTTTCAGCTCGTGGCGAAAGATTTCTTAGGAACCCCCTGGCGTGGTCCGAAGACGCCGCTTTTTCGGCTGGTGACGATTATTCGTTTGAAAGTGACCGGATTTCTACGGTTTAGAACGTGAAATAAATGAAAAAGTTTGCCCCGGTAAAATCTTGACCTAGTTTTTACAGGGTGAAACAAATATTTGTGCAATTCGACTGATTGCTTTACTTATCGCCGTTACGTGAATAGCTACATAAAAACGCTCGCACACCGGCATTGGGCAACGAAATTGCTTGGGAAAAAACACTTACGTTCCAACGTTTAGTCTAGGGAGTTATCGATGACAACGACGACTGAAAAAATGGCGGGCCCGGAACATCAGATCGTGCTTCCACAAGAAGAAGATACGATGAAGGATATGTATCTCACATTCCGACTGGGCGACGAAGATTATGGGATCGAGATTCGTTACGTAACGGAAATCGTAGGCATTCAGCGAATTACCGAAGTTCCGGATATGCCCCACTTTATCAAGGGTGTGGTCAATCTCCGCGGTCAGGTCATTCCGGTGATGGATGTCCGACTTCGATTTAGCATGGATGTTCGAGATTATGACGAGCGAACCTGTGTCGTTGTCGTCAACCTTCGCGATTCGCTGATCGGCCTGGTTGTCGATACGGTGAACGAAGTTCGCACGATTCCGGAAGATAATGTTTCGCCTCCGCCGAAGGTCGCTTCGACCGAAAGCACGCGATACATCCACGGTATGGGCAAAGTCGGCGACGAAGTCAAGATTTTGCTCGATGTTAGCCGCCTTCTCTTCGAAGACGAGCTGGAAGAACTGGGCGTTCCGACCTCCTAAGTCGGAAATCTCCCTTCCAACAAAGGGTATAACTGCTCGCGGGACGAAGTGGCGGATATTTTTCCCCTCGCCCCGTCGGGTACTTTTATCCGGCTCCGTGATACTTTATAATGCCAAAAGCCGCGAGATTTCAGCCCAGTGCTGTAATCCCCGCGGCTTTTGCCCTTTTTCCGCAACGCGCTTGTATCGTAATCCAATTCCATGAGATTCATCATGGCAAGTAGGGATGGAACGGCCAGTTGGTCAGCGGAAATCGAGCGGTCGTTCCATGTCGAGTTATGCACGGAGGGAAGGAAATGTCCAAACCGCTGAATGTCGCACTGCTAGGCAACGGTTTCATGGGTCGGGCCCACGCGAACGCGTATAGCCAGGTCAGCCACTTTTTCGATCACGAAAATGACCCGGTCGTTAAGGTCGTCTACGGGCGTGATGCCGACGATCCGGGAGGATTTGCAAAGCGCTGGGGAATCGAATCGTACGATACCGATTGGGAAGCGGTCGTGAAGCGAGACGACATTGATATCGTCGACGTTTGCACGCCCAATTTCCTGCATCACGATATGGTCATTGCCGCAGCCGAAGCGGGCAAAATGGTATTCTGCGAAAAGCCGATGGCGATGAATATGGCCGAAGCGCAGGATATGCTCGACGCGGTTGAAAAGGCAGGCGTTGCCAACATGGTTTGGTTCAACTATCGCCGCGTCCCGGCGATCGCGCTATGTCGCCAGCTCATCGACGAGGGACGAATCGGCCAACCGTTCCACTATCGGTCGACCTACAACCAAGATTATACGATTTCGTCCGACGTCCCACAGGGTGGACGTGGTCTGTGGCGGCTCGATTCAGCCGTTGCCGGTTCGGGTGTGACGGGCGATCTGCTCGCGCATAGTATCGACACGGCGGAGTGGCTCAACGGACCGATCAAATCGGTCACCGCGAAGACCGAAACCTTTATTAAAGAGCGTAAACATGCCGAAACGGGCGAAATGATGCCCGTCACGATCGACGACGCCTGTATGTTCTTGGCTGTCTTCGAGAACGGCTCGATGGGAACGTTCGAAAGTACGCGTTATGCCCGTGGGCGAAAGAATTTCAATACGCTCGAGATGAACGGCGAGCGGGGCGGCCTCTATTTCAATCTGGAAGATCCGCACATTCTCGAGTTCTTCCGCTATGCCGATCCCGATACCGGCCGAAAGATCGAAGATCACCTGACCGGCTGGCAGCGAATCAACGTGACCAATGGCGAGCATCCCTACATGGGGAACTGGTGGGTGCCCGGCTGTACGATCGGATATGAGCATACGTTTATCAACGCGCTGCACGACTTCCTCAGCAGTTTGGAAGGTGGTCCGGCGATGCAGCCCGATTTCAAGTCGGCGTTCCGTACCCAGTTGGTCCTCGAGCGCGTGCTTCAGAGCGCGGCCGAAGGCTGCTGGCTCGATATCGAAGGTTAATTCCAGCTACGTTTGATTAAAAAATAGACCGCTTGCCACTTCGCAAATCTTCTTACGACGCCCCGTTTCGCGTCGTTCGATGAGAGCGAAGTTGCAAGCGGTTTTTCTATTCTTGCAAAATACGCACGAGGAACTGCCCTATTAACGTGCGAAAATCACACCTCTAAACAGGCAGAGCGTTCATGATTTCTCTATAATGCCTGCCTATCCTGTAAATTTTAGATATTTGTTGATTTTTTCCGACCTGCCCCATATCTACCATCTATCTTTTCTTGTCTAGCATGAGATGTTCCACTTATAGGGCGAATCAGAATTTCCAATATGACGAGAGAAATTCGCCACGTCGGAAATAATTTCGCTAGAGCTCCTACCTTAACTACCTGCCATGATGGATGCCGCCGAAGGATGATCGGTTGGAGGAAGCTTTCGAAACGCAGTGGATTTCTGCGGAATCACGAAATGTGAAAGTAGGCAAGATATGAAGGCGACAATGGAATTGTGCCCAATGAATGGTTACTCGCATGTTTCCCATGGTTCCCAGGTGTTTGAATCGGCAATTTTGCTTTGCTTGACGCATGTCAGACAAGCCGCGAAAAGCAAAAGGAAGACGTGCATGACGCAAATGCCGCAGAATTCCGTAGCATATACAGAAAAACAACTAAATGCATCTTATCTCACTTAAGCCATTAACCCAAGTTGACGATAAGATACACAAGCCATAAATAGTGCAATGTCTGCACTGTATGGATAGCATGTATAAAAAGTACATGTAGTCGTAGAAAGGCAAGGATGCTGTAATACGAAGAAAGCAATGTTTGCGATAAATAGGATGATCGCGGGCTGTTTGTAAATCGAGGCGAAGCCTTGTCCGTTTCAAGTGGTGTTTTAGGGAGGCATATGATGAAAAGGCTGTTTGGTATACCGCTCGCTGCAGCGGTATTGGTTTTGTTCGCAGGAAGTACGGCAAATGCCTGGTTCTGCGGCGCTGCCAAGTTCCGGTGTAAGCCGGCTTGTTGCACTGACATTGTTTCGTGTAAAACCGAATGTCACACCGTTATGAAGACGGTTAAGCAGACGGTTTACGAGAAACAACAATACACGTGCTACAAAACGTGTTACGAGAAAGTCTGCGAACCGCGCACCATCACCTGCACAAAGATGGTACCGGAAACTCGCTATCGCGAATGCGAGTACACCGTGAACAAACCGGTCTGGGAAGATCGGGTGCGAACATGCACGTACACGGTAAAGAAGCCCGTCTGGGAAACTCGAACGAAGCAGATCAATTACACGGTCTGCAAGCCCGTTTGGGAAACCCGCGAGCGATGCATTAATTACACGGTTTGCAAGCCCGTATGGGAAACGCGAACCAAGGAAATCCCCTACACGGTCTGCAAGCCCGTTTGGGAGACACGTCAACGACAGATCGAATATACGGTCAACAAGCCCGTTTGGGAAACTCGCACGAAAGAGATCCCCTACACGGTCTGCAAGCCCGTTTATGAGACTCGTCAGCGATCGTACACGGTCATGAAGCCCTGCTGGGAAACTCGCACGAAAGAGATCCCCTACACGGTCTGCAAGCCCGTTTGCGAAACCCGCCAGCGAACGTACACGGTCATGAAGCCC
>Ga0180430_10002441_pt1 | contig 16766 bp, 12 predicted proteins | sample SS_ome_9_FD_132999 | JGI IMG/M metagenome (GOLD analysis project Ga0180430, IMG submission 132999) | Hypersaline lake sediment archaeal communities from the Salton Sea, California, USA - SS_1_S_2 metaG | ecosystem: Environmental > Aquatic > Non-marine Saline and Alkaline > Hypersaline >... | reverse complement strand
TGTTTTCTAGTTGAATTCTTGCAATGCCTTTCTCACCTTCAATAGCTTGTTGCAATGCTTGAATTACATCTTCAGGAAGTGTGGTTTCTGCTTTGAAAATAAGATCCACTAACGAAGAGACAATATATTCCTCATCCATTACTCGTCATGGACGTTATACAAATCTTCCTTAACAAATGTTTGTAATAAAAAAAATAAAAGAAAAAAAAGAAATGGAAAGCTTTTAGCGAGCTTTTCCAATCTCATCGACTGCTTCGGGGTTTGCTAGAGTAGAGATATCTCCAACATCTTTTCCTAATGCTTTGGATCGGATAACCCGCCGCATGATTTTACCACTTCGTGTTTTTGGAACATCATGGACAAACCAGATTTCATCTGGTCGAGCGAGTTTCCCCATTTCGTCTCCAACATGTTCTCGAAGGGTTTGTTTTAGATCATCATTGACGTCTACATCAGCTCTAAGAACCACATAGGCACAGATTGATTCACCTTTTAATTGATGTGGTTTCCCAACAACTGCTGCTTCTGCAACAAAGGGGTGACTGACCAATGCAGATTCAACTTCACTGTTTCCAATACGATGACCTGAGACATTAAGGACATCATCAGATCTTCCTTGTATCCAGAAGTATCCATCACTATCTTTACGAGTAACATCACCAGCTAGATAAATATCATCGAATTTACTCCAATAGGTGTTCTCGTATCGCTCTGGGTTTTTGTATATACCGCGAAGCATACCTGGCCAGGGATGTGTGAGGACGAGATTTCCCCCTGCATTCGTGATAGGTTCTCCAGCTTCATTGTAAACATCAGCAGATATACCTGGGAATGGACGTGTTGCAGTACCTGGTTTTAATGGAGTAATTGGAAGTGGGGTAATAGCAAAATGACCAGTTTCAGTTTGCCACCAAGTATCCATGATCTGGCATTTCTCATGACCAATGTGTTTATAGTACCACATCCATGCTTCTGGGTTGATTGGTTCACCGACTGATCCCATTAATCTAAGGGAATCAAGGTTATGTTTTGCAGGCCATTCATCACCAAATTTCATGAATAATCGAATACTTGTTGGAGAGGTGTAGAGAATGCTGATTTTGTATTTTTCAATGATTTCCCACCATCGATCAGGTCCAGGATGATTTGGTGCACCTTCATAGATTACAGAGGTTGCTCCAAGAACAAGTGGTGCATAAACAATATAGGAGTGTCCAGTAATCCAGCCGATATCTGCTGCACACCAATAGACATCGTCTTCTTTGATATCAAATACCCAGTTCAATGTTGCTGCGGTTCCTACTGCATATCCTGCATGAGCATGAATAATGCCTTTTGGTTTTCCCGTTGTTCCAGAAGTATATAGGAAAAAGAGTGGGTCATTTGCATCAGTTTGTTCGGTTTCACATTCTTCAGATTCATCTGCAACAATTTCATGCCACCAGTAGTCTCTTCCATCGGTCCAGTCAACTGGGTCACCAGTACGTTTGTAGACAATGACGTTTTCAACAGATGGTGCATCCTCAAGTGATTCATCAGTTTGTGTTTTCAGAGGTACTTTTTTACCACGGCGATAAAAGCTATCACAGGTAATGACAAGTTTTGCTTCACAGTCATTTACGCGATCACGGAATGCAGCGGCACTAAATCCAGAGAAGACAACGGAATGAACTGCACCAAGTTTTGCGGATGCAAGCATCGCAATGGGAAGTTCTGCAACCATAGGCATATAGATACCAACACGGTCACCTTTCTTGATTCCCATTTTTTTCATTGCATTTGCGAGTTTGTTGACTTTTTTGTAGAGATCCTCATAAGTGATTTCTTGAGTATCGCCAGGTTCTCCTTCAAAATAGAATGCGATTTTATCTTTATTTGGTCCTTTTGCATGTTTGTCTAATGCATCATGAACGATGTTGTATTTTCCACCGACAAACCATTTTGCATAGGGTGCATTCCATTCAAGGACTTTGTTGTATGGTTCATAGAATTCAATGAGCTCTTTACTCATTTCTTCCCAAAACCATTCATAATTTTCAGCTTTTTTTAAGAGTTCATCATAGGATTTGATATTGTTTTTATCCATCCATTTTTTTACATTGGTATTGTTGACGAATTCCTCTTTTGGTTTAAAAACTCGTTTTTCATCCATTAAAACAGTGATATCTTCTTCCGCCATAGTTTTTTTATCTCCTAAGGTCTTTTTTTATTCTATCATCATTGGTATACTCCACCATCATGAATGTATGGAGTTTTCTCCCCCGTTAGATATTTGATATATACCTATCTTTGGGAGGGCCGAATTAGAATTACAGTATAAGTAGTTTTTCATATATTTTTTGGTATTATTTTGATATTATGGAAAATAATTTTTAAATTTTGTAACAAAATTTCAAGTATATTATTCTTATTATGCGGTTATGGAAGATACAGTTAATCAAAAATTTACGAAAATAGTATTATTATTTTGAATTAATTTCAATTATTTTATTAGAAATTGGTGAAAAATCAAAGCTTTTTAGTATTCTTAGTTGTTCAAACATGTATTTTCGTACTAATGGATTATATGAAATGAACTTGTTTTCCTTTAAATAACGTATTTTATTCATTTTATCATCTTTATAATCCTGATAGGAGGGATACGCTGCAATAAGAACAACTTCATATTTCCTTCGTGCAAGAAAAAACGTTGATGCAGAATCCAAATAAGAGATATCTTCCTTTGTTGGTGCCTTGCCAGGACTAAATTGCAGATGATAAAACGCAAGTATCCGAAAACCTAATTGTTTTAAATCCGGAATAACCATATGCTTCATAAGTTGTAAATCAAAAAAATGCTTTTTCATACGAGAAACGGTATGTCTCGATAGAGAAACCTTCTCCCCAATCTCCTGAGTTGTTGCATTTGGTTTTCTAATAATCTCCACGAACACTTTTTTCTCCTTATCAGAAAGCTTTTTAGCTTTCTTAAGTTCAAACGATGATTCATCTCTACTTTCATGAGCAATATCTTCAAAGTGATAGAGCGTTCCGATTGCCCGTCTAAAATCAAAAAAACGAACGATATCACTTGATTCAAACGGAAAAATCACCTCATGAGGATATTCCATTTCAAGAAGACCAAGTGTTCCAAATGTCTCCGTTCGAATCTCATTAATTCTGCCTATATTCGTATAATTTTTTGAGAGACTAATTGAAAAACCTTTCTCCTGTTCACCAATAGAGAAAAATATTTCTTCGAATACCTCAATTGTTTGTTTTGTTTTTTTCGCCCGTTCTTGCAAAGGTATAACTGGATTAAATTGGGTATAAATAACTGCTAAAAGTTCACTTCCTAATCTATTGAGCATTGGAACGATGAGATGACGAGTAATTCCTTGATCCTGCAATCGACGTTTAATAGAGGTTAATGTTGATAGCTTCACATCGATCTGCTTTGAAAGCGCATTATCTTTTAAATGAGGATAGCAAATAAGACCGTACAGGACTTTTTGTTCATTTCTGGTTAATGAAATTGGTTCCACGTTAGATCGCAATATAAAAATCTTTAATATATTTTTCTCATTTCACTCAAAATCAAAATTAACAATTGTATTTATGATAAATATTTGATTAAAATTGCACTTTAAAACATTTTTATAAGTTTAATATTAGTAAATTGACGTATACATAAGGAAAACATTTATTAAATACCCGTGTATTTCTCCCGAAAAACTCCTGAACATGGGAAGGAAATACTATGGGTAAATCAATAACTGAAAAAATAATTGATAAGCACATATTAGAAGGAAAACCACAACAAGGGGAAGAAGTCGGCATAAAAATCGATCAAACACTCACACAAGATGCGACTGGTACCATGGCATATCTACAATTTGAAGCCATGAAGGTACCCAAAGTAAAAACAGAACTCTCCGTAAGCTATGTTGACCATAACACAGTACAAATCGGATTTGAAAACGCTGATGATCATAAATACCTTCAAAGCGTCGCAGCAAAATATGGCATCATTTACTCACGAGCTGGAAATGGGATATGCCATCAAGTTCATCTTGAACGGTTTGGAAAGCCCGGAAAAACACTTCTTGGATCTGATTCTCATACGCCCACCAATGGTGGAATCGGAATGATTGCGATTGGTGCTGGTGGTCTTGATGTCGCCGTTGCAATGGCCGGTGGTCCTTTTTATCTCACCTATCCAAAAGTAATAAAAATTCATTTAACTGGAACACTTAAACCCTGGGTCTCTGCAAAAGACGTCATTCTAAAAGTCCTTGAAATATTCACAACAAAAGGAAACGTTGGCTGCGTCTTTGAATACGGCGGACCTGGTGTAAAAACACTCTCCGTACCAGAACGAGCCACTATTACCAACATGGGTGCAGAATGCGGAGTTACCACAAGCGTATTTCCAAGCGACGAAATCACAAAAGAATTCTTAAAAGCCCAAGGCAGAGAAAAAGACTGGATAGAGCTCTCAGCCGATGAAGATGCAAATTATGAAAAAATCGTTGAAATAAACCTTAGTGAACTCGAACCACTTGCAGCAACTCCACACAGCCCAGGAAATATCTCAAAAGTAAAAGATTTACAAATGCCAGTAGACCAAGTCTGCCTTGGAAGTTGTACCAACTCATCATATAAAGACCTCATGACCGTTGCAAAAATCGTTGAAGGCCATGTTGCACATCCAAATGTCAGTTTTGTGGTAGCACCTGGAAGCAAACAAGTCCTTGAAAACATCACACAAGACAAAGGGCTCACTCATCTGCTTTCAGCAGGTGCAAGAATAGCTGAATCAGCCTGTGGTTTTTGTATCGGTAACAGTCAATCACCAAAAACAGAGGCTGTATCACTACGAACCAGTAACCGTAATTTCCTTGGACGAAGTGGTACCAAAAGTGCAAATGCATACTTAATCAGCCCAGAAACAGCAGCCGCAGCAGTAATAACAGGTGAATTCACAGATCCACGTGAACTTGAAAAAATGGGTATAACGTATCCAAAAATCGAGATGCCAAAGAAATTCATTATCGATGATACAATGTTTATTTTCCCTAAGGATGCCAAAAAAACAGATATTTATCGCGGACCAAACATCGGAGATCCACCAGCAGCTGAGCAACTCAAAGAAAAAATAACCGGTGAAGTCACCATCAAAGTAGAGGACAAAATCACAACGGACCACATCATTCCCGCTGGATCAAAAATGAAATACAGAAGTAATGTTCCAAAATACTCAGAGTTTTTATTTGAAGTTGTTGACCCAACATTTCATGATAGAGCAAAGACCATAAAAGAAAACGGAAAGGACAATATCATCGTTGCAGGTCTCTCATATGGACAAGGAAGCAGCCGTGAACACGCAGCTCTTTGTCCAATGTATATGGGCGTTAAAGCAGTCATTGCAAAATCATTGGAGAGAATCCATAATGCAAATCTGATAAACTTTGGAATACTACCCCTCAATTTCAAAGATGAAAAAGACTATGACACCATTGATCAAGGCGATATGCTTGAAATCCCGGATATAAAAACACGATTAAAACAAGGTAAAAACCTTGTAGTAAAAAATACAACCAAAAACACTGAGTTTGAAGTAGTATATACTCTTTCTGACAGACAAAAAAATGTACTACTTGCAGGGGGAACTCTCAACCAAATGAAGAATAAATAAAAGAGAATTGGAGTTGGAAAAAAATATGGCGCAACGTGGAATTAGAGAATATGATGCTAAAAGCATGCTTGCAAAATACTGGAAGGACTACATCAGCAAGGACTTCAAATACAGTGGAAAAGTAGCCCTTGTTGACCCAGATACCAACATGGATAAACTAGCAAATACACATGCTTGGCTCAAAAAGGAAAAACTTGTTGTAAAACCAGATCAACTCTTTGGAAAAAGGGGAAAACATGGTCTGATTTTACTCAACGCTGACTACGCTCAAGCAAAAAAATGGATCAAAGAGCGAATGAATAAGGAGACAAAAGTAGGGAAAGTAGAAGGAGAACTCACACATTTCCTCATTGAACCTTTTTCACCACATAAAAACGAATATTATATCGCAATTAAGGGAAATCGCGAAGGAGATATCATCTATTTCTCAAATCACGGTGGAGTGGACATTGAAAGCGTCTGGGATACCGTAGCTGAGATTAAAGTCGGCGTGGATGAAGATGTCAACAAAATTGATATCGAAAAACAATTACCAAAGGATACCCCAAAAGAAAACAAAAAAATCATCGCTGATTTCATAAAAGGCCTCTACAAATTCTATGACAATCTTGGGTATACTTATCTTGAAATCAACCCATTCGCTGTTGAAAACAATGAAATCATCCCACTTGACCTTGTTGCACGATTAGACGATACATCCAATTTTGAACATATTGCACAATGGGGAGATTTGAAATTCCCTGCACCATTCGGACGGAAACTATCAAAAGAAGAAGTGTACGTCAAAGAACTCGATGCAAAAACAGGTGCAAGCTTAAAACTGACCGTTCTCAACCCAAAAGGACGCGTATGGACAATGGTTGCTGGAGGCGGTGCAAGTGTCATTTATGCGGATACCATTGTGGATCTTGGGTTCAAAGATGAACTCGCAAACTATGGAGAATACAGCGGAAATCCCGATACAGAATCAACCTATCAATATGCAAAAACAATTCTTGAACTCATGACAAAAGAAAAAGCACCAAAAGGACAAGCAAAATTCCTTATCGTAGGTGGAGGGATAGCTAATTTTACTGATGTTGCAAAAACATTTACTGGCATCACCATGGCCCTTCGTGAGTACAAGAAAAAACTGATTGATACTAAAGTAAAAATCTATGTAAGACGAGGTGGGCCAAACTATCAAGAAGGATTGAAAATCATGAAAAACCTTGGTGAAGAATTAGCTATACCGATAGAAGTCTATGGTCCAGAGACACACATGACTCGTGTGGTTCCCATGGCACTCAAAGGAGGAGATGCATAAATGCCTGCAGATAAACCAGACTATAAATTATTTGATAAAGACACCCGCGCAATCGTTTTTGGTTTTCAACAAAACGCCATTCAACGGATGCTTGATTTTGATTACGCATGCCGACGTGAAAAACCAAGCGTTGCCTGCATTGTAAACCCAACGCGAGAGGGTCTTCATAAATGCTTCTGGGGCACAAAAGAAATCATGATACCCATGTATCGAACCCTCAAAGAGGCAACGACAAAACATAAAGATGCTGATGTCATGGTTAACTTCGCCAGTTTCCGATCAGCATATGATACCACAAAAGAAGCTCTGGAAACCAAAACAATTCGAACTGTTGCAGTCATAGCAGAAGGTGTTCCTGAAAAACGAGCACGGCAACTTGCAAAACTTGCAAAGGATAAAAACAAATGGATCATTGGACCCGCAACCGTGGGTGGTATTGCTGGCGGAGCATTTAAAATCGGAAACACCGCAGGAACACTCGATAACATTGTTGCCTGTAAACTCCATAGACCAGGAAGCGTTGCCTATGTTTCAAAATCAGGTGGACTGAGCAATGAACTCAACAACATCATCGCTCGTAACTCAGATGGCGTATATGAAGGAGTTGCCATTGGTGGAGACCGATACCCCGGCTCAGTATTCATTGATCATATCATGCGCTATGAAAAAAACCCTGATATAAAAATGATGGTACTTCTTGGAGAAGTCGGTGGAACCGATGAATATGAAATCGTAGAACTCCTTAAAAAGAAAAAAATCAAAAAACCATTAATCGCCTGGTGTATTGGAACCTGCTCAAAAGTATTTCCAGCGGAAGTCCAATTTGGTCATGCTGGCGCAAGAGCCGGTGCAGATAGAGAAACTGCTGATGTGAAAAACAAAGCACTCAAAGAAGCAGGAGCAATCGTTCCAAACAGTTTCGAAGATTTTGATAAAAAAATCAAACAAACCTATGAAAAACTCGTAAAAGACGGAACCATAAAACCAAAAGAAGAAGTCGACCCACCAAAGATACCCATTGATTACAAAGTAGCTGTTAAAGAAGGAATCATCCGTAAACCAACCGAGTTCATCAGTACAATCTCCGATGACCGAGGAGAAGAACTCATGTACTGTGGTGTCCCCATCAGCAAAGTCTTTAAAGATGATATTGGTCTTGGCGGAGTCCTTGGACTACTCTGGTTCAAAAAACAATTACCAAAATGGGCAACTGATTTTATTGAAATGGTCGTACTTGTCACTGCAGATCATGGACCTGCAGTCTCTGGAGCACACAATGCCATTGTGTGTTCTCGAGCAGGAAAAGATCTTGTAAGCAGTCTAGCAAGTGGTCTTCTCACCATAGGACCACGGTTTGGTGGCGCAGTACAAGGTGCTGCAAATCATTTTACCACATATCTTTATGCAGATGAAGATCCAAAGTTCATGGTTAAAGACATGAAAAAGAAAAATGTCAACATACAAGGTATAGGACATCGAATAAAATCAGTCACAAACCCAGATGTCCGTGTGGAAGTATTAAAGAAATATGCAAAAAAACATTTCCCAAACACCGAAACACTAGATTACGCGCTTGCAGTAGAACAACTTACCACTGCTAAACGAGGAAATCTTATCCTTAATGTCGATGGATGCATTGGTGTACTGACCTGTGACATGCTACGAAGTATTGGATACACTCGCGAACAAGTACGTGAATTCGTAGATCTTGGCATACTTAACGCTTTCTTTGTCCTTGGTCGAAGTATCGGTATCATTGGTCATATCATTGATCAAAAACGACTCAAAGCACGGCTCTATCGACACCCCTGGGATGACATTGCCTATATGATGCCTGAGAAACCAGAGAAGGTGAAATAATCATGAATGTCGATGAAAAAATACTGTACACAAAAGTTGACGAGGCACCAGCCCTCGCCACCTATTCTTTCCTCCCCATAATTCAAAGTTTTACAAAAGTAGCAGGGGTCAATGTTGAAACAAGAGATATCAGTCTTGCAGGAAGAATCATTGCAAATTTCCCTGACAATCTTACTGAAGAACAACGGCAAACCAATGATCTCGCTGAACTAGGAAAACTAGTCAATACACCAGAAGCAAACATCATCAAACTCCCTTGCATAAGCGCATCAATACCCCAACTTAAAGCAGCCATAAAAGAATTACAAAACCATGGATACAACATCCCTGATTACCCTGAAGATCCAAAAACAGAGGATGAGAAAAACATCAAAGCTCGATTTGATAAAATCAAGGGCAGTGCAGTAAACCCTGTTCTTCGGATGGGTAATTCCGACAGACGTGTTCCTACACCTGTGAAAAATTATGCAAAAAACAATCCTCATCATATGGGAGCCTGGTCATCTGATTCCAAATCACATGTCGCCAACATGAGCAGTCAGGATCTTCGTTCCAATGAAAACTCTGTAACTATCACAAAAGAAAACGTTGGAAATGCACGTATTGAACTCACTGATGATAGTGGCAATACAACGGTTCTCAAAGAAAACCTCCCTCTTATCGATGGAGAGGTCATTGATGCAACCTATATGAGTAAAGAGGCACTACGTAGCTTTCTTAAAAAACAAATCGAGGATGCAAAGACAAATGATATCTTATTCTCTATTCATCTCAAAGCAACAATGATGAAGGTATCTGATCCCATCATTTTTGGTCATGTGGTATCCGTATATTTCGACGATGTCTTTGCGAAACATGCCGATACGTTCAAGGAACTTGGGATCAGCCCAAATAATGGCCTGGGAGATCTTTATGCAAAAATCGAGCAACTCCCAAAAGACAAACAAGAAGAAATCAAAAAGGATATATTAACTTGTTATACAAAACGACCGGAACTTGCAATGGTGAACTCTGATAAAGGCATTACGAATCTGCATGTTCCAAGTGATGTCATCATCGATGCATCAATGCCCGCTGCGATACGAAACTCAGGGAAAATGTGGGGATCTGATGGGGAACTTCATGATACTAAATTCGTGATTCCTGACAGCAGCTATGCAGGAGTATATCAAACCGTTATTGATTTCTGTAAAAAACATGGAGCATTTGATCCACGGACAATGGGAACCGTTCAAAACGTTGGCCTCATGGCACAAAAAGCTGAGGAATATGGATCCCATGATAAAACCTTTGAAATAACTCATAATGGAACCGTTCGAGTCATTTCAGCATCTGGAAACACGCTTCTTGAACATCATGTTGAACAAGGGGATATCTGGCGGATGTGTCAGGTCAAAGATCTCCCGATTCAAGACTGGGTAAAACTCGCGGTGAATCGAGCGAAAGCAACCGGGTATCCTATTGTATTCTGGCTTGATAAAAACAGAGCCCATGATGCACAACTCATCAAAAAAGTCAACACATACCTTAAAGACTATGATACAAAGGGCCTTGAAATCCATATCATGTCCCCAGTTGAGGCAACGCAATTCTCCTGTGAACGGATGAAGGAAGGAAAAGACACCATCTCAGTAACTGGAAACGTCCTTCGAGATTATCTGACGGACCTCTTTCCAATCCTTGAAGTCGGAACGAGTGCAAAAATGCTCTCTATTGTACCATTGATGAATGGTGGAGGATTATTTGAGACAGGTGCAGGAGGATCTGCCCCTAAACATGTTCAGCAATTCACCGCAGAAGGACATCTCCGTTGGGATTCCCTTGGTGAATTCCTTGCCCTTGCCGCATCACTTGAACACCTCAGTAAACGAACGAATAATACCCGAGCCCATATCCTATCAGAAACCCTTGATCAAGCAACTGAAAAATTCTTACAAAACAATAAATCACCATCAAGAAAGGTCAATGAACTTGATAACCGGGGTAGTCATTTTTATCTTACCATGTACTGGGCAGAAGCATTAGCAAATCAAACAAGTGATAAAGAACTTCAGAAACGATTTCAACGCCTTGCAGAAAAACTCAAAGCACATGAAACAACCATTATTAAAGAATTAACCGATGCGCAAGGCTCCTCAGTAGACCTTGGTGGATACTACAAACCAGATGATGCACGTGCTCAACAAGCCATGAGGCCAAGTGAAACTTTAAACTCTGATCTACAAGAAATCGCTGTTCTTGATGCATAACACAACAAATCAATAGGTGTCATCTCCAAGCAATTGATGATGCCTTTCTACTTATTTTATTTTGAATAGAATTATACTAATAGAAGAAGACCATTATGTTTTTTTGGCATATAATGGATCTCCAACTTGCTTTTGAAATCGTGCAACAAACGATTGAAGATCTTTCCAAGGAAAATCAACATATACCTATTATTGTTGAAGGGGAAAAAGATGTTGCAGCCCTCAGAAAGCTCAACATAACAGGCACAATTATTACAATAAATACCGGTAAATCACTCATTGATTTTTCAGATGCAATCGCCCGTGAATACAAAACAGTAATCATTCTTACTGATTGGGATAGAAAAGGTGGGTTCCTCTGTCGAACACTGCTGAAAAATCTTGCTGGAAGAGTGACCTGTATCACGATATATCGAGAGATTCTTTCCAAACATAGCATGGTGAAAACCATTGAGGGATTACCCTCCTATTGTTTAACTATCAGGAATCAGATAGAGCAAAGGAAAAATCAATCCCACTCAACGAATCATTCATGAACTATTTTTAAAATATCAATAAGCTCAAATAGATTCAGCTCGTATCACACATGGTGAGTGTTTTATGAAAAAACAGACTCGATTAATTCTAATCTGTGGAATATTACTTGTTGTGTTTTTCTCTCTTATTGGTTCTGCGTATATGATTGATCGGTACACCATTAAACGAATTGATATCGAGATCTTAGATGTAAAAATATCTGGAGTAACCCTTGAAAAATGCACGCTTACCTTTACAACAAATGTCACCAATCCAACTGATGCAACCGTGCATGATCTCTCCGTTCTCTTTGATGTATATATCACCAATGATTATATTGGAGAAGGATCATCAGATACATTCACCCTAACAGGAAAAGACACAGTAAACACAACAGTACCCGTTACTATTTATTACAATAATCTAACCCAGGCAGTCATTGACCTTATAAAGGATTTAATTGCCGGGAAATCAACAACTCTTAACATCAAAGGTGTTGCCTATGCTACTATTTTCTTTGGTCTTTTTAGAACATCACATGCATTTGAAGCTCAGATCATCAAAGGTTAATAGTCAATAATGATATGACATACAATAGTTTCATTGACCTATATTAATCTCTTTTTACCATCATCATGTATTCTTATGATATATGCAATCATCTCCGCTTAAAATGGAAAGAAAGGGCACTCTGTTCACTGCTTCAGAGATCGGTCAATATCATTATTGCCCCATCTCATGGTTTCTTCAAAAACATGGATTCACACCAGCATCACATTTGCTTCAAAAAGGAAAAACTACTCATCAACATCTAGAAACTATCATTAAAAAAGTAGATAGGCAAAAACAAAAGACGAGGAATATATTGATAGTTACTGTGTTCTTTTTCTTCCTTGCCATGCTCCTTTTCTTTATTGAGGTGTTGTTTTGACAGGATTATGGCTGCTTATGATTCTTTGTCTTCTCATTACATTTTTAGGAAGTATTTATATTGTTATTTCAAAAAAAACCATGTATAAGCTTACTCATGAATACTGTATCCCACGTGGAACCATTATTACTACAGATCTAGACACTCCATCAGCCCTCCTTTTTTCCCAATCAGAGCCTCTCTGTGGAAAACCAGATTATATTATCGAAACAAAACAAGCAATACTGCCTGTAGAGGTAAAAACGGGTAAGCACCAGAAACCAAAGCAACACCATATTATGCAACTCATAGCCTATTGTCATCTCGTTGAAGAAACATATCAGCAAACCGTCCCTTATGGCCTGATAATCTATCAGGACACCAAAACACAATTTCAAATACCCTACACTTTACAAGCAAAAAAAGAATTAAAAAAAACAATGAATCATATGAGAACGATTCTTGAAAATCAAGATCTACATACTATTACCATATCTCAGAAGAACTGTACTCATTGCTCAATGAGCACTCATTGTCAATGGCAAGAAGCACATTAGAAAAAATGATTACAGTATCATTCATTATAAAAAATATTATAATAATATATGGTTTATAGAATTCAATAAAAATGGGTTCTTACCTATCAAAATCCTTCTTTTAAATGACGTATTTATTATTATCTCAAATACCCCCCCACCCGATATGGTCGTGAACTTGTGCAATTTCCAACAAATACAACAGTAAAGTACTGGGTTGAAGTAGAGGATTATACTGGAAATAGTATTTCTTCAATTAAACAAGAATTCACAATTATTTAGGTAGTTCTTTATTCATCATTTTCATATGTATAATTAATCGCGCGTTGTATCTCTCGATAAAGCTCTGCGCCTTCTTTTAACATATGTTTTTCTTTTATCACAGAGAGTGCTTCCTCACCAATTATTTTGATAACATCTCGTACTTCTTGTTTATGAGTCTTTATGTACTGAACAATTGCATCGATACTTTCTTCATCAAGGGTTATTTTTACCATACTCATCTCCTGAAAAGTGATATATGGCATACTATTTTAAAGATTATTCATGTGAAAACCTTATGTATCGTATGAGTATTTGCTGCTGTGTTGAAGACTATGAGAATCGCTGTGTTACTCAAAGATCGATGTAAACCAAAAAACTGTTCAAAAGAATGTATCAAATTTTGCCCACGTGTCCGTGCAGGGGATGAGACTATTGTTGAAGGAGAACATGGAAAACCAGTGATATCTGAAGAGCTTTGTGTTGGCTGCGGCATCTGTGTACATAAATGCCCCTTTGATGCAATAAAAATCATCGGGCTTGCTGAAGCTTTGGAATCGGATCTCATCCATCAATTTGGAATAAATGGTTTTCGTTTATTTCGTCTCCCCATTCCAAAAAAAGGGAAGTGTATAGGATTATTAGGTCCAAATGGGATTGGAAAAACAACTGCGATAAAAATCCTATCTGGCCAATTCATTCCAAATCTTGGAGCATATCAGGGAAATGCAAATTGGGATGCTGTGATTGAATTTTTTGCAGGAACAGAAATTCAGACGCATTTCATCAATATTCGTGATGATAATATAACAACGGTGGTCAAACCACAATATGTGGATAAACTCCCCAAGGTCATGTCAGGGAAAATCGGAGATATCCTAAAAAAAATAGATACCACAGATAAGTATGAATCCATAGTGCGTCAATTAGGATTAAAGAATATCCTTGATAAGGATATTGGTGAGGGAACAATATCTGGTGGCGAATTACAGCTGATGTCTATTGCTGCAGCACTATTAAAAGATGTAGATTTGTATTTCTTTGATGAACCCTCATCATATTTAGATATTCATCAACGTTTAAACGTAGCACGCATCATTCAAACCATTGCACAAGAAAAAAAAGTCATTGTCATTGAACATGATCTCGCTGTTCTTGATTTTCTTTGTGATGCGGTCCATCTAATGTATGGCTCAGAAGGAGCATATGGTGTAGTTACCCGCCCTCGTGGTGTTCGACATGCTATTAACACCTATCTCTCAGGGTATCTTAAAGAAGAGAACATTCGCTTTGGGGAAAAAATCGAGTTCTTTGATCATCCTCCTAAGAAACAACAAGAACTTTCATTGTTGCTAAGCTATGGATCACTGGAAAAACAATTTGATTCTTTCTCACTTCACATCGGTGCAGGTGCTATTCGAAAAGGAGAGATCATAGGTATTGTTGGACCAAATGCAAGTGGAAAAACAACGTTTGTGAAAATGCTTGCTGGGGTGATACCTCCTTCCAAAGGAACGCTTGATTCAGAGATTACTGTGAGTTATAAACCCCAATATATTTCACCTGATTTTGAGGGAACAGTACGAGAATTTTTAGAAATGAAAGCGCAGACCTTGTTTACCTCTTCATTTTATATCGCAGAAATCATGGAACCCTTCAGACTAAAATATCTCCTGGATAAGGATGTGCAAACGTTGTCTGGTGGGGAACTACAGCGAGTTGCAACAGCTAATGCATTGGTACAAGATGCTGATGTCTATCTTATTGATGAACCCTCCGCATATCTTGATAGTGAACAACGGATGATTACATCACGTTGTATCCGGCGGGTTATTGAAAAAACTGGGAAATCCTCTATGATCGTAGATCATGATGTCTATTTTATTGATATGATTAGTGATGCGCTTATTGTCTTTGATGGAGAACCTGGAAAAACGGGAAATGCCCAAGGCCCCTATAGCTTGCATGAAGGAATGAATCGGTTTTTGAAAAATGTGGATATAACGTTTCGAAGGGATGAGGACTCTCATCGACCACGGGTAAATAAACCAGGATCATACATGGACCGCTCACAACGTCAGGAGCAAGAATACTATTATAGCTTATAAAAAAGTGGAAGAATTTGTGTGTGTTTTTTTAAAAGTATACATTTAATACTATTGATATTAGTGTTTTTGTTGAAGGGAATAATCTGATTTCCACCAGACATCTTTTGTTTTCTTGTCATCAAAATAATTTCGACCGTTTCCCTTATAATAGCTATTAAACGCAAAATCTGCAAAATGCATATAATATTTATTCAATAATAGATGACGGAAGTCATAGTAAGTAAAGGGGATTTTTAAAAGATCCGGCTCATTCATAGAGATAATTATCTTTTGTACAATACCACCCATAAGATAGCATAAAGGTATGTTATTGATTGCATCTCGAACATCTTTTTCAATTGCAGGTGAATATCTTTTTTCTTGATTTTTCTTATCGATGATTGTTTTTTTGATCATCTTATACGATCGGTTCATTTTATGCATGACACACATAATCTCAGAATATCCACCACCATTCACCCAAATATCACACCTATCGTATATATCCTCTATAACACATTTATCTTTTTTTATATTGTAAATATGAGGGAAATCATATTGTTTTGATATCTTTTTTGCGATAACATCATCTTTTTTTGATAGGCGATAAGTATATGCAGTAAAGGAAATGTTATTTTTTAAAAAAATTGCGAGGTTTACCCTCGTATCATGTCCTCCGCTAAGATCAAGTATAATATGTTTTTTATTTTTTGTTTTTTGTATTAGATGTTTGCTTAGTAAATCATTGACTTTTTCGATTCTTTCATATATGAAAGGGTTTCGTATCATATTATGCCTCCGCTCCTGAAAAATAACGTTATCTTCAGTCTTAATATGAAAATCGTCGATATTATTTGATAATTTTTTCAGGGGTTTCAATTATTTTATTGTAGTTATATTATATAAATATTTATTGTAAATTTTACATTTTTGGACCTCACTCTATTATATTTACATATAATTTATAGTATTATTATATGAATATAATAATTGAATGCTTAGTACTACTTTGAATCGATACCATAAGAATAAAAACATGTTGTTCTATACCAAACTTGAATGCCACGGTGTGGACGAATACGACAATATGTTTCAGAATTAGAAGAATCACCCAGTGCGGAAAAAATCTATTTTATATTACCCATTATAATTCTAATAACAGAAGCGATATTACTGGAGTATGCGCTTAATCACTCAGAACACCCATATGTCATTTTTTTAACATCATTTCTTCTTATCATATCTGTCATCGAATTATTATTAGTGGGAAGAGAAATCCATATCCACCGCAGTCAAACAACCCATGAGAGAGAATTGGCCATTCGACTTGATGATTTCATTCTTGAAAGGCAAATGGATAATGT
>Ga0180430_10002439_pt1 | contig 16769 bp, 7 predicted proteins | sample SS_ome_9_FD_132999 | JGI IMG/M metagenome (GOLD analysis project Ga0180430, IMG submission 132999) | Hypersaline lake sediment archaeal communities from the Salton Sea, California, USA - SS_1_S_2 metaG | ecosystem: Environmental > Aquatic > Non-marine Saline and Alkaline > Hypersaline > Sediment... | reverse complement strand
GGCTTCGAAATCAAAAGGTACTGGGAGCCATCATCTACCTGTCTTTCAAAATCGTTTTTATTGAATTTTATGGCAGCAGCTATCTTTACCTTTTCAGCCGCAACATCTTCCGGGTGAATTCCCCAGGTGGCTATGTAATTGTCATTTTTAACTACTTCCGAATCTTCAAAATAATTGATGCCGGTGGCAAACTGAACCGGATCTCCATTTCTGGAAAATGCTTCAACCCTGGCTTCCCGCTGATCGGGATAAACGGTAAGCCTGACCAGAATATCAACTTCCTTACCTTTATATGAAATGCCTTCTGAAAGCATCTCCATGTAGGAAGAATCTGCTGTGTTCACTACGCTGGCCGAGCGCCTGCTCACCGGGTGAAGGTCCACAAGCTCTTCTCCATCCCATAGTTTCACGCCTCCCAGCCCCACCGTTTTACCTACTTTATAGTAGTCGGCACCAGAACCCGATCGCTGCTCGTCTTTTGAAGGATACCATCTTGTTTCCCGTAGTTCCAGTCCGGGTAAGGCTTTGGAATAGACATCTATGGCCGTTTTCTTATCGAAATACATACGGAAGGCCAGCCAGGGGTTTTCAACAGCCGGACCGTGATGTCCCAGCTTTCTGAATAGATTGCCTGATTCGGATTCAATTTCACTCAGATAAGTGTGTTTATCCTTTTTCAGGAAAAGGCTTATGTCGGTTTTGGCCTGTGATTGAGCACCAGCTCCCAGTTGCTTATTGGGCTCGGATCCCATTTCCAGCACCAGGATGCCCCCTCCTATAATTTCGCTGTGACGCAGGTACAGACGATCCAGCTGTTTCCCATTCAGATGTATGGATTGGATGTAGATATTCTCTTTGCTGTTATTTCGGGCTTCAATGGTAAAAGTCTTCCCGGAATAGTAGCTATCGCTCAAATCAATTTCAATGCGGTCAAAAACAGGACTCCCTACCTGGTAAACCGGATCCTTATCCGTTCCGCCATTGAGTTGGAAAAGGCCCATTTTCATCAGTACGGCTAAACTTCCCATCAACCCCTGGTCTTCATCGCCGTTGTAACCGAAGTGGGGCGAGAGACCGCTGTAAACAGAATCAATTACTGCACGGGACCATTTCTGACTCAGCCATGGAGCACCCAGCTCATTGAAGATAAAGGCTGTTTGCATACTGGGCTGATTTCCGTAATTAATGGGCGTTTTTCTGCCCTCCTGGTCTCTTTCGTCGGCATGTTTTTTTCCCGATGTGAAGCCGTTTTCTTGAGCCATCTCAAATTGATGATTCAATTTTTCAATGGCCTTCTCAGTCCCACCCATCAGCCGGGCCAATCCCGGGTAGTCCTGCATCACAAACCAGGTCATCTGATAGGAGTTTGACTCCACAAATCCTTTTTCATAGTCCTCGGGTAAGAAGGGGGTAAACCATTTTCCATGAATATTACGGGGACGCATGTAGCCTGATTCGGGATCGTATAGATTCTGGTAGTTCCTGGACCTGAGCATGAAGTATTTATAATCCTCCTCTTTCCCCAGTTCTTTCGCCAGTTGAGCCAGGGTCCAGTCCTGGTAGGCATATTCCAGGGTCTGACCTGCCCCCTTTCTGTGGAAGGCTCTGCTTGTCCTCATGTATGGATAGGGCACATAGCCCAGCTCCATATACTTATCAACCCCTCCGGATCCACTTCTTGCGTGATCGTAGCCGGAATAAGACATCAATCCGCCCGGCATGTGATTTTTGCGCAGGCCTTCATAGGCTTTTTCAATATCAAAATCGCGAATTCCTTTTTGCCAGGCACTTACGAAAAACGGGGTGGATGAGGCTCCTGTCATTACAAAGGTGTAAGATCCTCCCGAGGGGCCGCGTGGAATGAGTCCGCCATCGTTATAATAGTTTAAAAATGAATTGCAGAATCCGGATGTCACTTCGGGATAGACAAGCGACCACAGGGGTCCTATGGTCCATTGTGCCCCCCAGAAGGAGTCAGAATTATAGTGATTGAATTCCGGTACACCAAGATCATCCAGGGGGATTTGCCTGATCCGGACCTGCTCCCCGGTCATGTCGGCGTACTGTCCATTGGCATCGCTGATAATCCGGCGCCCCTGCAGTGCCTTCCATAAATCGGTGTAAAATCTGGAGCGATCAGCTTCTGTTCCGCCTTCAACCTTTATTTTCCCAAGCCAGGCATTCCAGTCCTCTTCCGACTCAGTTTTTAATTTCTCAAAGTCCCAGTGCTTCAGTTCCGAGTCGATGTTGAGCTTCGCATTTTCCATGGAGGTATACGAAATGCCCACTTTCATAAGCACCGGATCGGATGTGTCCGCCAGATTTATAACAGCTCCTGTTTCTTCTCCTGAAACATGGTCCGCATCCACGCTGGTTTCATTTTTATGCCACACATCAATGCCTTCCACCCGGGTATTCAGGACCAGGTGAAAGTAGATGGGAACATCCTTCGGCCTTCGGATGGTTTTGCCGCAAAGCAGGTAACCCTTAAACTCTCTGTCATTCACTCTTTCAATGGCGCCGAACTTCTGCTCTGCAGGTCCCAGATGGCCCCCAAGCTGGACCAGAATTCTATTTCCCTCAGCACCCGGGAAGGTGTATTTGTGCATTCCCACCCGGGTGGTGGAGCTTAACTCAACCATGGTTTCGTAGCGTTCCAGGTACACCCTGTGATAACCCGGCTGAACTTCCTCCTTGCTGTGGCTGAAAGCAGAATAGTAATCCTTTCGGATGTCCCGGACCGATAAACCGGGGGTGTTTTTTCCGGATACGGGCATAAGGGACAGGCCTGAAAGCTGCCAGGCATGGATGTGACTGAATCCCCTGATTGTATCGGAGTTGTACCGGTAACCGCTCCCCCAGGCTCCTCCGGTTTCGGTGTCGGGACTCAGGTTGATCATTCCAAAGGGCCGGCAGGCCGATGAAAAATAGAACCAGCGCGAATTGGCTGCATCCAGATAAGGATACACCTGTTGGACCGGGGAGTTCGATTCAGAATCGTTTATACCCGCATGCTCATTTGAGCACCCGAATAGAAACAGAAAACCAATTGACAGAATCAGACTACCCCTCGGAGGTAGTTTCATATGATTGTGTTAGACTTTGGGTATCAATGTAATATGGAATGCCAGGGTGGGCAGGTCCGGGTTGTCTTCATCGCCTGAAACAAGTATTATAATATGCATGTATTCAGTTGTAATCTCTTTTAAGATGGTCACCGGATCCTGCTCGCCAACAAAGGTGTCCAGAATGCCCAGGAACTGTCCGTCAGAAAGGTCAAACCTGGCTATCTTATTATCTGTCGGAAAGGTAAAAGTTACATCATAGGGTTCCGCATTTGCCACAAAGGCCGGGTCTATAATGGCAGTCACCTCATAATCGTCCGTTGAAAGAGCCCAGGTGCCATTTTCAGGAGTGGTATAAGTTGCAGCACAAAAGGGTAAACTACCCGGATCGTTTGAAGGCACTGTAATGGTCTGGGTGGCTATTCCGTGGATCAGTCCGGCAACTACCTCACCATTCACAGGATTCATAAGATAATCCCCGTTGTAGAAAAAGGTATATTCATTGTCATACTCTTCGCCCAGACCAAATTGATCTAACATATTATCAGGGATTAAAGCGGACAGACTAAGATCTATGTTCAGATCATTATTTACCTGGCCAACGCCATCTTTTCCAGTTGTTGCAACCCTGTTTACAACCCATGTTTTACCATTCGTTGCACCGGGGCCTCCGGAAATTAATTCTTCCACGGAGCTGGCGATCGTAACATCCACACTTTTGCTTGCTTCACCACCATCTCCATTCACTGTACAGGTGATGGTATAGGGTCCTGATTCAGTATAGGTGTAGGTGTGGCTTCCGGCTGTGGTTGACGAATTTCCATCGCCATAATCCCAGGCCCACGTGTTTACTCCGGTGGATTCAGCAGTTATGGTAACAAGCTTTCCATCCGGTTCGGCAATGAAATTAACTGTTGGGGCTTCGGCTTCCTCTTTCTCGCAACTTGTAAAAACAAGCCCTGAAGCAATAGCTGTACCCACTAAAATACTTCTTAAAATGTTCTTTTTCATCTGCTTTGAGTTTTGATATATTTTATATGGTTTTTATGTCTTTCATTTTTAACGGACATCCCACCAGACCCGGGAATCAATTTTATCCCCATCGGGCATCCGGCTGATGGCTTCGTCCATGTTGGCTCCATTGATGCTCCGTTCCACCTGGCCCGGGTAAAACAGGCGGGTTGGCATGTAACCCTCGGTAATCCCCTGTGAATAATCCGGACCCGTGCGCTGTTCTATGACAGGGTAAGCGGTTCTGCGTACGGTATTCCATGCTTCCAGTGAATTGGGCACCGATGAGATCCACATTTGTGTGGCAATTTGCCGAAATTGATTTTCTGTATCCCCATTTAGCCTTGCTTCCGCCTCCTCGGCTAAAAAGTTTGAAATGCTATCGCTGTGAATGTCCCACTGTTCCATGGCTGCTCTAATCCCATTTTGATAATGGAGATTGGCATCACCCGTACCTATGCCAAACAGGGCAGCCTCAGCTTTCAAAAGCCATATTTCAGCTGCGGTAATCAGATAGTAGGGCTGGTCCTTGGCGAAAAATTCGGCGCTGGGTACTGAAGTATTTGATTGAGGCCATGAGGGGAACTTGCTATCGCTTAATCCATTTGGCATCCCTAAGTATTCGCCGTCCTTATTTTTAGTGGCAAAAAAGGACAAGCGTGGGTCATTGCTGTCTTCCAGGGTGTTTATGAACTTATCGCTCCATAAGTAGGCATATTCTCCATTCTCATAGGCAATCACAAAATCATTCCAGGCATTATAAAGGAGGGGATCGTCGCTCACCTGGTTTTCTAAAACCGGGTTTTGGCTGTTTTCTTCAATCAGAGGTCCTGTCAGGCATTCTGCAATAAGGGGCTCATATTTTTGTGCATCGGCAAAACGGGCCCTCATGGCCAGGCGAAAACGCATTGAATTGGCAAAAAGAATCCAGTTTTCAATAGCTCCCCCATATACCGGGTCGAAGGTCTCCGGGTAAATATTTGCTGCTGCTTCCGTTTCGCTCAGAATGTCCATGGCATTTTTCAAACGCGCCACCATGTCGCTGTAAATATCTTCCTGGGCATCGTAAACTGGCTGTTTAATGCCATATTTGCCCATACCCGCTTCCGTATAGGGGATGTCGCCAAAGAGGTCGGTGATTCTTGCAAAATTTACAACGGCAATAATCTCAGCCTGCGCATTTCGATACTTATTGGCATAAGTACTCCCTTCAGCAGTTAACTCCAGTACTTCTGTTATATTTTTTATGCCAGATCTGTAGGTCCCCCGGTATATGCTTTCCGAATAATCATCAGAACCGGCTCCATAATACTTATCATAGTCCCTGTACTTTGCCTCACCTACCATAAGGTGTGCATACTGTCCGGCATGAACCACATGAATATGTGTTAACTGGTTGGTAAAGGTATTTCGCAGGGCTGATGTAAAAATATATTCATCTGACAGGGCTTCCAGTTTGTTGGGATCCGTATTCATCTCTTCCCAGCTGTCGGTACAGGCGCTTATGCCAAACAATAAAGCCAGGGCCAGTATGGCTATGGGTGTATTTTTAATTCTTGCTTTCATCTGCTTCTTATCTGACAATTATTAAAAATTCAGCGTAAGGTTAAAACCATAACTTCGGGTTGCCGGCATGGCATTCATCTCGAAGGCATTTCCATAGGATCCTGCGGAATATCCCGACTCCGGATCAATATCTATGGCTGCATTATAGAAGAAGAACAGGTTTCGGCCCACCAGTGAAATATTGACCCTGCTTATTTTGGTTTTATTTAACCACTTGCCAGGCAGGGAATAACCTATGGACAGTTCTCTTAAGCGCACATTGGTGGCATCTAGAACGTAATCGGAGACTATTTTTTCGAAATAGATCACATTAAAATTCCGGGCAAGGGGATCAACCGGAATATCATTTTTCATTCCCGTATTTGCATTCACACCATCTTCCACAAATCCCTTTGGTATCACTCCTGGAATTTCATCTGCATGAAGCAATCCATCGTGGGTGGCATACTATTCTTCCCGGCCTTCAAGCGATGCTTCCGAAGTTCCGTACAAATCGCGGTAGAGGGCTCCCTGGGAATATATCTGACCTCCTAACTGGAAGTCAATTAAGAATTTAAGATTGATATTTTTGTACAGGAAACTATTGGACAGACCGCCGGTTAAGTCCGGGCTTATATCTCCCAGGTGAACCATTTCGCTTGTGCTCAGAGGCAGACCACTGTCATCGATCAATTTTTCGCCGGCATCATTTCTTAAGTAATCATAGCCGTAAATGGAGCCAAAGGGTTCTCCAACTTTCATGCTTATGAAAGCGAATCCAAAAACAGATCTTTGTAAGAGGGCCTGGTCATATTCATTGGTCAGGGAGACCACCTCATTTATATTTCTCGTGGCATTCAGTGAGACCGTCCATTTTAACTTGCTGTCCGGACGTAAGGGTGAAGCCGAAATAAGTCCTTCAAAACCATGATTGCGAAGTTCTCCGGCATTTATGATCTGGCTGCTGTATCCGGTTGAAGGTGCAAGAACGACTCCCAGTATCTGATTTTTGGTAGTTGCATCGTAATAACTTATATCCAGGTTCAGCTTATCCTCAAAAAATCCAAGCTCGGTACCCACTTCCCATGAAGTTGTAATTTCGGGCTTAAAGTTTTCTATGGCCAGGGAGGAGGAAAGCCCACCTGTTGGATAGGATAAGTTGGTAGAACTCATGGTATAGTAGTTGCTGGTCCGATAGGGGCCGGTATCATTACCAACTTTTGCATATGAGCCTCTTATTTTACCCTTCGACAGTACCTTTGATTTGATGCCAAAGGCCTCGGTAAACAGGAAACTCAGGTTGCCTGAATAGAAATCATAGGCCATATTGTCTTCCGGTAGGGTGGAGGAGCCATCGACGCGATAGGTCAGGTCGGCATACAGAAAGTTTTTATAAGCTAAAGTTCCCAATCCATATACCGACAGCACTGCTTTTTCAACCAGGCGCTCACTTGTGGTATAGGTTCCCACATTACTCATATGATAAAAATCAGGAGCCTGCCACCCGTAGCCACTTTGCGAGATCCCTTTTGTCTGGGTGTAGCGGTAATTACCTCCCAGGTTTAAATTGAGTTTAAAATCTTTTCCGAGAGATTCCTGGTATGCCAGCAGGAAATCTGAATTCCACTCAGAATAGTCTGTATAAGACTGAGACATGTAGCCCTGATATTCATAATTCTGCACGTAATTACGACTGCCTGTGCCTGCATACTGCCTTGCATTTCTGGAAGTGTAATCCAGACCCGTGCGAACAAGAAGATACAGCTTCTCAATGATATCATATTTTATGGAAATGAAGCTTTGCATCCGGTGCTTAAAATCTTCATTATAGGTATTGTCTGTGACCCAATAAGGGTTGCTAACTGACTTTTCAAAATACCACATTTCATATCCGTTTTCATCAACGGAGTTTTCTTCCAAAGAATTAAGCGTCACATTCCGGGGCATGATTCCCAGGGCCCAGACCGCATTTCCGGGATCCTCATTCAGATAGGGCCTGTTTTCAACTGTGCTATGGATATACACGAACTTGCTATCCACTTCCAGCTTTTTCCCCACTTTCGAAAAACCCCTTAGGTTGATCGTCTGTTTATTAATCTGGTTTCCGGGCAATATACCCGTGCTGTTCTGGCTGGTAAATGAGGCCCTGAATGAGGTTTCGCCATTTCCGGCATCCAGCGCAATGGTATTAAAAAAACTATGTCCATTCTGATAGTAGGCTTTGATTTGATGGGACTGCGGCGCATAAGGCTCATCAATGCCCGCCCAGTTTTCCAGTATTTGTCCCTCCATGGGTCTTCCCCAGCTCCAGATCCAGGGATCGGTCCATTTGATATCTTCCATGCTATCGTAAAGCTCCGTGGGGTGTTGCCCAAAAGCACCCTGTCCATAGGTATTTTGAAAGCGGGGGAATATGCTGGGACTTTCTACGATGTAGCTTGAATTGATAGATACTCCCAAGCCTTTTCTATTGCGCCCCCTTTTGGTGTTAATTAAAATAACCCCGTTGGCTCCGCGGGACCCGTAGGCTGCAGCGGCACCAGCACCCTTAAGTACACTCATCGACTCGATGTCGTCCGGGTTAATATCCGACATGGCATCTCCCTTATCACTCCCGCCATATACACCACTTCCCCCATAGGACCGGCCGTCCACCGGAATTCCATCAATAACCACCAGTGGTCTGTTATTCCCTTCAATGGAGGTTATTCCCCGCAATACGATCCGGCTTGATCCATCCACACCCGATTGCGTGCCCGAAATTTGCAAGCCGGCCACTTTCCCGGTCAGGGAGTTCATGGGGTTGTTCTCGGGAATCTGTGTTAGTTCCTCATTGGAAACCTGTGTGATTGAATATCCCAGTGAACTTTTACCTCTGGAAATATTTAATGCGGTTACGACAACTTCTTCCAATGATTCGATATCACTGGCCAGCTCCACATTGATTACGCTTTTTCCGTTTAAAGCTATTTCCTGAGTTTGATAACCAATAAATGAGAAGCTGAGCACAGCGTTCATATCGGCAACTTCAAGTGTGTAATTTCCTTCGGTGTTGGTGATGGTTCCTATGGCAGTGCCCTTTACAGATACATTGACTCCGACCAGTCCCAGAGGTGCGTCAAATGCTGTTACTTTTCCTGTTACCACAGTAGATCCTTGCTGTGCTCCAACGCCATCCTCCTGCGCAAAAACCTGAATGGAACCTAGCAGAAAAAATAATGGGATCAGGTATGCATGCCTTATCTTTCTGTTGATGAAGTTATTTCTTCCCATCTTATTGGAATCAGGTAAAAATCTATTCATAGGTAAACCTCTAATTGTGAAGTTCTAATTCTTATTATTTTCCTTAATACTAAGGTGGTGTTTGAACAACTAAATGATTCTCAGCAATATAATCTTAATATTTTGATGATTACTAATTTGCAGACTAATTATTTAAAGTGCTTATATTCAGAGCTATTGATTTGCTTTAAAAATACTTGATTATGTTCTTGGTAGTTTTGACAAATGTCAAGAAATGATGCAGGTATGTTGATTGAGTCCGGAGTTCTCTGCCAAAGCCTGTTCCGCACAGGGGAAGGAGCTCAGGTTTGCTTAAACTTGACTTGTGTCCGGCTAATGGTTACCTTTGACAATGCACCCCATCAAATTGGCTGAGAATTAATTTCTTAGAAGGATTAATTCAATGAGATAGTATCACATTATTACATCAGTTCAGGCGAGATATATTTTTAAATAATATCCATTTTTATTCATTTAAAACCTGGCGTGATATGAAAAAGATTCTCACAAATTTGACAGGAGTTGTGTTTCTGATTGCAATTCTGTTTGCTTTTGCTTGTGACACTGGTAAGAAGCAAAAAGCTAGCCCTGCAGACGAAGAAGTCCCCCCCGCTAAAGAAGAAGCCCCGGCAGTAGTCAGGGATAACTCGAAAAAAGTAGAAATTTTCTTGAAAGACACAGTCATAGATGGGACCATGCACCTACTCATGTATGATACAAGAAAAGCTGCATGTGATGTAATCGATAATCTTACTACAGTTGCTTATCCCGGAGATACAGTATTTTTCAAGAAAGCACATAGAAGCAATGTGAAAAAGGTAGTTGAAATTGTTCTGGAAAAAGAGAATGTAGGTGTTTTTAGTGAATACGATCTTGTAACCCGGGGCTTATTTAAGCTCATTATAAATCCCGAACCACCAGATGACACTTTAGTGGTGAAATATGATATCGTATTTACCGTTAACCAGGATCCAACCGAGTGGAAAATCGATCCCTATTTAAAGATTCCACCAAGAGCTCCCAACCCATAGATCAATGCATCGTCGTATTGTTTCAGCTATTCTTGTTGCCTTTTTAACTGTAGTGTGTTTTCCGAACCTTGTTGATGGGCAATCAATTGACAGTTTGTTGCATGTAATAGACAATGACCTGCTTGAAGATGATGCTGAGAAATATGAGCTCTTATGCCAGGTATTATGGGATATGGATGATGCTGAAAGCAGGATGCAATATTGTGACCAGGCCATAGAACTTGCTCGAAAACTGGAGATTTTGCCTGCCTTTCCATATCGTATGAAAGGAGAAGCCTACCTTCAGACCGGTAAGCTTCCATTGGCCCTGGAATGCTTTTTGCAGGCAGCCAGCTATTATGAAAAAAATGAGAATTATTCAGGACTTGGAAGGGCGTACAATAGTATTGCTGAAACATATAACTACACGCAGGGATTCCGTGAAAATGAAAAACACTACCTTCAGAATGCCATCGAAATCTTTGAGCAGGAAAAGGATACGATTGCTCTGGCTTATACCCTTCATAATCTCGGATATGCGAATTACAGTATGGGACAATATGACACTGCCCTGGTCGTATTCACCGAAACCCTTGATTTATTTGAAAAGCTGGGCCATCGCTTTGCATATTTCGTCTGTCTTGGCAACCTGGGATTGGTTTATTCCAGGCTGCCAGATTTTGACAAGGCAGAGAACTACCTTCTTACGGCCATGGACACCCTTGCCAGTTACGGTGATGAGTGGGCCCTGACCGAGTTCATGACGGGATATGCAAATATTCTTTTTCAAAAAGGAGAAATTACTCAGTCAATGGCCTATGCTTCCAGGGCTTTAAAAAACTCAGATAGCCCTTTAAATCAAAGAGATGCATCACGCTTGCTTGCCCGGCTGTATGCGATTTCCGGCAGCTTTGACAGTGCTTATTATTATCAATCCATATATATAGTCGCTAACGACAGCACAAACAATTTAGATAATGTGCTGAAAATGACTGATCTGCTTACTGAATACAGATTCGGTAGAATGCAGGCTGAGCTTGATGCATTGAAGAGAGAAAAACTAATACGGAGTATTGCAATATTGGGATTAGGAATAATTCTACTGCTGGCCATATGGCTCGTTACATCGTATTATACCAACCTGAAACGCTCAAGAACACTTACCGGAGCCCTGGAAGAACGCCGCGTATTACTGGTGAAGCAAAGTGCGGAACTGAAAGAAAAAAATGATAAAATCCTCAGGGCAAATGAAGAACTGACGGTTTTGAACGAGGCCATCAGTAAACAGAACAAACAAATTCTGGAAGCCAATGAGGAACTGACCGTTTTGAATGAGGCCGTCAACAAGCAAAAAAATGAAATTCTTGATAGCATCACTTATGCAAAAAAGATCCAGGCAGCAATGTTGCCCCCTGAGCAGTATTTTCATGAAATCTTAAATGATGTATTCATTTTATTTAAGCCAAGAGACATTGTGAGTGGGGATTTCTTCTGGATTAAGCATGTGAACCAGTATGTGATCCTTGCAGCGGCCGATTGCACGGGTCATGGGGTCCCGGGTGCATTTATGAGCATGCTTGGCATGAGTTATCTGAATGAAATTGTGAACAGAAGGGAGATCACGCAGGCCAACGAAGTGCTGAATGAACTCAGGAAGCAGATCAGAAGTTCACTCCGACAGCATGGGATGGCGGAAGAATCCAAAGATGGGATCGATATGTCATTATGTGTCATTGATGAAAAGAAGAAAACCCTGCAATACTCCGGTGCCAACAATCCATTTTACCTTATTAAAAACAAGAACGGGACTCCTGAATTAACAGAATTCAAGGCCGATCGAATGCCGCTGGGTTATTACCCGGGCAGGTTTAAACCATTCACAAACAGGGATATTCAACTTGAGTATGGGGATGTGTTTTACCTGTTTTCAGATGGTTTTGTGGATCAAAAGGGAGGCAAAGAGGGTAAGAAATTCCTGAGTAAGAATTTCAAAAAGCTTCTTTTGGAGATTCATCAGGAGCCCATGCGTGAACAGAAAAGCATCCTGGATAAAACCATTACAGATTGGATGTGTAATACTTCCCAGATTGACGATATGCTGGTTATAGGAGTGAGAGTATAGCCTTGAATATGGAGCTATTCGCTCAATGACACTTACTTTCATCTGAATTGCACAATTGTAAAACACCGGGACAATGAATCAGAATAAAATTGACCCATTACCCCGGTATGTTCACACAATTCAATGAGTAAGATTTATCATCTTCGTGATGAACTAGTGCTGCGGCTGTCTTCTTTCTTCCGGCTGCTGCTGCTCCGCTGGGCCGAGCTGCGGCTCTTGCTGGGCTGACTGCGCTGCACTGTGCTGCTTTTGCGGCTGCTGCTGCTCCTTTGCACGGCAGGAGTAGCTTTTTTGCTGCTACTGCTTCGCTGAACCGAGCTGCGGCTTTTGTTGGGCTGACTGCGCTGCACTGTGCTGCTTTTGCGGCTGCTACTGCTTCGCTGCACCGAGCTTCTGCTGCTGGCAGGCTGGCTTCGCTGCACTGTGCTGCTTTTACGGCTGCTACTGTTGTTGCTTCGTTGTACAGTACTGCTTCTGCTTGGCTGACTGCGCTGCACTGTGCTGCTTTTTCGGCTATTGGTAGAGCTTCTTTGCACTGCATTGCTTCTTTGCACCGCATTCCGTCCGTTTGCAGATACCTGTGATCTTGTACTGGCTGAATACGTTCCGGTCCGTTGCGCAGTCTGCCTTTGCGCATTCTGCCGCTGTGCAGTCTGCCGTTTTGCGACCGTTCCGGATCTGCTATCGCTGCGAGCACTGTAGGTTCCTGCCCGGGTGGTTTTCGCCCTGGTGCTGGCTGTTCGGGTGTAGTGTTTTTCTCCGGCATGCCTCTGTTCCGGACGCGTATAGGTATTCCGGTAGTGACCCTTATTGATGTTTACAACCACGGTTGGACTGTACACGCGTACCTTGCTTCGATAGTGCGTATGATAGTTTCTGCACCGGTAACGGTCCCAGTGGCGATAATGGGAATAGTAATGATCATGCCAGTGATAATGATAGCCATAGTAGTAGTGCCAGTAGTGGGCTCTCCAGGGACGCCAGTAATTCGGATAGTAACCCCAGTACCAGGAGGAGCGCCATCCAATATATCCCGGACGATAGATAAACCTGATCACCGGCCAGGATGCAATATCGTAATAACTTGTGTGGACCACATTTGTATTGCCCCTGTAGGCCTTTCCTGTGTATCCCGGATTGGGCGTTTCAGCGTAAATGGGCTCCACGATGTAATTCCGGCCATAGAGCGCTTCATCCCCGATCAGTTGAATCTGAACGGCTCCACCGGACAGGTTCTCCACTACGAAAACGGCTACGTCCTGCTGCTCATTCTGGTTCAGGGCTGCGCGAAGAACAATGTTGTGAACATTCCCATCCACATAATCAGAAACCGTAATATAATCAATGAGATTGTCACCGTTCAGGTCCAGGTTATTAATCATCTGGTCCTCGCTGTTCAGTGCCTGCTCAAATTTTTCAAGGGTCTCCGATTCCTGAAATAGATTCATTACGGCATAGAGGTTCAGGTTGTCTCCCGGCAGACCAAGATATTCATCGGGATAGTCCTGGGCAGACACAAAGCTTGTAGCTGCGGCAAGGACTATGAAGGCATATATGGCATGTATTGTTTTCATGGCGTTTGGTTCATTGGTTCTGCTTATATAAAAACAAATGCTGTGCCAATGATTTTGCCCTTTGCTAACTATAAGCTACATTGAGGGATACATTCTTTTAAGCCAGAGCAGGAACCATGAATAAATCCATCCAATTACTCTTGTTATTACTGATTATTGCTCCCTTATCCTGTTCAGAAAAGCCAAAGGAATCCTCTTCATCAGATAAGAAGATCATTATTGGCTACGTCCCGGGTTTCCGGGGTGTGCTGGATCAGCTGGACATTGACGCCAATAAGCTCACGCATATCAATTATGCCTTTGTGGATGTGCAGGACAGCATGGCCTGGCTGACTAATATGGGGACTGATACGGTCAATTTCAGGATCCTGAATCAATTGAAAGAGGTCAACCCGGATCTTAAGATTCTGATTTCCATCGGGGGCTGGTCCTGGAGTGGTAATTTTTCAGACGCCACGCTTACCCCGGAATCAAGATTGAAGTTTGCGAAAAGCAGCGTGAAAATTGTGGCGGACTATGATCTGGACGGGGTGGACATCGACTGGGAGTACCCGGGTCAACGAGGGGATAACAATGTATTCCGGCGGGAAGACAAGCAGAATTATACCCTTATGTTCGAAGCGCTCCGCAAGGAGCTGGATGGGCTTTCAAAAATAACAGGGAAATACTATGAACTCACAACTGCAGTGGGGGCTTCTTACAGTTATATCGCCAATACAGAAATGGATAAGGCTGTTAAATACCTGGATTATGTAAATCTCATGAGCTATGATTTTTATACCTCCGGGGCTTATGCAGGCCATCATTCAAATCTGTATCCACCGGACGATTATGACAGGGATGCTTCTGCACATAAGTCGGTCCGTCTGTTCCTGGATGCAGGGGTGCCTGCGGAAAAACTGGTCATGGGAGTTCCTTTTTACGGAAGGAGCTGGATCATGGAAAGCTCCGTGAAACATGGCATTAATATGCCGGTTGCAGACGGCGCCAGGGGTGGGGGATATACCTACATTAAGGACAGCCTCGTCAATAAGAAGGGTTTTGTCAGGTACTGGGATGAAAAGGCACAGGCGCCATATCTGTTCAACAGCGAAACAAATCAACTGATCTCCTACGACGATGAGGAATCCGTGAGTCTGAAATGCAAATACGTAATCGACAATCACATGGCGGGGATGATGTTCTGGCAATATGCAAGTGACCCCAAGGAGTACTTGCTGGATGCCATGAATGTATATCTTTACAGGTAAACATATTCTGCAATGAAAATTCTGAAGTTTCTGAGTTTCGCATTACCAGTCCTCCTGATTAATTGTGCTTTCAGCGGGGAGCCGTCGGATCCCTCCTATGTCAGCACTTATAATGTGGTGTGGGAAAGCCCGTCGAAAGATGCTTCAGGAGCGATGCCCCTGGGGAATGGCGATATTGCAGCCGGAGTGTATGCCATTGAAGATGGCGATCTCTATCTGCTGTTGTCAAAAAACGATGCCTATACACGGCATGGAGATATTTTCAAGACCGGCAGGGTGCGTATATCCCTTTTGCCCAATCCCTTTGAAAAGGGCAAGAGTTTCCGGCAGACCCTGGACCTGCAGACGGGTTCGGTGATTATCGAGACGGATGAGGTCCGCCTGCGGATCTGGGCCGATGCCAACCGTCCGGTTTATCACGTGGAGGTGGAATCGGACAAGCCAATTTCCGTCAGCGCGGAGCCTGAATTCTGGGAACGATTTGAAAGCTGTGCCTTTAATAATTTTGACGTAACTCCGGGAACACAGGAAGCTGTTTCCACAGCTCCGGTTCAGGATGTAAGGGTGGAACGCAATGGGAATATTTTATGGTATTATGCGGTGGGCGACAACAGTGATTTCGATGCAGATATGGTCTATTACGAGGTGGAAGACAAAGCAGCTGAATTTCACGATCCCTACCGGTACAACACCTTTGGAAACCTCATGGAGAGCCCCGACCTGGCACTGGAGAATGGTGTATTGTCCGGCAAGGGAAAGCGCTTTGACCTTCGGATCCATTCCCTTAGCAAACAAACTCCCAATATATCAGACTGGTTTGCCACCCTGGAAGGACAGGCCTCAGAACCCCTTGATCTGGATGAAGACTGGAAGGCACATCGCCTCTGGTGGACAGAATTCTGGAACAGAAGCTGGATTACAGTCTCCGATAATACTTTGCCCGACACAGAAAGGGAAAACTTCAGCCATGAAGGGTACAGGACCACGCGGGAGGACCTGGATGGCGGTGCCCTGGTGGCCCAGAGCTACAATGTGTTCAGGTATATGATGGCCTGTCAGAGCAGGGGTAGGGTGCAGACCAAGTTTAACGGCGGATTGTTTACCCAACAGCTCTTATGTACGGATGAGGATAAATGGAACAAAGTGGTAAGACCGCATGGAGATGGTACCTACCTGAGCCACGAGGACGACCGGGACTGGGGGAGGCGTTACACCTATCAGAACCAGCGCTTGCTTTACTGGCCTCTGTTGATGAGCGGTGATTTTGATCTGATGGACCCCTTCTTTTCATACTATTCCAGGCTGCTACCGGTACGTACGGCCATTACTGAGGCATGGTTTGGTCATGAAGGGGCCTACTACAGGGACAATATTGAACCCACCGGCGGGGAACGGGACTGTGGCCGCGACGGGAAGCCCCCGAAGACTCCTCCCGGAGAAAACAAAGGGGACGGTTATTATCATAGCTATTACTTCACATCCGGACTGGAAACCACGGCGATGATGCTGGATTATGTGAATTTCTCCGGCGATGAAGCATTCAGGGATGAGGTGCTGGTACCCTTTGCCAGGGAGGTCCTGACCTTTTTTGATCAGCACTATGAACGCGATGCCTCCGGAAAGATCCGCCTGGACCCGGCCATGGTGCTGGAGACCTGGTGGGTGGCGGTAAACCCGGCCCCGGATGTGGCGGGCTTGCACTACTGCCTGGAAGGCCTCTTGAAAATGGGGGCAGGAAGCGTTGAAGACCAGGAGGAATGGCAACGATTCCGAAATGAGGTTCCGGAGGTAAGTCTGCATAAAAAACGAGGCAAAGAAGCCATCGCTCCCGCAGAGATCTTTAAAAAGAAACAAAACGCGGAAAACGGGGAGCTTTACCCGGTCTTCCCCTTCCGCTTATTTGGTCTTGG
>Ga0180430_10002438_pt1 | contig 16769 bp, 21 predicted proteins | sample SS_ome_9_FD_132999 | JGI IMG/M metagenome (GOLD analysis project Ga0180430, IMG submission 132999) | Hypersaline lake sediment archaeal communities from the Salton Sea, California, USA - SS_1_S_2 metaG | ecosystem: Environmental > Aquatic > Non-marine Saline and Alkaline > Hypersaline >... | reverse complement strand
GGAGTTGTAGCGCGCCATGTAGAAGCCGGTCAGGCCCTGGTGGGACCTGCTGTTGATGCGGAAGGGAACCTCCGCCGCGGAGCGGAAGCTGCGGGATTCGTTCTCCAGCGCCTCCACTAGCCCCTCGCGAGTCAGGTTCCGACCGGCAGCATCGAGCGCCTGAGCGAGCACGTACGCGGTATTGATGCCGTAGTAGGTGTAGAAGTTCCACGGCAGGTCAGCGCGATCGGCGATGACCTTCATCTGACGCACGTACGGGTTGCGGGTGTCTTGGATCGGGGTGATCCAGCTCGGGGTGTACACCCCGTTGAGGATGCGCTTGCTGCCGACAACACCGCCGATGACGTCCGGATCGGAGCCCACCGAGGTAACCATCCAGGTCGGCGCGAAGCCGGCCTTGGCGGCCTCACCGAGCAGCGAAGCGGTCGCGGAGGTAACACCGAAGAAGACGACGAGCTCGCAGCCCGCGGACTTCAAGGTCGAGACCTGCGAGGACAGGCCGGCCAACTGCTGGCCGGAGAAGTACGAGACCTCTTCGGCGAAGTCCATGCCGGCGGCCTTGAAGCCCTTCTTGGAATCGTCACCGAACTCGCCCTCTTGATACATCAGGCAGCGCTTCTTGCTGTCCAAGGACCGGGTGCGGTCGATGTAGTAGGCCATCGCCTTGGCCTCGACGATGTAGGACGGGAAGTACGGGAAGGTCATCGGGTACCGACGCGGATTATCGAAGCTCGCTCCACCGGTGTTGACGAAGACATCGGGGATGCCGCGACGGTTGAGGTCTCGCACCACCGCCGAATGTGTGGGAGTGCCCAGGGCGCCGTACATCGCGAAGATCCGATCGCGGTTGATCAGCTGGTTCGTGCCGATCTTGGTCTTGGCCGGGTTGTACTGGTCGTCATAGACACGCAGATCGATATCCCGGCCGTTGATGCCGCCGTTGGCGTTCACGTACTCGAAGTAGGCCTCCGCCGCTGGGGCGATGAACTCGTAGCCCAGGGACGCCGGCCCCGTCAACGGAGTCGTCATGCCGATCGTGATCTTGTTGTTGGTGACGCCCGGGTCTGCTGCTGAAGCAGGTGCGACTCCCCCTGCGAAAGCGAGCGCAGCGACCGCCCCGACGGCAACCGCCCGAGTAGCGAAGGCCTTAACCACGTGGATCCCTCCCAATTTGCCTGCATCGACCCGGTGCCGCGGCGCGACATGTCTTACGGGTTACCGCACAGTTTCGGTGAGGTTAGTCACAACCGTCACTGTGGGCAATGCCTTTCGCAAAATCGGCTGATTCGTTATCGCCGGGTGACCCGTTTCGCTAGATCCCGGACGCCGCCCACGAGCCCTCCTGGGGCTGCCAGGACCACCAGCACCACCAATAGCCCGTAGATGAAGTTGGGCGCGTTGTTGGTGACCTGGTCTTCCCAACCCCGATCGGCTGCCAGGCTGAGGACGAATTCGGGCAACCAGACCAAGATGACCGCCCCGATCATGGCCCCGATGAGCGAATTGCGACCACCCAGGACGATGCCAACCAGCAGGGACAAGGACAGGCCCAGGGCGAAGGCGCCTGGGCCGACGTAACTGAGGATCTGCGCGAACACGGCCCCCGCTAGGGCAGCGAACAAGGAACTCACCACGAAGGCCGACACCTTCGACCCGGACGGCGAGATCCCCGAGACCGCAGCGGCCACCGGATCGTCGCGCACCGCCTGCCACACCCGTCCCTGGCGACCGCGAACCAGGTTCAGGGCGATGAATCCGACTATGCAGGCCACGGCCACGGCCACTGACGCCTGCCACTGCTCGATCACGAAGCCCGAATCCACGCCGGCTAGGTCGATATCCCCGGCCGTACCCGGGTCCTCGATGAACTCCTCCTCGACGCCAGGGTCGATGTCCGACTCGAAGCCCTCATCGGTGGCGAAATCGTCCTCGGTCAGGAAATCATCTTCGGAAAGGAAGTCATCCTCGGTGAGCATGTCCTCCTCGGCTACCGCATCCGGGTCGGAATCGGGATTGCTTCCCGCGTCCGACTCGAAGCCCTCATCGGTGGCGAAATCGTCCTCGGTCAGGAAATCGTCCTCGGACAGAAAGTCGTCATCGGTGAGCATGTCCTCCTCGGCGAGGGGGTCTTCCAATGAATCATCGACAGGCGCCTCCTCGAAGAACTCATCCGGCAGTTCCTCGTAGATGGGCTCGTCGTCGACGAAACCCTCGCCTGCGCCTTCGTCGATGAATTCCTCATCGAAGCCGTCATCGATCGATGCGTAGCCACCGGCCGGGTAGGGAACCTGGAGCATCAGGCCGTTCTCCCCGCCGAGGAGCCCGGGGAACCGGTTCGCGATCGCCGGAACCCCGACCGCAATGCCCAGCGTCAGGCCGGCGAGGTAGGGACCGCGCAGCCGGGCAGCCACGCCACCGATGAGCAGCCCGAAGACCACGCCACCGATACCGGCGAACACCATCGACCACACCGCGTTCCACGGTGTCCCGAGGATGGGAACCGTTTGCCAATTGAGTGAAGTGAGCGCGAATACGTAGCCGCCCACGGCCATCAAGGCCCCGTTACCGAGGGATACCTGACCCGACAAGCCGACCAGGATCGTCATGCCGAACATCGCGGTGGCGTACATCGCGGCCGTCGCGAGGTAGTAGCTCATCAACGGATCGACGATCTGGTTGAACCAGGTCAAGATCCCGAAGATCACCAGCGCTATCAAGGCGTGCGTAACGAGCCGCGAGCCAGGCGCTCGCTCGGTGAGCGATGACAGTTTGGACATCGGCTAGACCGCCCGCGCCTTGTGGTGGCTGAAGACTCCCTCGGGCTTGAACAGCAGGTTCAGCACGAGCAGCAACAAGGCGACGACCGGGGCGTTCCCCGAATCGGTGTATCCCGACACCAAGGAGATCACCAGACCGGTGCCGATGCCGAAGGCCACAGCGCCAACGAGGCTGTCCAAACCGCCGATCACGGCCGCGGTGAACGCGAAGACCAAGAAGAGGTCGAAACTCGTCGGGGAGAGCGTGGACAGCGGTGCGACGAGCACTCCGGCGACAGCGCCCACGAGTCCGGCGATCGCCCAACCGAGGATCAGCATGCGACTCACGCGGACGCCGGACAGCCGCGCAACTTCCGGGTTGAACGCCGAAGCGCGCATCGCCAGGCCCACGGAGGTGCGGGTGAAGACGATGGTCATCGCGAGCACCAGCACGATGAGCATGACGACGACGAGTAGGTCGTACGGCGAGAACGGCCAGGTGCGACCGAATACTTCGTAACCGGAATTGCTGATCGGCGGCGGGAAAGCCTTCTGGTCCCCACCCCAGACCATGCCTGCAAGTGCCTGCAGGGCGATCAGCACACCGAAGGTGGCGATGATCGCTCCCGATGTATCGAGGCGCTTGACGGCCCGGATGACCAGGAAGTAGACGATCACTCCGACGACGAGGCCCGAGGCCATCGCTACGAGCAATGCCAGCAACCACGATCCTGTCGCATCCCGGACGGTGAGGGCGATGAAGGAAGTGATCATCGCTTGTCCGAGTTGAGCGAAATTCACGACGCGAGTGGAGCGCCACACGAGCACCAGGGCCAGTGCCATCAGCGCGATGATCGCTCCTGTTGACACACCACCGAGGAAGTAGTCGATGAAGTTGGTCATGCGATTCCCTCACGATCAGTAGCCCAGGTACGCATGACGCAACTCCTCGTCGTTGGCGATGTCGTGGGCGGGCCCGGATTTCACGATCTGTCCGAGGTTGAGCACGATCCCGGTCTTGGCCACGCGCAAGGCGGTCGCGGCGTTCTGCTCGACGAGCAGGACGGCCATGCCGGAGTCCTTCGCCATCTGACTGACCAACTCCAGGATCTGGGTGACGATCAGTGGCGCAAGACCGAGCGAGGGCTCATCGAGTAACAGGACTTGCGGCCCGCACATCAATGCCCGACCGATCGCCAATTGCTGGCGCTCGCCACCACTCAAGGTGTCCGCGCCGAGGCCTCGCCGTTCGCCTAGGACGGGGAAGAGCGAGTAGACGCGGGTGAGCGAGGTTCCCCGCTGGGTATGCGAGCGCCACATCCCGCCGAGCTTCAGATTCTCCTCGACGGTGAGATCCGGGATCGTCGAGCGGCCTTCGGGGACCAACGCGATACCCATGCGCGCCACGTCCTCGGGCTTGCGCCCTGTGATGTCCTCGTCGTCGAACAGCACCCGGCCACCTTGTGGCTTGACGAGTCCGGCGAGGGAGCGCATCAAAGTGGACTTCCCCGCACCGTTCGCGCCGATGACCGCCGTGACCCGGCCCGGGGGTACGTCGAGTGAGACATCGCGCAGCGCCTGCACCGCGCCGTAGCTCACGCTCAGTCCCTCGACCCGCAGCATCAGGCGCTCATCTCCCCTGCGTGCTCGTCATCGTCCTCGCCAAGGTAGGCGGCGAGCACCGCGGGGTCGTTGCGCACTTCGTCCGGACTGCCGGCGGCGATCACCTTGCCTGCATCGAGCACCCAGATCAGGTCGCACACCTCCATCACCAATTCCATGTGGTGCTCGACGAGCAGCACGGTCCGCTCGGGGATCCAACTGCGGATCAAGCGCCCGAGTTCGGCCATGTCACCCGCACCGATGCCCCCGGCGGGTTCATCGAGCAACAGCACCTTGGGGTCACTGACCAGCGCACGCGCCAACGCCACGCGCTTTTGCACCGGGTACGGCATCTCACCGGGTAACCGATCGGCTTCCTCCAGTACGCCGAGTTCGGCCATGACCGCATCGGCCTTCTCGCGCACGCGGCGCTGCTCGACATCGACCCACGGCAAGGCGAGTGCATCCGCGACGATGCCGGACTTCACGTGCGATGACGCGCCGAGCATGACGTTCTCCCGGGCGGTCAAGGAAGGGAACAGGCCGACGCCCTGCAAGGTTCGCGAGATCCCCAATGACGTCAAGTGGTGGGCGCGGATGTGCTTGAGTCGGTTACCTTCGAACTTCACCTTCCCCGAATCGGGCTTGACGAAGCCGGTCATCACGTTGAAGACCGTCGTCTTGCCTGCGCCGTTCGGCCCGATGAGGCCGGTCACCGTTCCCTCGGGGATGCCGATCGAGACGTCGTCGAGGATCTGCAGGCCTCCGAAGGCGACGCTGACCCCCACCGTCTCCAGCAGCGGGTGGGTAAGCGGAAGGTGATACTTCACGCGACCCCTCCCACACTCAGTAGGCGTCCCATGAGGGCGCCGTCGGTTGAGACAGTGTGGACGCCCGGTGAACCCCGGTCAACCAAAATGACAAAAGCCCCGGGACCGTGGTCCCGGGGCTTTTGGAGTCGCCTTACAGCTCGTCGTCGGCCGTTCGCTGCGGGTCGACAGGGATGCCCGGGCCCATCGTGGAGGACAAGGTCGTCTTCTTGATGTAGCGGCCCTTGGCAGCAGACGGCTTGAGCCGGTTGATCTCATCGACCACGGCGCCGAAATTCTCCTGCAGTTGCTCGGCACTGAAGGAGGCCTTTCCGATCGGGAACTGCAAGTTGGCGTGCTTGTCGAGCCGGAATTCGATCTTGCCGCCCTTGATGTCCCCGACCGCCTTGGCGACGTCCATGGTGACCGTGCCCGTCTTGGGGTTGGGCATCAGGCCGCGCGGGCCGAGCACCTTGCCCAGGGTTCCGACCTTGCCCATCATGTCCGGGGTTGCGACGACGGCGTCGAAGTCGGTCCAGCCACCCTTGACTTTGTCGAGCATGTCATCGGCGCCTACGTAGTCGGCTCCGGCTTCGCGGGCCTCATCGGCCTTCTCGCCACCGGCGAACACCAGCACGCGTGCGGTCTTGCCGGTGCCGTGCGGCAGGTTCACGGTGCCGCGGACCATCTGGTCGGCCTTGCGGGGATCGACTCCAAGACGCATCGAGACGTCGACGGTGGGGTCGAACTTGGTGGCGACGGTGTCCTTGATGATGGCGATGGCACCGGCCGGGCTGTACACCTTGTCGGCCTCGATCTTCTCCAGTGCCTGGTTGTAGGCCTTACTGCGCTTCATAACTGCTCTCCTTGTTCGGCAGATGTGGTCGACGAGCCGCGCCCGGCTCTCCCACGTGTGGACTATGCGGTTGTGGTTCGTGGGTCGTGACGCTACGCGCTGACTGTGATGCCCATCTGGCGGGCGGTGCCCTCGATGATGCGCATGGCAGCGTCGACATCGTTGGCGTTGAGGTCGGGCATCTTGGTCTCGGCGATCTCGCGCACCTGATCCTTGGTGATCGAGCCCGCCTTGACGGTGTGCGGAGTGCCCGAGCCCTTCGGAATGCCGGCCGCCTTCAAGATCAACTTGGCCGCCGGCGGCGTCTTCAAGATGAAGTCGAAGGAACGGTCCTCGTACACGGTGATCTCGACCGGGATGACCGAGCCACGCTTGTCTTCCGTGGCGGCGTTGTACGCCTTGCAGAAGTCCATGATGTTGACACCGTGCTGGCCGAGGGCGGGCCCGACGGGCGGTGCGGGGTTGGCTTGGCCGGCCTCGATCTGCAGTTTGATCAGGCCAGCGACCTTCTTCTTGGGTGCCATCTTCTTCTTCCTCTTGGGTGCTTAGTTCTTGTGGATCTGGTTGAAGGCCAACTCGACGGGTGTCTCGCGGCCGAAGATCTCGACGAGTCCGGTGACCTTCTGCGCTTCGATGTTGATCTCGGAGATCGTCGCGTGCAGTGTGGCGAAGGGGCCATCGACGACCGTGACCGAATCTCCGACGGAGAAGTTGATCTCGACCGGCGCCACGGCTGCGGCCGCTTCGTCGGACATGCTGGTCGGTCCTGCTGCGGCTGCCGGCTTCTTCTCCGGAGCGGGCGCGAGGATCGCGATGACTTCCTCGAGCGACAACGGCGAGGGGGTGTGGCCATTGCCGACGAAGCCGGTAACGCCCGGGGTGTGCCGGACCACGCCCCAGGAATCGTCGGTGAGGTCCATGCGCACAAGGACGTATCCGGGGAACTTGTTGCGGTTCACCTGCTTGCGCACGCCACCCTTGATCTCGGTGACCTCCTCCATCGGCACCTCGACCTGGAAGATGTAGTCCTCCATGTTCAAGGTGGTCGCGCGCGCCTCGAGGTTGCCCTTGACCTTGTTCTCATACCCCGAGTACGAGTGGACGACGTACCAGTCACCCGGTGCGATCCGCATCTCCTGACGGAACGCCTCGACCGGATCGAGTTCCTCGGCGGCCTCTTCCTCGATCTCCTCGGCCTCGGCCACGACCTCGGCCTCAGCGGCCAGCTCCTCGTCGGCTGCAGCGTCGACGAGGGCCTGCGCCTCGTCGACAACCTCGGCTTCGGCTTGCGCTTCGGCCTCGTCGATCAAGACGTCGTCGGCCGTGGGCTCGGGCTCGGTGAACTCCTTCTGCGCCTGCGCATCGCCGACGGGCTCGGGCTGAGAGACCGCGAAGGGGTCGGTGGCGGGCTGGTCCTGCTCGGACACGTGGGTGATCTCCTCGTTCGTGTGGGTCGGGGGCGTTAGTGGTGTCGGCAACTCGCGGGCGCGTGGTCTTGGCTCGATCAGCCGAAGACGAACAACACTCCTTGGGTGAAGACGTAGTCGTAGGCGGCGATGATCCCGGCCATGACCAGGACGAAGAACAACACCACGGTGGTGTAGGCGATCAGTTCCTTACGCGTGGGCCAGATGACCTTGCGTAGTTCCGCGATCACCTGCCGGATGAACAGCGCAAGGCGGCCGAAGGGCCCGCGATCGGGCGCAGCAGACCCGCCACCGGGTTGCCGACGCTCGTCGACGTCTGCCATGGCACGCACCTTCCGTTCGTTCTTCGTCTGTTCGGTCGGGGACCGATCAGCAGGGCCGAAGGGACTTGAACCCCCAACCGCCGGTTTTGGAGACCGGTGCTCTACCAATTGAGCTACAGCCCTCGGGCGGGCCACGACTCCCTCCCTGCCCACACAGCTTGACTACCTGTGGGCAGGCTGACGCCGTCGTACCGCGTGGAAGAGTGTACGTGCGGGGGCGCCCGAGCGTGCACCCCGGCCCCGCGAGCACCCCCGGTGCTGGTTGGATGCTCTCGTGACTGCTCCCGCCTCTCGTCTCTCACGCCGGATCGGCGCCATCAGCGAATCGGCCACGCTAGCGGTGGACGCCAAGGCCAAGGCCCTAGTGGCCGCGGGCCGCCCGGTGATCGGGTTCGGCGCCGGGGAACCGGACTTCCCCACCCCGGACTACATCGTTCAGGCCGCGAGAGAGGCATGCGGGGAGGCTCGCTGGCACCGGTACACCCCCGCGGGTGGCCTGCCGGCCTTGAAGGAGGCGATCGCGGAGAAGACGCTGCGCGATTCCGGTTGGCAGATCGGCGCCGACCAGGTCCTGGTCACCAACGGCGGCAAGCAGGCGCTCTACAACGCCTTCGCCGCCCTGCTCGATCCCGGCGATGAGGCGATCTTGCCGGCCCCGTACTGGACCACATACCCGGAGTCCATCGCGCTCGCCGGCGGCACGCCGGTGATCGTGCAAACCGACGAGACCACCGGCTACCGGGCGTCGGTCGAACAACTCGAAGCGGCCCGCACCGACAAGACCAAGGTGCTGGTGTTCGTTTCCCCCTCCAACCCGACCGGTGCTGTCTACTCCCCCGCCGAGGTCGAGGCGATCGGCCGCTGGGCGCTGGAGCATGGCCTGTGGGTCGTCACCGACGAGATCTACGAACACCTCGTCTACGGCAACGCCCAGTTCTCCTCGATGCCGGTGCTGGTTCCCGAGCTGTCCGATCAGTGCGTCGTGGTCAACGGGGTAGCGAAGACCTACGCGATGACGGGATGGCGCGTGGGCTGGATGGCCGGGCCCAAGGACATCGTCAAAGCCGCCACGAACCTGCAATCGCACGCCACCTCCAACGTCGCGAACGTCTCGCAGGTGGCCGCCTTGGCCGCGGTCAGCGGCAACCTCGATGCCGTCGAGGAGATGAAGGTCGCCTTCGATCGACGCCGACTCCTCATCGTGGACATGCTCGATGCCATCCCCGGGGTGCAGTGCCCGATGCCCGAGGGCGCCTTCTACGCCTATCCGTCCGTCAAGGGTGTGCTCGGCAAGACGATCCGTGGGACGACTCCGCAGACCTCCACGGAACTAGCCGCGTTGATCCTCGACGAAGCCGAGGTGGCGGTCGTTCCCGGCGAGGCATTCGGCACACCCGGGTATCTGCGGTTGTCCTACGCGACTTCCGACGAGAACATCACCGAGGGGATCACCCGCCTAGCTGCGTTACTCGGCGAGGCGACCTAGAGCGCGAGTCCCACCAACCGCGGTTCGGGGATGAGCTCAATCCCGTAACGATCGCGGACTCGTTCGCGGATGTCCCGCGCGAGCGCGAGGACCTCTGCGCTGCTCGCGCCACCGCCGTTGCACAGCGCCAAGGTGTGCTTACTGGACACGCGAGCGCGGGAACCGGTTAACGCATAGCCGGGTTGCACGCCGCAGGATTCGATCAGCCAGGCAGCACTGGCCTTGATGCCGGAACCCGATTCGTAGGTCGGGCATTCGCTTGGAAGCATCTCAGCGTCTTCCATCGTCAGGATCGGGTTGACGAAGAAGGAACCGACGCTCCAAGTGTCGTGATCGGATTCGTCGAGCACCATGCCCTTGTCCCGCCTGAGTCCCAGCACCGCGTGCCGGACGTCGATGCCTTCGGCCCACTCGCCTACACCGACACCTAGCGCCTGCGCCAACTGCCGGTAGCCGACCACCACCTCACCGGTGTAGGGCAGCACGAAGGTCACCTCCAGAACCACGTAGCGATCCGGTTGGGACTTGAAGACGCTCGATCGGTAGTCGAATCCGCAGTCCTCGGCTACAAGATCGCGGACCACGCGATCGTGTCGGTCCCACACGCGTACCAAGTCGATTACTTGCGAAACCTCGGCACCGTATGCGCCGACGTTCTGGATCGGGGTCGCGCCCACCAAGCCGGGAATCCCACTGAGCGGTGCCAGGGCACCGCATCCGAATTGCAGCGTGCGCTGGACCAGGGAGTCCCAGTCCTCTCCCGCGGCGACCACCGCGTGCACGAATCCGTCGCGTTCGAACATCTGCACACCGGTGCAGGCCACCTGAACGACGGTAGCCGCGAAGTGCTCGTCGCTGCACACGATGTTGGAGCCGCCACCCACGACCAGGACCGGTGCACCGAGGTCGTCGCATTCGACCACCGCTTCGATGCAGGCTTCTTCGGTGCGTGCCACGATCCAGGCATCGACCGATCCCCCGATGCGCATGGTGGTGTGGTCGGCGAATGTGGTCGACTCGACGTCCACCGGCCCGCTCACGCCGTCAGCCTATTCGCGCTTCAGCGTGGCGCGAGGATGTCCGTGCGGCCGCGGAAGCGCTGCAGGATGCGGTCGTAGGTCTTCTTCGATTGCTTGTCCCGGTAGGACGGTTCGGAATCGTGGTAACCGTGATGTCGGTCCTGCCGCAGTGGGAGTTCACCCGCCGGGACGACGATCCGACCGCCGGCTTCTCGTAGCAGCAGGCACCACTCCATGTCCGCGTTGCGGTAGAAACGGGCCTTGATGTCGGGGCCGACTTCCCGGGCAGCCTCCGTGCGCACCATCATCAGGTAACCAAGGACCGCATCGACGTCCCCCGGTCCGGCATCGGTGAAAGTGCGCCACGCATCGTCGACATCGACGTTGACCCCGCGCCAGCCGCTGGCCACGACACCCTCTTCCGCTAAGGATTGGACCATCGGGGTCACAGCATCGCCTTCGAGGACCGTGGACATGTCCAGCACCGCGAACGCCGGGCCGTCCGTCATCTCGATCGCCGCACGAACCACCGCAGCCCAGCCCAGTTGCGGGAGCGTTCCCTCCAGGTGCACTGCGCGCACTCGATCGGGGCTTGCCTTCTCCCAAGCATCGACACGCAGCCCCGCGCCGTCGACGTTCCCGCAATCGATCGCGAGGATCATCGCATCGCTAGGGGCATGTTCGACCAACGCGGACAGGCAAACGTCCACGTCATTGGGCCAGCCGTCGACGATCACCGTGAGCGCGATCGGCGCATCGATACGGATATCGATATCCGCCAACGCCGCGAACACCGCGAAGGGTGGTTTCTCGACCAGCTCGAAGCCATCCGGGGTGTCGACGACCTTCCACCCCGCCGCATCGATCGCAGCGCGCAAGTCATCGGCGCGGGCGAAGTCCTTGTCGGCCCGCGCCTGCGCGCGCTCGCGCGCGAGGGTTTCGATCTCCGAATACTCCACTCACGCCACCTTGATCGTCGCGATCGCCTTGCTCAATACGGTGACGTCCTCGCACACGGCGCGCAAGGAAATGTTCGCGACACCGTCGGCGATGCCGCTCACCGTCGCCGAGACGGTCAGCTCCGCGCCATCGGCATCGTCGGGAACCACCACCGGCCGCGTGAAGCGGCAGCCGTAGGTCAGCAGCCGGCTCGGGTCCCCCAACCAGTCCGTGACGACCTGGATCGCCAGGCCCATCGTCAGCATGCCGTGGGCGATGACGTCCGGCAGGCCGACATCCTTGGCGATCCGCTCGTTCCAATGGATGACATTGAAGTCCCCGGATGCGCCCGCGTAGCGCACGAGGTCGGCGCGGGTGATGGTGAATGTCCTGGCCGGGAGTTCCATGCCCTCGACGATGTCCATCACGCATCGCCCCCGTCGGTTCCGCGTGCCACGAGTACCGAGTAGCTGGTCACCACATGCTCCCCATCGACCGTGGCGATGTCCGCGCGCGTGGTGAGGATGTCGTTTCCCGCTGCCGATCGGATGTCATCGATCGTCACGGTGCACACCAACTCGTCTCCCGCCACGATCGGGCGGGAATACTCGAAGCGTTGGTCGCCGTGCACGACCTTGGTGTAGTCGAGTCCGAGTTCGGGATCTATCACGACGTTCTCGGCCGCAGCCATCGACAGCCGGATCGCGTAGGTGGGTGGCGCTACGAGATCGGGGTATCCGCGCTCGCGCGCCGCCTCGAGGTCGAGATGGATGGGATCGGTGGCGCCCAATGCCCGCGCGAATTCGCGGATCTTCTCCCGTCCGACCAGATACGCCGGAGCAGGTGGAAAACTACGGCCGACGAAATCCGGATTCAGGGCCATGGAAGGCGAACTTCTAGCGCGTTTCCTTGTGCAAGGTGTGCTTGTTGCAGCGCGCGCAGAACTTCTTGACTTCCAGACGATCGGGATCGTTGCGCCGGTTCTTCTTGGTGATGTAGTTGCGCTCCTTGCAGTCCTCGCACGCCATGGTGATCTTCGGACGAACGTCCGTGGCCTTGGCCATTTCTTCCTGCCCTTCGTGCGCCTGCTGCGCCTTCGTCTTGCTCGGTTGTCGTTACCGCCGTCGGTGGTAGCGGGGGCGGGACTTGAACCCGCGACACAGCGATTATGAGCCGCTTGCTCTGCCAGGCTGAGCTACCCCGCCCTGCACGGGTGTCACCACTGCCGATCAACTGCCGTGGATCCGCCCGCACTCCGAGCCCCAATACGGAATCGAACCGTAGACCTTCTCCTTACCATGGAGACGCTCTGCCGACTGAGCTATTGGGGCGTGAAGCCGGTAAAGCGTACCGGGGTGGATCGGGCGCCCCCACCCCAGCCCCGTGCTGCCGGCCACCCGAGATTGGGATTGACTAGCGGCATGACGGACAGGGCAAGCACGGTCGGTAGCGGCGCCCGCTGGAGCGTCGCGGACATGCCGAACCTAACCGGACGCACCGCGATCGTGACCGGGGCCAACTCCGGCCTGGGCTACTACACCGCCCAGGCCCTGGCCCGCAACGGAGCCGACGTGACCATGGCCGTCCGGGACGTTGCCAAGGGCAACTCGGCTCGCGAGGCGATGGGCCCGCAGCCCGGTTCACTCGAGGTCTGGCGCCTAGACCTCGCCGACCTGACCTCGGTGCGCACGTTCGCCGAGTCCTGGTCCGAAGTCCACGACAAGGGCCTGGACCTGCTGATCAACAACGCAGGCGTCATGGCCATTCCCCGCCGCGAGAGTGCCGATGGGCATGAGATGCAGTTCGCCACGAACCACCTCGGGCACTTCGCTCTCACCGGACTGCTACTACCCGCCCTGATCGCGGTGCCGCACTCGCGGGTGGTGAACGTGTCCTCCGGTGCCCACCGGATGGCCCGACGCATCAACTTCGATGACCTCATGGGCGAGAAGAAGTACAGCAAGTGGAGCGCCTACGCGCAAAACAAACTCGCCAACTTGCTGTTCACCTCCGAACTCCAACGACGCCTGGCCGCAAGCGACCTCACCGTGACGAGTTCCGCAGCCCATCCCGGCTATTCCGCGACCAACCTGCAAGGAGTCGGACCGGCAATGGCGGGGGCGTCACTTGAAGGCAAACTCACCGCGGTCGCCAATAAGGTCTTCGCCCAGTCCCCGCAGATGGGTGCCCTGCCCACCTTGTTCGCGGCGACGATGCCGGGCTTGCCGGGCAACTCCTACGTGGGCCCCGGTGGCTTCGGCGAGATGCGCGGGTACCCCAAACTCGTGGATCGATCCGAGGCGGCCAAGGATCCGGCTCAGGCCCGACTGCTGTGGGACGCCAGCGAGGATCTCACCGGAGTTCGTTACCCACTCGACTAAAGGGGAACTCCCCGCTCGAGAAGTGGCAGGTGCAGGATTCGAACCTGCGTAGGCTTACGCCGACGGATTTACAGTCCGCTCCCATTGGCCGCTCGGGCAACCTGCCATGCTGGTGGACAGCGCGGGAAACGATACATGCTCGGCAACTCAGTCCCGCAGGCCAACCTCGGCAAGAGCACGCTCCATGGTTTCCGCAGTGCTGATCTCGCCCAATATCCGTTCATCGAAGCCATCGGCCGGGACGCCGACGAACGCCGCGCCTGCGGCTAGGGCCGCCTGGGCGTCCCAGGTCGAATCCCCGACCATCACCGCATCGCGCGCATCGACACCCAGTAGGCGGCATGCCTCGAATACGCCATCGGCTTCGGGCTTGGGTTTGATCCGCGGATCTCGACCGACGACGAAGTCGATCTCGCGTCCAATCTCCAGGTCGTGGTAGTCGAGCACGGCGATTGCGACGTCCGCGGGCAACAAGGTGATGACCGCGGTGGGAATCTCGATCAGCACCTCTCGAATGTCCTCGATAGTGGGCATGAGCTCGGAACGAGGGATGGCCGCACGTTCATGCACCGCAATCGCATCGGAGACCGCACCCCACCGGGGATCATCTAAGAAAACGTGCAGCACGGACATGCACGCGAGGGTCGCGCGATCCCAGTCGGTATCGGGCACCTCGACGCCTGGCCATGCCCCGACCATGGCCCGCACGTCCTCGAGTGCGGCCTCGTAGTCGGTGAAGGACTGCAGGTCGATCAGCGTGCGGTCGAGATCGAGTAGTAGTGCCGACGGTCTGGTCATAGGGGCACTGTGGCAGTTGGCGGATCGACGCACGTCGGTATGCGCTCTTCGTTCCGCTGGGCGGCAGTAGGGTCGGATCGTCTCAGTCAGGAGGATTCATGGCCGACAGCAGTTTCGACATCGTCAGTGAAGTGGACAAGCAGGAAGCCGACAACGCCATCAACCAGGCGGCCAAGGAGGTTTCCCAGCGCTTCGACTTCAAGAACACCGGCACCACGATCGAGTGGAAGTCCGACATGGTCGTGGAGATCACGTCCTCGACCGAGGAGCGGGCCAGTGCCGCTCTCGATGTCCTCAAGGACAAGATCGTCAAGCGCGGGATCAGCCTGAAGGCCTTCGACCACGGTGATCCCCGTGCCTCGGGCAAGGAGTACAAGATCAACGGCACCTTCAAGTCAGGCATCTCCACCGAGCAGGCCAAGAAGGTCAGCAAGTTGATCCGCGACGAGGGACCCAAGGGCATCAAGACCCAGGTGCAAGGTGAGGAGCTACGGGTCACGGGAAAGAGCCGCGACGCCCTGCAGGAAGTGATCGCCCTGGTCAAGGGCGCCGACTTGGACTTCGCGGTTCAGTTCACGAACTACCGCTAGGCGTTCGGGTCGAGAGTGCGGATCTGGGAGACGAACAATCCGCCCATCGACACCCAGATCCCGATCGACAAAGTGTCGACCACCGTCCAGGCTCCAGCATCACCGAGGACCAAGAAGCCCACGGCGAGCGTTAGGAACACCAGGCCGAAGATGGACACATATCGCTGCCTGCGTTCGCTCATGTTCCGCGATCGGGTGTTCCCCTTGCCGGTGAGGCCCTGGTAGAGCCCGACCACTCCGAGCAGCGCGAGGGCTATCGCCATGAAGCCACCCCACAGCCCCCACTCGCCGACTGATTGCTGCAACAGCGCGACGATCAAGGTGACGAAAGCGACGATGAAATAGAACCAGCCCAGGACCTTGTTCTGCGCCGGCGTCCATGTACTCACTTCGATTCCCTCCAGGCGGTCAGTGATTCCCTGTCGTACACTAAAGCTGCTCGATTTTCGGCGGGGTAGTCGTACTCCGGACGCCATTCGAGGGCATCGAACGGACATACCTCGATACAGATGCCGCAGTACATGCACAAGCCGTAGTCGATCCGGAAATCGTCGAGGACGGCTACCTTCGTTGGTCTTCGCGATCCCTCTTGGGCGACCTCTTCGGTATGGGAATCCAAGGAGATGCACCAGGTGGGGCACTCCCGAACGCACAACATGCACGAGGTGCAATCCTCGGCCAGCAGCGCGATCACGCCCCGGCGCGGCGGCGGGCTCGTCGATTCAGCCATCGGGATCCACCCATTCCTCGCGGACACCGGGAGGCAACCGCCGACGACGACGCTGCTTTTCCTCCGCTCCCGGCCACGTGGTCCCCACCCGCTCGGGCAACGGCGTTTCCCGCCGCAACGGTGATCGCTTGGGGACAGCACGCAGCAAGAGCGGTTCCACCCCGTCCCGGTCGAGGAACTCGATGCCGAACATCTCCGCGGTCTCCCGCTCATGCCAATCGGCACCAGGGAACACGCCCAGCAAACTCGCGATACGTGGAGCATCCGCGGGAACGCTCGCCGCCAACATCGCCTCGTCCCCCGTGCCGGGCATCACCAGGTGGGCCAGGATCTCGATGGCTCCGCCCCGATCGACGGCCGTTAAGTAGTCCAGTGCCGCCAGGCCTCGGTCACGCTGCTCGCGCGCGGTCTGCACCCATCCCTCCGGCGCCACCTCGATGAACTCGCTCCGGGTGATCACTGGCTTACCATCGCATCGACGAGCCGCTCGAGTTCGGCGTTCAACGCCTCGGGACGCGGCGGACACCCCGGCACGTAGCCGGCCACCGGAAAACCACTCTCCCCGCTCCCGAATCCGATCCCGATCCCGATCCCGATCCCGATCCCGATCCCGTTGCGCACGGTGGGAGCGTCCCAATAGGGACCACCGCTAGTCGAGCACGCGCCGAAAGCCAACACCTGCACCGGGCCCCGCGTTGCCAGTTCCCGGTGCATCCGTTCGATCGCCGGTTCCAAGGCGGTGGTGACGGTCCCCGCCACGATGAGGATGCTCGGCCCGGGTTCGGGCTCGCCGCCTGGATCGGACTGGAGGAACCCCGCTGCCTGAGCGGCCTCCACCTCGAGCGCACAGCAGGCGAGTCCAGCCCCCACGACTTCCACCCGAGCCGAGGGCCGCGAGGTCAACCGCCACATGAACCGCAGGCTAGCGATCGTCCGCGGGCCGGAACCCCACATGGTCGTGCGACGCAAAAGAGAGCAGAATGTGACTTCCATCGCAGGGCGGACACCAACGCGCCCCGCTCGGCCACGAGGAAAACAGGAGACATGACCAAG
>Ga0180430_10002437_pt1 | contig 16782 bp, 12 predicted proteins | sample SS_ome_9_FD_132999 | JGI IMG/M metagenome (GOLD analysis project Ga0180430, IMG submission 132999) | Hypersaline lake sediment archaeal communities from the Salton Sea, California, USA - SS_1_S_2 metaG | ecosystem: Environmental > Aquatic > Non-marine Saline and Alkaline > Hypersaline >... | reverse complement strand
GAGAAAAAGGCTGCGGAGAGAAAGGCTGCAGAAGAAAAAAAAGCCGATGAGCAACCACGGGTTGCTAAAATGCCATTATTACCCGAGGTAGAGAAATCGGCAGACCTTCCCAAGTTGCCAAAGATCGATGAAGAGTTCGGCGAACTTTTAGTCCCCGATTTGACGGCTAGTCTTGCTCCGCCAAAAAAAGTTAAGCCCACGAAGAAAAAAGAACCGCTGGTTGCTACGGGAACACCGCTTCCCGACGACTTTGTCCTTTTCCCTAAGCCGAAGAAGGAGAGCAAGCAGGTCAAGGATGCGAAACGTGACGACGCGAAGCCGCAACCCCTCTCCGGTGTCTCGCACGAGGTGGAGGTACTAGAACTACCGAAACTGAGTCCTTCTTTGCCTAAAAACAAGAAAAAAAATAATAAGAAGGTAAAAGCACCCCAAAACGCGGCCGTCCCTCTCTATCCGAACACCGGCAACATTGATACACCGCCTACATTCTCGAACGATTAGCGTGGTGGGTTAGGATCGCGAAACCCTGCTATTTGCGGGGTTTTGAGTTCAAAATGGCAAGTTTTCGCCAAAATTTAGCGAAATTCCGCCTCTTTTAAGATCTTTGGCGCCCGAGGCTTTGCTTGACAGGGTCTCTTTTTTGTGGTAAATTGTCCAATATTTGTATTTTTGGCAATAAATTAAGGGACAAGAATGCCAGCTAATCTTACGCAACAGTATCTAAAAGCCCAGGAAGAGTACCGACGTGCGACCTCGCCGGAGGAGGAACTGTCGTGCCTGCAGGTAATGTTGCAGGAGGTCCCGAAGCACAAAGGGACCGACCATCTCCAAGCCCGCCTCAAGTCGCAAATTTCCGATCTAAAAAAGGATATTGCAAGCGACAAGCAGACGAGCAAAAAATCGCGTGGGCTGCGAATTCCTCGCCAAGGTGCAGGGACGGCGATTGTCCTAGGCGGCCCGAATGCAGGGAAGAGCCAACTCGTACGCTACCTCAGTGGTGTCGAGCGGGAGGTCGCAATTTACCCCTTCACCACCACGCAACCCGCGCCCGCGATGATGCCGTGGAAAGACGTGCAGGTGCAGTTAATCGACACGCCTCCAGTCACGGCCGACTACCTAGAAACGCATCTTCACGGTCTTATGCGAACCTCCGACCTTGCGCTCATAATGCTCGACCTCGGCAGCGACGACGGCGTGGAGCAATTCCAAGATGCCCTCACGAAGCTTGCCACCACCAAAACGCGGTTAGGTAACAGCACCTACCTCGACGAAGAGAACATTGGTCTGGCGCACGTCCGCACGTTTTTAGTCGTCAACAAGATCGATCTCCCCGAAGCAGCGGAGCGTCTTGAAATTTTTCACGAATTATGCGACGTTGACTTTCCCGAGTTCCAAGTTTCAGCCGAGGTTGGAACGGGAATGGAGGAACTCCGCGATGCCATTTACGCAGCAATGAACTCGCTGCGAGTCTATACAAAACAACCCAAAGCTAAGGAAGCGGATTTAACGCGACCCTTTACAATCAAGCAGGGCAGCACGCTCGTTGACTTAGCGGCGCTGGTCCACAAAGAATTTGCCGAGAATCTCAAGTTTGCGAGAATCTGGGGCGAAGCCGTCCACGACGGAACTGTGGTCAAGGGCGATTATGTCCTGCACGATAAAGATATTGTTGAATTACATATGTAACCTGAAAAGAAAGGAGCCCCCTGTGGCAAGCGTAAGTACTAGTGATTTTCGCAAAGGATTGAAAGTTCAAATCGATGGCGACCCCTTCATTATGTTTGAATGCAACTTTGTCAAACCTGGCAAAGGAGTGGCTTTCTATAAGTGTAAGCTGCGAAATCTCGTCCGCAATACGGTACTCGATCGCACCTACAAGAGTGGTGAGTCCCTCGAACTGGCCGACATCGAAGAAATTAAGTCGCAGTTCCTCTATAAGCAAGGCGACGTCTTTGTCTTTATGGACAGCGAAACTTACGACCAGTATGAACTTAGTGCAGAGCTCGTGGACGAAAATTGGAAATACCTCAAGGATGAAATGGTTTGCGATATGTTGCTCTACAACGGCAACCCGATTGGGGTCACACCCCCCAACCACGTTGTGTTGAAAGTAGAGTACTGCGAACCCGGCGCGAAGGGCAACACAGCCACGAACGTCACAAAACCTGTCAAAGTGGAGACGGGCGCAGAAATCCAATGCCCGGCGTTTGTCGAGACGGGAGAACTAATTCGCGTGGACACACGTACCGGTTCCTACATTGAACGTGTCAAAGAGTAACAGAGACAAAAATAAAAAGAGGGACGCATCTCAGTGGGATACGTCCCTCTTTTTTTCTTTTCTTACTTCTTTTTCTTCTTTGCAGCAGGTTTATTCGGTATAACCTGTGCTCGCTTAGCCCAAGCCTGCCAGAGCTTATCTAGCTCTTTGACTTTCTCAGGCATTTCCTTGGCGAGGTCGTGCATCTCGCAGCGGTCCTTAGTCATCTCATAAAGTTCCCACGCACCCCGACCGGCGGAGACGAGCTTCCAGTCGCCCTTACGCACGGCTCGGTTACCTTCGTGCTCCCAGTAGAGTATCTCGTCGTCACGCTTTTTGCCAAGCAGCATCGGGATAAGGCTCTCACCTTCACAGGGCGTAACCTTCGCGTCCTTCCGTTTCTCTGGATACTTCGCACCCGCAACGTCGAGGCTAGTAGCCATTAGGTCAATCAAGTGCCCAGGCCCAGCAACCCAGCCGCCCGTTTTGGTGTCGCTCTTCTTGAAGAAGGCAGGCCACGAAACGATCAGCGGCGACGAAATACCACCTTCGTGCTCCCAGTGTTTGTAGCGACGGAAGGGCGTGTTCGAAGCGTTCGCCCAAGGGAGACCGTAACCGATGTAGGTGTTATCGGTGCCGAGGGAAAGATCGAGGTCTGCACCACGGTGGACGGGACGCCCGTCGCGGGTCCACTTCGGGGCCATATCAAACTGCAAGGCATCTTTAGCCATTGCAGGACGACGCTCTTTCGTGTCGAGTGGTGGATGGATGCCAGCTTGCAGCCCAAACTTCTCAGCACAGGCGCCATTATCTTGCAGGAAGAGGATTAGCGTGTTCTCAAACTTGCCCTGCCGCTTGAGTTCCTCGACAATCTTCCCAATACCTTGGTCCATTCGGTCAACCATCGCGGCGTAAACTTCCATACGAGACGCTTGCACCTTTTTCTGCCTGTCATTCTGCGAGTCCCACGCTGGGGCAGACGGATCTCGTGGAGCCGTTGTCCACGCTTTGTCGATCAGGCCCAGCTCAATCATCTTAGCAAGACGCGTCTTACTGATTTTGTCCCAGCCCTGGTCGTAGTCTCCCTTGTACTTCGCAATGTCCTCGGGGAGCGCGTGCATCGGCCAGTGTGCCGCAGTGTAAGCGACGTAGGCAAAGAACGGCTTTTTCTTGCCCGACTTCTTCTCCTCTTGCTGATGCTCCTTGAAGAAGGCCACGGCGTTGTCGCTGATTGCGTCGGTGAAGTAGTAGGTTTTAGGCTTATATTTTTCATCATTTTCCGGTGAAATATTTTTGTTACCGCGCGCCAACGATTTCGGATCGAAGAAACTACCAGCACCGGAGACCATTCCGTAGAATTTGTCGAATCCGCGTTGGAGTGGCCAGTTATGCACATCGCCTGTGTCGTGGACGTTTTTTGTGACGTGCCATTTCCCAATCATATAAGTACTGTAACCCGCAGGCTTGAGGGCCTCGGCAATGGTCACACAGGTCGGCGCGAGTTCGCCACGGTAACCATCAGAACCCCGGTCGTTCATCATATGCCCAATACCTGCCTGGTGAGAGTAAAGACCTGTCAGCAACGCAGCACGTGTGGGACAACAACGGCCTGTGTTGTAGAATTGCTTGAAGCGTACTCCATCTTTTGCGAGCGTATCAAGAACCGGTGTCTTAATCTCACTCCCATAGCAGCCGATGTCGGAGATCCCCATATCATCCGACATAATAATAATGATGTTCGGTTGCGGGGCATCTTTGGGCGTGAAGTAATCGGCAGCCGGTGTGGTGGCGAACAGACAGGCAATAATTAAAATTGTCAAACAGGTTTGTCTAAATAAATGCATTTTTTAGTGGGGGTGAGAGTTTGGAAACGAATCATAACGATTACGCAAATTTCTTGTACCCTCGCATTCTAACGACGGGGCATTCCCCTGTCAAGTCCCTAACTGACTTAGAAAACCGTACTTTTTTCAAAACGAGTCGCCCCCCTCCTTGCTACACTAGGAAAAATATGGTATATTAGACTACTACTGTCTTGTTTTTTGTAACGATAAACAAAGAAGGATAATTTAAGGAGATTCGCGTGGCTCAAAAAGTACAGCTATCCACCAAAAACAGCACACCCATTCCCGGCTCGGACATCCTCATTGAATCGCTTTTGCGTCACGATGTGGACACGGTCTTTGCCTATCCTGGCGGTTGTGCTATCCCAATGCACCAGTCACTCACTCGCTACCGTGGTCAAGTCCGCGTGATTCTACCACGTCACGAGCAGGGTGGTGGTTTTGCTGCGCAAGGTTACGCACGCGCAACCGGCAAGGTTGGCGTTTGTATGACGACCAGCGGTCCAGGTGCAACGAATGCTGTCACCGCCATCGCCGACGCGAAGCTGGACAGTATCCCCACGCTCTTCATCACCGGCCAAGTTGGCACAGGCGTGATCGGTACTGATGCATTTCAAGAGACGCCCATCGTCGAGGTTTGTCGCAGCATTACGAAGCAGCATTATCTCGTTACCGATGTCAACGATATTGCGCAGGTAATGAACGAGGCGTTTTATGTTGCGAGTTCAGGCAGGCCCGGTCCCGTATTGGTTGACCTGCCGAAGAACGTCCAGAACGATTTGGCTGTTCCCAATTTTGACTCGCCGGTTGAGCTTCCTGGTTACTCCTTCGACGGTCTCTCGGCCTCGGATGAGGAAATTACTGCGCTGGCCGATATGATCGACGCAGCAGAGCGTCCGATTTTTTACGTTGGCGGTGGTATTGTCAGTTCGGAAGCGAGCGAGTCACTCCGCGAGCTTGTCAAGAAGGCCAATGTTCCTGTCACAACAACGTTGATGGCCTTGGGTGTTATTGCTGCGAATGACCCGCTTTGGCTCGGAATGCCCGGGATGCACGGCTCGGTTTACGCGAATGAGGCGGTCCACAACTGCGACCTGATCATCACGCTCGGTGCCCGGTTTGACGACCGCGTCACGGGTGCGTTGAGTACGTTTGCGCCGCACGCGAAGATTGCACACATTGAAATCGACCGCTCCGAAGTCAATAAAGTTCGTAAAGCCGACCTCGCCATCGTTGCGGATGTTGGTGATGTTATTTCACGCCTTTGTAAGAAGGTTAAGAAGGCAAAGATTGACGACTGGCACAAGCAGATTGCAGACTGGAAAAAGAGTGACCCACTCACTTACGACAAAAATTATCCTGACATTCTCGCGCAACACGCGGTTGAGACACTCTCGAAGCTTACCCAGAAGTTCGATCCCATTCTCACCACAGGCGTTGGTCAGCACCAGATGTGGGCGGCCCAGTTTTTTGAGCACCAAGCTCCGCGTCGGCACCTCACCAGCGGCGGCCTAGGAACAATGGGTTTCGGGCTACCCGCGGCAATGGGTGCTAAGGCGGCCTGTCCCGAGAAACTCGTTCTATGTATCGAGGGGGACGGCAGTATTTTGATGAATATGCAGGAAATGGCAACGTGCTTCTGCGAAGAGATTCCTATTAAGGTGTTGCTGCTTAACAATCAGCACTTAGGGATGGTGATGCAGTGGGAAGACCGTTTCTATCAGATGAATCGTGCACACACTTACCTCGGTCCTGTCCATCATCCAGAATGGGCAGGCGACGGTGACGGTAAATCACCCGCCACGCGTTACCCCGACTTCGTTGGTATTGCTCGCGGGTTCGGCTGGGGAGGAAAAAGTATCTTCAGCAAGAATGAACTCGAGGGAGCCATCCAAGAGATGATCGAATCGAAGGGTTCCTATTTGCTCGACGTTCAGGTGCCTTACCAAGAACACGTCTTGCCGATGATACCTGCCGGTACGAGCATTGCGGAAATGATTAAAGAGTAAGTAACTTGATTTTTTAAGGGCACCTCCGGAAATCGCTTGCGTCGCGAGAACGAGGATTTTTGCCTGCTCGGCAAAAGGACCGTTCGCTGCAGGAATTGAATTTCCGGCGGTGCCCGTTACTGTAAACACAGTCCCGCTCAATTAATTTCAAGGAGGAGCAAATGCCCAATTGGCAAGAATTTCGTAAACTACTCGAGCAACAGAAAAACGTCGTCATCGTTCCGCACCACCGGCCGGACCCCGACTGCCTCGGGAGTGCCCTAGCTTTGGCACATCTTCTAGAAACCTTTGGCTGCAACGCGACGGTCGTTCAGCCCCAGGCCACGCCACCTGGTTACCTCTTTCTTGACCCGGAATCTAAAATGCGGGTAATCGACGAAGAGGGGATGTCAGAATTTTGCGCCGCCGCAGATTGCATCGTACTCGTGGACACCTCGGCTTGGGCGCAGCTCGGTGCAATGCGTGAACACGTCGAAAAGTTCGAAAAACTTCGCGTGGTGGTTGACCATCACGAGGTGGGTGATGCCGATTTGGAAGCCGAGTTCTTCACCGATTCAAAAATTCCGGCTACGGCTGAACTTGTTGCCGGTGCTTACACCACGCTCGAAGTTCCACTAACTGAGCAAGTGGCAACTTGGCTCTACGCTGGAATTGTAACCGACAGCGGTTGGTTCCGTTTCCCAGCAGTCACCGCCGAGACCTACCGTACTACGGCTTTACTCGTCTTAGCCGGTGCCTCACCGCCGCAGGTGTACAAAGAGCTGCACGAGCAAGAGCCCATTTCGCGACTGCATTTAATGGGTGCTATTCTTTCTCGCATCAAATCTTTGCAAAATGGGAGAATCGCCTACACTTACCTCGACTGGGATGACTTCGAGCGACTTGGGTCACACCCTTCCGAGAGCGAAGACCTGATCAACATTTTGCTTACCGCCGACACCGTTGAGGTAGCCGTCCTTCTCGTAGGGCTGAAAGCCGGCGGTTACAAAGCGAGTTTCCGAAGTCAGTGCACGATGAATTGTGCGCAACTTGCCAAAAAGTTCGATGGTGGAGGACACGCGAAGGCCGCAGGAGCAACGCTCCACACCAACCGCGATGAGGCGATTGCCCAAGTAATGGCGCAAACGGAAAAAGACTGGAAAGAAAAGGCCTAAAAACAGGCGGGTTCAATTTATTGAACGTTTTCAGTCTGTCCTTTCCGAGCATCACCCGTCGCGGCCAACGTGGCTGTCCTTCTGACGGAAATAGAACCGCATCGGAACTTCTGCTACGTCGAACTCGTCACGAAAAACACTCTGCAGATACCGCTGGTAGTCCGCCGCGAAGCCCTTCGGCTTGTTGGTGAAAAAGACAAACGTTGGCGGTTCGATCCCCACTTGCGTTGCGTAAAAGATTTTCGGCGTTCGGTTCTCAAAGCGGGGTGGCGGATGGTCGGCCAGTGCCAGTTTGACCACCTCGTTGAGTGCCGGCGTGGGTACGCGACATTGTGTCTGCTTGAAGACCATCCGTGTGTGACGCAGAAGCCGCTCAATATTTTTCCCCGTTTTTCCTGTAATAAACGCGATGGGGACGTGTTCCATCATCGGGAAGGTGTCGTAGAGATAGTCGGCCCAACCCTCTGTTGCCGTCTCACCGACGAGCAAGTCCCATTTGTTCACCACAAAGACACACGGCTTGCAATTTTCCGCGATGTAGTGGCATAACTGTTTCTCAACCTTGCTAATCTGCTGCGTTGCATCGAAGAAAAGGAGTGTTACATCAGCTCGCCGAATACTTCGTTTGGAACGGTGGATGCCGAAGAAATCGACATTCTTCTTGACACTTTTACCACGACGAAAACCGGGCGTGTCGATCGCGAGTAGCGGTAGTCCGTCAAGTTCAAAGCGAATGTCAACACTGTCGCGCGTTGTTCCGGGTACCTCCGAGACGATCATTCGCTCATCGCCAACGAGGGAGTTGATGAAGGTACTCTTTCCGACGTTTCGCCGTCCGATGAGCGCAACTTTCATCTCTTCCCGCATCGTAGCCACTTGCTCCGCCTGGGAGAGTTCCTCTTGCGTAGGGATATTCTCCAAAATGTAGGCTAGCAGTTCATTGCGACCTTGATTGTGCGTGCAACTGGTCGGGATGATGGAGTAGCCGAACGTCTCGAAGTCGTAAGCCTCCATTGCAAGCTTGTTATTGTCGGCTTTATTAGCCACAAGGACTACCGGCACGTTCGCCCTACGCAGCCGCTCTGCCGAGAAATTGTCGAGTGATGCCATTCCTGTTTGAATGTCAACCACAAAGAGGATCAAATCGGCCTGGTCAATCGCGAGCTGAATCTGACGCTCGACATCATCGGTGAGCTTGTCCGGATCTTCAATCCCCATCCCACCGGTATCGATTAGTTCGATGAAGCGTTCCTCCTCAATTTCCATTAAGTAGGTCATTCGGTCGCGAGTGACGCCCGCCATGGAATCCACAATGGCTATACGTTTACCTACGAGCCAGTTGAAGAGGCTTGATTTTCCGACGTTGGGACGTCCGACGATGGCGACTTTGGGAATAGACATTGGGAAAAAGGAGTGGGTGGGTTTATGGTTCGTCCTACAAATTAAATTCTTTGTACTTTTTTCGTGGAATGGATACGCCTAAGGCTATTCCCACTCAATCGTTGCAGGTGGTTTGCTCGAAATGTCGTACACGACCCGGTTGACTCCCGTGACCTCGTTGATGATTCGCGTCGAAATGCGAGCGAGTACGTCAAAAGGAATTCGGCTGAAGTCGGCCGTCATAAAGTCTTCGGAGTCAACACTTCGCACCGCAATTGCGTTCTCATACGTGCGGTCGTCGCCCATCACGCCAACACTCTGCACCGGCAACAACACCGCAAAGGTTTGCGATGTACTACGGTAAAGGTCGGCAGCTTTGATCTCTTCGATAACAATGGCGTCGGCCTCTCGCAGTACCACGAGCTTCTCTTTGCAAACCTCGCCAAGACATCGCACTGCTAACCCCGGGCCTGGGAAAGGGTGTCGCCAAACGAGATCGTCTGGTAATCCTAACTCCAAACCGAGCTGCCGCACCTCATCCTTGAAGAGGTCACGCAGTGGCTCAACGAGCTTGAACCCGAGCTTTTCGGGCAAACCGCCAACGTTGTGGTGGAGCTTAATCGTGGCTGCAGGTCCGTCAGGCGAACCGCCGCTCTCAATCACGTCGGGGTAAAGTGTACCTTGGGCGAGGAAGTCGGCGTTCTCCACCTTCTTGGCCTCTTCCTCAAAGCATTTGATAAATTCGTGACCGATGCGTTTCCGTTTTTCTTGAGGTTCATCAATACCGGCCAAGACATCGAGAAATTGTTCCTCCGCCTCAACGACGTGCAGGTCGGTCTTGAAGTGGTCGGTGAACTCAGCGATTACGCCTTCGGCTTCATTTTTCCGGAGCAGTCCATTATCGACGAGAATGCACGTAAGCTGATCGCCAATCGCGCGTGAGAGGAGTGCCGCAACGACGGAGGAGTCGACGCCACCAGAAAGTCCGCAAATGACGCGGCTCTCACCAATTTCTTCACGCATACGAGCAATGGTTTCTTCAGCGAAGTCACCAATTTTCCAAGTTCCATCGCAACCACAAATCTTGGAGAGAAAGTTCTGCAAAATCTGGTTACCCTGCGGTGTGTGCGTTACCTCGGGATGAAATTGAATACCGAAGATCGGCTTCGATTCGTGTCGTACCGCAGCAGAGGAGCAGGTTGACGTGGAAGCCAACGCAACAAAATCCTGCGGCGCACCGTTGACCTGGTCGCCGTGACTCATCCAGACGGTAGTCTCAGCGGAGATGCCCTCGAAAAAGGCTTCCTCTTGACCAACGTGGTTCACGTGGAGCGTCGTTTTTCCGTACTCGCGTTTACTCACACCACTAACGGAGCTACCAAAAAAATCGCAAATCAGCTGCATTCCATAACAAATTCCGAGAATGGGAATGCCCAACTCAAAAATTGCTGGGTCACATTTGGGCGCACCTCCTGCTGAAACACTCGCAGGTCCGCCCGAGAGAATCAGTCCCGCCGGCGCAATCTCGCGGATACGTTCTGCAGAAAGGTTGTGTCGCACGATCTCACAGTAAACGTGTTGACCACGCACGCGGCGCGCGATTAGTTGTGCGTACTGCGAACCAAAATCGAGTACGAGAACCTTCTGTTTTGTAAGTTTATTGATCTTTTTTGCCATAGGATAGCCTCATTAATCGGATGTCGAACCAGGGCTTGCAAGCGAGGTATTTTTACCCCCTTCTTACAGAGCAGCCCCAGCAGATAAAGTCACCTTCTCCATTGTAGCGTAGATTCCACAAAATTCTAGGGGGAGGGGCTTAAAAGCAGAAAGTGTAACAGAAATCAATTACGGGCGTAATTCCCGCAGTCCAGCCGACTTTCGCCAGCCGTTCGTCAGTGCCAAGGCACGTGGCTCTTTCGCGAGGAATTTCACCAACTGCGAGACCGTGGTGCGTCGCGATTCAGTGAGTTTTGCGAGATCGCCAGTGAGAGGTGCCAGAGCATCCAGCAGTTCGGCCAGCAAAACCGGGAAGTCGGCGTGCTCCGCAGCAACAACAATCCGAGTCCCTTGCAAGCGTGAGAGCCAAAGTTGTGAAGGGGCCTCCCTCGGTGGCAGCCGATGCTCTAGGGCCAGCAGGAGTCGCAGTCGTCGCAGGGCAACCTCTCTGTTCGCCGCTTGGGAACGACGTTCGTTGGCTTCGGCGACAATGCCTGTAGGTCGGTGTTTAAGAACAATGGCAGTCTCAACCTTGTTGCGGTGCTGACCTCCGGGTCCACCGCGCCGCAAACGTTTTTCGTCACACGCACTACGCAAGGTAGCATCAGGAAGTGCTGCGGGATGCACAGGAGGTGAAGGAGTGGCAGTCATTGCTCAGCTTTTAATTTTTGAAGCAACGGAATGTTGCTCGCCAGTAGGTCACGGTGTGTGAGTAACTCATCAAGCGTCAACCAACAAACTTCAGATACTTCGGCGTGATTGGGTTTCAACATTTCCAAAGGTTGCTCAGTCTGCACTTGCCACCATTCGAGAGCAACGTTCCAGTCGGTGGTGCTCTCGCCCATTTTTTTTGTTGGCGTAACGTCGAGTCCCAACTCTTCGCGGAACTCGCGCACGAGTGCGTCTTGGGGTGTTTCTTCGGGCTCAACGCCACCTCCGGGAAAACAGATTTTCTCGGCAGCGATGACACGTTTGGAACGACGGATTGCTAGGTAGCGTCCTTCTTGTTCGAGTATTCCAGCAACTCCGCATCCCGGCGTTTGAGCCTCATTTTTAAGCAATTTACGCACTACTCGCTGGATCGTTTTGGGAAACTCCGACCGCAATTGTGCAAACGTCGGTGTAGCCGAGCGGTGCGGAATAACCACGAAGTCGAACCCCACAGGCAACTGCGGAAGTGTCTGCCGAAAAGTCTCACGAAGGAGACGTTTACATCGGTTGCGACGTACCGCATTACCCACCTTACGCGAAACAACCAACCCCAGCCGAGAGTAGGAGCCGTAGTTTCTCGCAGCAAAAAGAATTACATAATCGTCGGAAACACGAACCTCCTGATCCATCACATTCGCAAACTGCCACTTAGCTAAAAGCCGAAGCGTTTTGGGAAAGGAGAATTCTTTAACCACGAGCGTTCCTCGCCACGAGCGTCATCTCCTCAAGATAGGATTTCCGGTCGCTCTGTCGGAAGAAGTCGGAACCGGCGACGAATAAATCGACACCTGCCTCGGCAACGAGTGGTAGTGTTTCGAGGTTGATACCACCGTCAACACTTAGCAGTAACTCTTCGCCACCCCACTGACGCAGTTGACGTATTTTTTCGACGGCGACGGGATTAAATTTCTGTCCGCCAAAGCCGGCCATCACGCTCATTACAAGCACCATCTCGCAATCGTTAATGTAAGGCTTGACGCTCTCGACGGGGGTCGGTGGGTCAAGACAAAGGCCGGCTGGAATGCCTAGGTCGTGGATTGCGTCGAAGAGGAAACGCGGGTCGGCGTGCGCCTCAATGTGAACCGTCAGCATATCCGCACCTGCATCGAAGAAGGGCTTGATGTAATGCTCAGGGTTGTCGAGCATCAAGTGGACATCAAGGGGTAACTTCGTCTCACGACGGATCGCTTCAACAACTGGCACGCCGAAGCTGAGGTTCGGGACGAGATGCCCATCCATAATGTCACAGTGGAGCACTTCCGCGCCTGCGGCCTGGCAAGAAGCAATTTCGTCGCCAAGATGGGCAAAATCACACGCTAGGAGCGAGGGTGTTAGGACAGGCGATTTTTCACGAATTTCGGTGATGGTTTTATGATTTTTCATTATGACACAATTCTACACGATAAAATGCAAATTGTCAAGCGAGGGAAAATTGTAACAAAAATCAAGATGACTGGTTTTTTGCGAATTCTGCCCATTTTATGTAACTTAACTTGAAAGAGGCGTTCCGTTGTGCTAGAATGGTTTGTAAATACGTGAATGAATGTCTTATGGCTTATCACTTATCAAATAACATTTAGAAAAAGAGGTAGAGATGCGTTTTTTGGATCATTTGAAAATACGTAGTAAATTTATTGTTGTAATCGGCTCGCTGCTAGTTGTTCTGCTAGGCGTTGGGCTTCTCTCAATTGTTGCAACACGCATCATTCACAGCAATACCGAGAAAACGGAAAACGCTGCTCAGCTGGCCGAGAAGATGAAGAATCTTGAAATTGCACACCTGCTCTGGATGCAAAAGCTAGAGACTATGCTTCTCAATAATGAGCCAGTCCCCAAAAAATTCGCCGTTGACGGTAGGAAGTGTGGTTACGGTAGCTGGTATTACGATAAAGATGAGCGAAAGCTTTTCCTTGAGACCTATGGTAAAGATTCCCTAAAATATCTTGACGCGATTAAGCAAAACCATCTAGACCTTCACACCTCAGCGAAAGACATTTTTGCGAAGTGGAAGCCGCGTCACGTGGGCCTGCGTGATATACTTCGACAACGTCTCGCCGACCACCTTTCGTGGACGATTCAGCTCCAGCAAGAATTATATTCTCAGCAACCCATCACCGTCCAAGTTGATGGGAATATGTGTGCCTTTGGGAAATGGCTCAACACAGGGTGTAAAGACTTCGAGAATGCATGGCCTTATTTCAAGGAAGCAATGAAGCCAATTCGCAAGGAACATATTGAGTTACATTTACTTGCACAAAAAATTGAACTAGCTAAAACCCACGAAGAGAAAGTTCACATTTTTGAGAATGAAGTGCTAGTGCTGCTTGGCAAAATACGAGAGCAATTCGGCGCCATTATTACAGTGGAAGATAAAATTATTGAGGATCAGGACGCTGCGATTAAAATTTTTCACGACAAATCGATACCAAGCAAAAACAAAGTCGTTGGTGCCATTCGGGATACGATCGTAATCCTGAACAAAGAGAAAGAAAAAACGGTTGTGAGCTAGAAACACTTATGAACAATGTAGAGCTAACGCTTATTATTTGCCTCATCGTTGCTTTGCTCTGCTCTTTTGCGATCTCTTGGCGTCTAGTTAGCTCACTCGTTAAACCCTCACGAATGGTTACGGATCTTCTGAGTACGTTCAGTGAGGGCAATATCGAAGTCAACAGTGAAGATGTTACTTACCTCAACAACGACCTGAATAACCGTCGTGATGAGATGGGACAAATGTCAATAGCCCTCCAAAGTTTGCGAGAATATCTTAGTAGCAAGGCTAAAACGGCACACGAAATTGCTCAGCACAATCTCAACACCCAATCAAAAATAGCTTCCAATAAAGATGTTTTGGGTATCTCCTTTGACGAGATGATCAGCAGTCTCAACAGTGCGTTCGTTGAGGTGCAAGATGCTTCTAAGATGGTCAACAGTGGCGCATCGCAATTGCGTGATGCCTCAAGCAATCTCGCCGATGGAGCTACCGAACAAGCATCTTCGATTGAAGAAGTGAGTGCATCACTTCTCGATTTTGAGAGTGGAGTCCAGAAAAATACGCAACAGGCCGTCGAGGCGAACAAGTTGGCGAGCGATACGGTTCGCGTGGCCAATGAGGGCTCGGAAAAGATGGAACAAATGTCGGACTCGATGGTCAGGATCGAACAGAGTGCCCAGCAAACGCAGGCCATTATTGGCACGATCGACGATATTGCTTTCCAAACGAATCTTCTTGCTCTCAACGCTGCGGTTGAGGCCGCTCGTGCTGGCCAACACGGTAAAGGGTTTGCCGTTGTTGCCGAGGAGGTTCGCAACCTCGCTACTCGGTCGGCTAAGGCCGCAGGCGAAACAGCAGAATTGATTAAAGGAAGTAATCATGAAATTACCAGTGGCGTTGAGTTGTCACAACAAACGGCCGAGGCTTTCCGTAAAGTTGCTGAAAACGTTCGTGATGTTGATAGAATCATCGATGAAATTGCTGGTGCTTCACAAACGCAAACGAAAGATTTGAAGGGCGTTAACGAAATTCTTGCAACGATTGAAAGTATAACACAAAATAGTGCGGCCAATGCGGAAGAGACTTCGTCATCCTCACAAGAAATGAGTTCACAAGCGACGATCCTGCATCAACTGGTTAGTAGTTATCAGTTACGGGACACCGAAATGGGCGAAGAAATCATCGCCGAGTGGAAGCCTGAGTATTCTGTCAAAATTAAAGATATGGATGAACAGCACCAACGCTTGTTCATGCTGACAAACCAACTTTACAGCGCTATCCAACGTGGATCAGGGAGAGATATGCTTGCGGCCGTGTTCCGTGGTCTGAAAGACTACACGCAAGACCACTTTGCCTCCGAAGAAAGGTTGATGAAGAGATATCATTATCCAAATCTTAAAGAACATGCTCGTAGCCATCAACAATTGACAGCACACGTTGAAGAGCTAGCCAAGAAGTTTGCGCGAGCAGGTAGCGACCAGCCAACCCCGCAGGATATAATATCCTTCCTGCAGGATTTTTTGGCGACCCACATCCTCCGAGAGGACAAAGACTACGGAGACTATATCACACGAGCGAGATAGCATTCTCAGGCAAACAGGATTGATTCGGTCTGCGACAAGCTGCTGCGTCCTTGTCGCAGGCACAAAACCTGTTCTTTAAGGCTTAGCAGCCTTTGCTTGGGCTTTTTTCTTTTCCAGTTCTTTCAACTTTTCCAACTCTTTCTGCTTTTGCAGTTCTTCCTGCTTTTTCAACTCTTCCAATCTCCTCTGTGCTTCCAACTTCTCCTGCGCTTCCTCCTCTCTCAACGCTTCAATCAACTCCTTAGCACCGGTCACCAGAAGACCCTCCCGACTTTTTTCAGACTTCTGAATTGCTTGGACAATTCTTTTGTAGTCGGCATCGTTCTTGTCCTTGAAGACGGGAGTTTCATCCTCCTTCTGGCACAACCCCCAACCGCCTGCCTTTTTGGCGAGTGGTGCAAGGACGGCTGCACTGTGCGTGGGGTTCGTGAGATTGAGGTGCCGTACACGCATCCCACTCGGCGCAATCCCCCACTGTCCCGCGAGACCGCCCACGTGGCGACCAATATGCGAAGCGTTCAGCCCCGACTTTTCATCCGGCATAAATTGTTTCGGATCGTGGCAAGAGGCACACCGTCGTGCGTGCACCGCCTTGAGTTCTTTTATCGCATCATCCTTCAATTGCATTGGTGGTACTTGCGTGTAATGGCTGAAAAAGGGAACATTCGAGTCGATCCAAAGGAAGACCCGCAGTTGTTCGTCAAACGGAATTTTTTTCTCACAATGCTTTGGGTCTTGAATGTGCTTCGTTACTTTACTTAGCAAAGTTCCGCGACTTAGGGGTGCATGCTCGTCACTGTCATTGGTTGGCTGGGAGTGCGTGTGCCCCGTGCCAGGCGTGAAGTGAACGAACCCACCATCAGTCAACTGCATATATGACATATTGTAGGCCGTCGTTTTGTCGCCCGTGAGGTTCACGTTGCCTTTGGGTTTCTCGCCACTATGACAACGGACGCAGTATTTATCTAGCACCGGCTGCACGACAGTCTCGTATTCAATAATGCCGTTCGTTCCCCAGTCGGGCATCTTCGGACGGACCGGCGGTTTCTTCATCGCAAGGGGTGTTTGCGAGCGGCCGGGCGGCGAGTCAATGCCTTTCCGTTGCTCGTGACAGCCAACACAACTGCGGACCTCGCCGGGCATCATATGGAAGTCGGAACCTTGTGTCATCAGCATACGACCATCTTTGTCGAGGACGTGGAAGTAAAGACTTCGTAATGCGGGAACCTCGAAGTGCGCTGAACCATCTTTCTCAATTGGCACCAATCCAATACAACGGTTGACAAACCAGATGGTACCAACGCCAATCGCGCCGCCGCGTCCGTGAGACTGCAAGGGCTGCTCCATTACAGCGAGATATTTTGCTTGACCACGCTTGACCTCCGGCTCAATACCGAGGTAAACATCTTGCAACATCAACGTCCCTTTTTCTCCCCAGTTAGGGTCGGTCAACAAACGCTTGTGCAGATCGACATTCGGTTCCCAATTGACGGTCTCGCATCTGTCGGGCACGACGCGCGGACGCTTCTTCGCAATAAAAGGCTGGGCCGAGTGAATACCTCGCGGGCTGGCCGCTTCGAGGAGACACTTCCGGTTGCCACTACGATCGTAGAGGTACAGTGCAACCTTGTTCT
>Ga0180430_10002436_pt1 | contig 16786 bp, 13 predicted proteins | sample SS_ome_9_FD_132999 | JGI IMG/M metagenome (GOLD analysis project Ga0180430, IMG submission 132999) | Hypersaline lake sediment archaeal communities from the Salton Sea, California, USA - SS_1_S_2 metaG | ecosystem: Environmental > Aquatic > Non-marine Saline and Alkaline > Hypersaline >... | reverse complement strand
GTCTATCGCCAACGACTGGCTCATCGTGGGGTCATCCTTCGGCGGAATGCCGACTTTCTCACGAGCTTCTTCCTCTGCTTTCTGCCGATCCTGATCGTCTACCACCCTGTCTTCATGCTCGGCGTCGATCAAGCCAAGCGGGGAGCCGTGCCGCCGGTCGCCGTCTGGTTCGGCAACCTGCTGATCGTGCTCTGGGGATGGTGGCTCCTCCGGCAGGTCGTCCGCCGCTAGGATCAACTCCGAACCGACGCAGCCGCCCGCCAGAAGAACGCACCGCCCCGCATGAAGACGATGAAGGCCCTGGTGAAACGGAAGGCCGAACCGGGCCTCTGGCTGGAGGACGTGCCGGTTACCGAGATCGGGATCAACGACGTCTTGATCCGGGTGGACCGCACCGGGATCTGCGGCACCGATCTCCATATCTATAACTGGGACGCCTGGGCCCAGAAGACGATCCCCGTGCCGCTGGTGGTGGGGCACGAGTTCGTCGGCGAGATCGTGGCCGTCGGCTCGAACGTCAACGACTTCTTTCCGGGGGAGATCGTCTCCGGCGAGGGGCACGTCGTCTGCGGCCGCTGCCGCAACTGCCTGGCCGGCCGGCGGCATCTCTGCAAAAGCACCTCGGGGGTGGGCGTCAACCGGCCCGGGGCCTTCGCCGAATACCTGGCCCTGCCCCAGGCGAACGTCTGGCATCAGGCGCCGGGGATCGACCTCGACGTGGCGGCGATCTTCGATCCCCTCGGCAACGCCGTGCACACAGCCCTCTCCTTCGACCTGCTCGGCGAGGACGTGCTGATCACGGGGGCCGGCCCGATCGGAATCATGGCGGTGGCCGTCGCCAAGCACGCCGGCGCCCGCTACGTGGTGATCACCGACATGAATCCCTACCGGCTCGACCTGGCCAAGCGGATGGGAGCGACCGTGGCCCTCGACGTCCGCTCGGGAAACCTCCCGCAGGTGATGGCCGACCTCGACATGAAGGAAGGCTTCGACGTTGGCCTCGAGATGTCGGGCTCGCCGGCCGCCCTCCGGCAATTGCTCGATGCGATGTGCCACGGCGGCAAGATCGCGATGCTCGGGATTCCCGCCGAGCCGATCGCGATCGACTGGAACACGGTCGTGTTCAACATGCTCACGATCAAGGGGATCTACGGCCGGCAGATGTACGAGACCTGGTACAAGATGACCGTCATGATCCAGAGCGGCCTCGACATTTCCCCGGTGATCACCCACCGGTTTCCGTTCACCGAGTTCGAACAGGGCTTCGCGGCGATGAAGAGCGGCGAGAGCGGCAAGGTGATCCTCAACTGGCGGGACGCATGAGGAGGGCAGCCGCATGAGCCGGGAATCGCTCTGGGAAGCGCTGGCGGAGCAGTCGGCCGCGATGCGGTCGGCCGGCACCTACAAGACCGAGCGGTTGCTCGAGGGACCGCAGCGGGTCCGGATCGAGGTGGGGGGCCGCACCGTCCTCAACATGTGCGCCAACAACTACCTCGGGCTGGCCGACCATCCCGACGTGGTGGCGGCGGCCCGGGCGTCGCTCGAGGCGTGGGGCTACGGCCTGGCGAGCGTGCGATTCATCTGCGGCACCCAACGGCTCCACAAGGAACTCGAGGCGAAACTCAGCTCGTTCCTCGGCCTGGAAGACACGATCCTCTACAACTCCTGCTGGGACGCCAACGGTGGCCTGTTTGAGACGATCCTCGGGCCGGAAGACGCGATCATCTCTGATGAACTCAATCACGCGAGCATCATCGACGGGATCCGCCTCTGCAAGGCGAAGCGGCTGCGGTACAAGACCAACGACATGGCCGACCTGCGGGCGAAGCTGGCGGAGGCCACCGACGCCCGCTACCGGATGATCGCCACCGATGGCGTGTTCTCGATGGACGGGCATCTGGCGAATCTGCCGGCCATCTGCGAGTTGGCCGACGAGTTTGACGCCCTCGTGATGGTGGACGACTCCCACGCGGTCGGCTTCGTCGGCCCCCGCGGCCGGGGCACGCCGGAGCACTTCGGCGTGACCGAGCGGATCGACATCCTCACCGGCACCCTCGGCAAGGCCCTCGGCGGTGCCAGCGGTGGTTACACCTCCGGCCGCAAGGAGCTCGTCGAGTGGCTGCGGCAGCGGTCGCGGACGTACCTCTTTTCCAACACGGTCGCGCCGCCGGTGGCGGCGGGCGCCCTCAAGGCCGTCGAGATGCTGGAGGCTTCGACGGCCCTCCGCGACACGCTCGAGGCCAACACCCGCTTCTTCCGCGCGGAGATGACCGCCCGAGGTTTCTCGATCCTGCCGGGCGAGCACCCGATCGTGCCGGTGATGCTCGGCGACGCGGCCCTGGCCACGAAGATGGCCGAGGGCATGCTCGGCGAGGGGGTGTACGTGATCGGCTTTTCCTACCCCGTGGTGCCCCAGGGGAAGGCCCGAATCCGCACCCAGGTCTCGGCGGCCCACTCGCGGGCCGACCTCGAGCAGGCAGTGGCCGCCTTCGAGGCTGTCCGCAAAACAATGGGAACGAGGGTCAATTCCGAGCGACATCTCGGCCGGTAACCCGGCCCAAGGCCACGCCTTCTTCGGCCGCCGAGAATAAACCGCACCCTTTTTTCTTCGGAGGTATCATGAAGGACCGGGCCGCTCCACGTCTCGTTTAGCCTCACGATCATGGCCAGCATCGACCACCGGCTTCGCCTCTCTCATACGGTCATCCGCCGTCTTTGGGTCGGCTTTTTCTCCTGCGTGACGGCGGCGGCGGCGGCTGCCGGGGCGGATGAACACGCCGGCGGAGGTTTTCTCGAGGTCCGCGGCACGCGGCTGTTTCTCGAGGACAAGCCCTTCGCCGAGATCAGCTTCAACAAGTTCGATCTCTTCTGGCAGCTGTTGGCCGCGGAGCACGAGCGGCCCGGCTTCGGCCCTCAGCCGGCGGCCCGCGCTGAAAAAGCCCTGCGGGAACTGCACGAGTTCGGCTTCAAGACGATTCGGGTTTTCTGCGCGACCGGGGCGATGGATCGTGATTATTTCGATCCCGCCGCTCAGCCCCGCTTCCACGCCGCGATGGACCGGATGCTCGATCTCTGCGACCGCCACGAACTGCGGGTGGTCTTCTGTCTCGCAACGACCAACAACCTTCGCGCTCCCGATGAGTCATCGTGGCAGGCGGTAGCCGACCCGAAGTCTTGCTCCCGAGTGCGCATCGAAACCTTCGTGGACGATATGGTGACCCGCTATCGCAATCGCACGACGGTTGCAATCTGGGAAATCGCCAACGAGCTGCTGCTCGAGGCCGATATCGGCGGCCGCAGTCAGCTCTGGGGCGAAGAAAAAGTACCCAACCTCCAGGAGGTGGTCGCCTATCACCGGGCGATCGCGGAGCGGATCCGCCGGCTCGATCGGCGGCATCCGATCAGCACCGGCGACAGCTACCGCAACAACCTCTGGCATCTCTCGGAGCATGCCAAGGGCCGCACTGAAAACCCATGGCAGACCGATTCGCTCGAACAACTCGGCGAGGCGGTCTCGCGACCGCAGCGAGCTGCTGATGTCTTCTCCATCCACGCCTACTATTTCGGACGTCCGCACGGAGTGCATGCGATTCGTCGGCTCGACGGCGGGCTGGAAGCCTTCGAACTCGTGGCTTGGACCCGCATTGCGCACCAGCTTGAGATGCCGCTCTATGTGGGTGAATACGGGGTGCTCCCCCGCAGCCGCACCGAAGCCCATGCCGAGCAGTTTCGGAACAATCCCGAGTGGCCAGTCAGCCTCACCGAGGATCCCGAGGCCACCGAAAGGGTTTACCGGGAAGCCCTCGATCGGCTCGTCGGGGCCCGGCCAAACCTGGCCCATGTCTGGGCCTATCAGTCAGACAGAGATCAGGATCGCGGAGATGAGCAGCGGGCCGATCTCGATCTTGAGCGAACGCCCAATCTCGTGCGGGCGGTGGTCGAGGCCAACCGCCAGCTTCAGCAGGCGACGATCGGCTTCACATACGCCCCTGAGAGCCACCCGCCGGCCATCACGCCGCAGTGACACTACGCCCCGGCCGTCGTGCCGACAGCCGGGGGGTGCGCTACCGACCGTCGCCGGTGTAGGTGATCCGGCCGTTCTTGGGAGCCTGCGGCCAGGGCGTCTGGCCTGCAGGATATGACTGCGGCTGCTTCGCCCGCAGGGCTCGCACGTGAGCCTTGACCCACTCCGGGGCGATGTCGTTTTCATCGCGGCCGTACACCCAGGGCAGCGCCGGCTCCATCAGGATCGGCAGCCCGCCCAGGGGTGGCCGCTCCTCGCCCACCGCTGCCAGCCGTGCGGAGAGCCGCCGCACCACGTCGGGATGCTCCGTGGCGATATCTTGCGACTCGGCAGGGTCGGCCTCGAGATCGTACAGCTCTTCACCGACGAGCTTGTAGCGACCAGCACGGATCGTGGGCAGCCGAACGCTCCCGGCCACCTCCACGATGATCTCCTGCCGCGGGCTCGGATCGCCGGCGAAGATCGCCCCGGTCGCGTCGACGCCGTCGAGCGGCCGCTCTTGATCGAGCGAGCCCCCGGCGAGCCGCACGAGCGTGGGGTAGAGGTCGGTCACGTGCAGCAGGGCGTCGTTGGTGTCGCCCGCCGGCAGCCGGCCGGTCCACCGCAGCACGCACGGCACGCGAATGCCCCCCTCGTACGTGGTGTTTTTCGTGCCCCGCCAGGGCCGGTTCACGTCCGCGGTCAGCCCGCCGTTGTCGTTGGTGAAGATCACCAGGGTGTGCTCGCCAAGGCCACATTGGTCAATCGTGCCGACAATCCGCCCGACAGCCTCGTCGAGGCAGCGGATCGCCGCAGCCCGCTTGGAAAGCTGCGGCCTGTGGCGCGGAATCTCCTCGAGCGGCCCGTGGATCGCATTGAAGGCGACATAGTGAAAAAACGGCTTCCCGTTTGCGGCATGCTTGTGGATCAGCCGCACCGCCTCGTTCGCGATCAGGTCGGTGGCGTAGCCCTGTTCGAAGACGGGATGTTGATCACGGTGCCAGTCATAGACACAGAAGATCTCCGGGGCGTTGTGGGGGATGGTGAAGGTGGTGTAGTCGACACCCCAGCCGTAGTGGCCATATTGGTGATCGAACCCCTGACCCATCGGCAGGTGCTCGGGAAGCCACTCGCCGAGGTGCCACTTGCCGAGCATCGCGGTCGTGTAGCCCGCCTCGCGGAGGGCTTCGGCGAGCGTCCGCTCACGGGTGTCCAGGCCCATCACCCGGCGAGTCGGTGTGCCATCAGGCAGGCAAGCGAGCTTCATGCCCAGCAGCTCGAGATAGTCGGGCTTGCCAAAATCTTCACTCCGCCAGTCCATCCACTGCCGGAAGGGATAGCGGCCGGTGAGGAGCGCCGCTCGTGAGGTCGCGCAGACCGGCGTCATGCAGAACTGTGTCAGCCGGATGCCCTCGCCGGCGAGCCGATCGATCGCGGGCGTGAGCGCGGCATCACCGCCATTGAAACCGGGATCGGCCCAGCCGAGGTCGTCGGCGAGGATCAGCACGATGTTGGGAGGCGGGCCGGCCGCCGCCCCCACCGGATCCCCTTCCACAGCGGCCCGGGCCGCCAGCGGCAGTAGCATTGCGGCAAGCCCGACCGTGCCAAGCCTGCTCCGAGACAGGATGACGGGCCCCCCGGGAACCGCGGCTTGTGTCGGCATCGGCAGCCTCACTTCGTCCGAAATGCCTCGCTGGTGACGATCGCCCGAAGCATGTCGCGGAGAGGATAGCCCTTCGCCCCGACCTCGGCGAGCACCGCGTCGATCCACTCCCGGTCGGCAAAGCCGATCTGCCGGCCGAGGGCGTAGGTGGCAAGCGCCTCGATGAAGCCGCGGGCGAAGGCGTCGTCGCGGCCGGCGATCAGCCGCTTGAGCTCGTGGAAGTCGGCAAACTCGGAGCCGCCGTGAAGCTGTCCTGAGGCGTCGATCTCCCACTCCTTCCGGCCCAGCTTCTTCTTTTCAATCGCGTCGTGCGTCCGCCAGCGGCCGACGGCATCGAAGTTTTCCAGGCCGAAGCCGATCGGATCGATCTTGCGGTGGCAACTGGCACACTGTGGCTCCTCCTGGTGGGCCAAGAATCGCTCCCGCGTGGTGAGCAGTCGGCCTTCCAGTCGCGTCAGCTGCGGCACATTCGCGGGTGCCGGGGGTGGCGGATCGTTGAGGAGTTTGCGAAGCACCCAAGCGCCCCGCTCGATCGGATGAGAGGTCTCACCGTTGGCATTGCCGATCGCCAGAATCGCCGACATGCCCAGCAGCCCGCCCCGCGGCGAGCCTGCGGGGAGCTTCACCGGCCGGAAAGCCTCCCCCTCCACGCCTTCGAGGCCATACCAGGCGGCCAGCAGCCCGTTCACGACCACCTCGTCGCTGTCGAGCAGCCGGCCGAGGCTGCCATTGCAGGCGATCAGGTGGCTGAATGTTTCGTAGACCTCCTCGACCGCGGCAGCCTTGGTGCTGACGTCGAAGCCGGGATGGAGGCTGCTCGAGAAGCGAAAGAAGTCGATCCGATCGAGGTAGAGCCACTGGTGGAGGAAGTCTTCCACGAACCGCCGCGAGCATGGATCGGCGAGCATCCGGTCGACCTCGGCGGTGAGCACGTCGGGGTCGGCGAGGCTGCCCGCGGCCGCTTGGTCGAGCAAGGCAGCATCGGGCGGACCGCTCCAGAGGAAGTAGGCAAGTCGGCTGGCGAGTTCACGGCCGTCGAGGGGGCGGGCAGCCTCACTGTCGGCAGGCTCCGTGAGATAGAGAAAGCTGGGCGACGCAAGCACGACCGAGAGCGGCTCACGGATGGCGACCCCGAAGCTCTCGTTGGCCGCGCGGCGGGCGACAAACAGCCCCACGAGCTCGTCGAGGTAGGCATCGAGCGGCGGCCTGCCGCGGAAGGCCTCCCGGACAAAGGCGCCGAGGATCGCCCGGGCTCGCCGGGCCTCGTCGGCCGTGTCGGCGGTGGGCCTGTCTTCGGCTCCCTCTCCAGAGTTTTCTCCCGCCGCCAGGATCGCCCGCCAGCGGTCGCCGATCGGGTTGCCCCCGGTCGGGCCGTCGGTCAGCGGGCCGACGAGCTCCACCCAGTCGATCCAAACCGCAGGCTTTGGACCGCTGCCCGTGGCCGCGAGGCTCGCCGTGATGATCGGCGCCAGCTCCGATCGTGAATGCCAGGTCTTTTCCCGAATCTGGAAGCGGATCGCTTGGTTCCAGTTCTGCAGCGGCACCACCACGGGCACCTCGATCAGGCAGGGCTGCTTGAGGCTGCCGGTCACCTGCCGGCAGGCCAAGACCGAGAACGTATCGAGGTGATCGCCTCGGCCGATGTCGATGAACCTGCGCGCGGGCGGGGAATCGGGGAAGGGTGCTGCTCGAATCCGTAGCAAGTACCTGCCCGCGGCGGCTCCCTTCTTCGTCGCGATCGTGGCCTCGCGAGCTCCCTGGCCGATCATCAGGCAGATCCCCCGCTCGTGTTCGGGAATCGTGAAGTAGTCGGCGACGTACTGGTGGTCGCGTTCGTAGAGAGAACGGGTGAAGTTGACACCAGCGAACCGCTTGTGGAAGCCGAACTCCCCCTCGGAGGGCTTCTTGACGAGCTTCGAGTTCCACTGGTAAGCCATCAAGAATCTGAACAGCTGGTCGGGATTGTCGGTGGTCAGGCCGGCCTGTTTCAGCTCGTCGCGGACCGCGGCGTTTTCCGGCAGATCGACACACGCCACCAGCGCCTGCTTGTAAGCCAGGTAGGCGTCGTAGCCGGCCTTGAGCTTGTCCCGCTCGGCGGCAAGCCAGGGGTTGACCGCCACCTCAGGCTCGACGCGGATGGCATGCGGGCTCTCCGGCGGCTTGAAATCGGCCCAACGAGCCGCCTCGTCGAGAGCCCGGCGGCCGATCTCGAGATACTTTTCGATCTGCTCGGCGGATATGAAGAGCGACGAGCCGACGGTGTCGAAGCTACCGGTGTTGTCGGCGGGCAGGTCGCCGACCTCAACCCGAACCCCGAGCAGACTCTCGATCGTGTTGGCATATTCACGGCGACTGAGTCTTCGCATAACGGCCCGGCGGCCCTCGTCGGCCAAAGCCCGGCGGGCCGCGACCATGGTGGTCGCCAGTTCGTCGAGCAGCTCGAGCTTCTCGCCTGCCGTCGGCTGCGGCTCATCCCGCGGAGGCATCTCGCCGGAGTTCAGCACGTCGAGTACCGCCTGCCAGCGGTCGGCGTCAGCCACGCTCACGATCCGAAACGGAATTGTATCGAGACGGACATTGGAATCGGTCTCCGGGCCGTGACAGTCGAGGCAGTGCTGCTCGAAAAAAGCCCTCCGGCCGGCCGAGATCGTCGGCATGGGGCGATCTTCGGGTTTGGCGGCCGCGGTGGTTTGCCCGCTGACAGCCACCCAAAAGAGACCGGTCGCGGCCGCCAGCCAGGCCACGGCGGCCGCCGGGCCCCCGGGTCGCCCGAAACGCCCAGCCTGTGCCGTAAGACGCTGCTTGTGCCGCATGAAAACAGTCATCCGAGCAGTTGCTCGACCACCCCGGTGCTGTCGCCGTGATTGGCCACGTCGACGCCCGCGCCCTGCAGGAGCGTCAGCCAGACATTGCACAGTGGCGTTCCGTCGGCGAGCACGATGTGCTCACCGAGCCTGATTCCGGCCCCGCCACCGGCGAGGATGGTCGGGCAGTTGTCGAGGTGGTGGTGCATCCGGATGTTGGACCCGTAGACCAGCGTGACATGATCGAAGAGGCTCGACCCGTCCGGCTCCTTGGCCGCCTTGAGCCGGTCGATCAGCCTTGCCAGCAGCCGGCTCTGCTCGGCATCCCGCCGGCGGGAGCTGGCCTCGCGGTCGGTGCCCGGCACATAATGGCTCACATCGTGGCCCGCGTGGGGCAGCTTGAGGCTCTCGAGCAGGCTCTCCACCGGCTGGCGGTAGGTGATCACTCGACTGCTGTCGGTCTGGAAAGCGGCAGTGATCAGGTCGTACATCGCCTCGATTTCCGGGGTGCCGGCGAGGCTCTCGGAAGGCTCCCGCAGCTCGGTCTTTGGCCGGGGCGTCGCCATCCATTGCTCCTCCTTGGTCAACCGCCGCTCGATGTCGCGGATGCCTTCGAGGTATTCATCCAGTTTGTCGGCGTCCCGGGGGGCCAGGCTTTGCCGCACGCTCGTGGCGTCCGTTCGCACCGCGTCGAGCACGCTTCGCCGCCGCACGAGGAGGGCCTTTTTCTGCTCCAGCGGCACGTCATCCTCGAAGAACAGCCGGCCATAGGCAGCCGCAGGCGTCTCGAAGCCACTCAACGGCTTACCGCGAGCATTCCACGACATCGACCCGCCATGGCCTGAATCGACCGCCCGCCGGCAGGCGAACTGCAACGAGGTAAAGCGGGTATCGCGGCCGAGCGTGGCGGCGGCCACCTGATCGGCGGAGATCGTGTTGTGGTAGCCGACGCCGGGCACGCCGTAGCGGTCGGCACCCGTGAGCCAGAAGCTGCTGCCGGCGTGTCCATCGCGATTGAGGCGATTGACGCAGCCCTGCACCACAGTCAGGTCGCCCTGGTGTTTTGCCAGCGGGGCAAGGCCCTCGGGTAGCGTGTAGCCGCGGCCGGTCTGGCTGCGATTTGGAAACCAGGTATGGTCGGTCACCCCCCAGCCGAATCCGAGAAACAAGAGCCGCTTGGGGCGGGCCAACGTAGCGGCGGCCGCGACGGCAGCCGAGCCGCCAAGCGATTCGAGCGCCGGCAGGGCCACGAGCGATCCCGCCGAGCGGAGAAAGTGACGACGCGATGACGGCGACCAGACTGCCATGGATAGCACGCGACTGAGGACGTGATGTCGGTACCCGACTCCGGCAGAGAGCCGCCGCCGGACACCGCCGGCAGGATCCCCGCTTGAAGAAAGACCGGCCAGCGGGTCCGCCTTACTGGCAGGCCCCAGGCCTGCTCGCTGGAGACAGGTTGAACCTCTGGCAGCCCTCGCCAAGGACTCGGACAAAGCGGCCCAGGGCAGCACCATGGAGGCTGTGGCGGAGACGCAAGTGTCTGACAGCAAGAGACTTATGGCAAAAGGCCAACCATGCCTTTGTGGCGTAGGCGTAAGCGATCCGTCCGGCGCGGTCTTTCTTATCGGGACCCGCCCATTTTTCCCATGCCGCGTTCTTTCGAACGGGGCCGGGAAGTTTGATTTCGGGCGTTCTGGGGGAGTGAACCCGAAGATGCACGCGACACAGTCAAGAATCCCAGATTTTTGGGAGATGCTGGCACCGACCGCGATCCTGCTTGTAGCGGCTGGTCTTGGGCTCCCGCTCGTTCGCGGTGAAACGATCGCCTGGTCTGGCGGCGGCAGCGGCAACTGGGACCAGACCAACGCGGGCTGGAGTACAGTTACGGCGGATCCTTGGAACACCGCCAACGGCGGATCGAATACGGCCGAGTTCAACGAGGCCGCAGCCACCGTGACCGTGGCGGCCGACGGCGTGTACGCCAATGGTATCACCTTCACCCAGGCTGCCACGCTCTCCGGTGGCACGATCACGCTTGCCGGGGCTACGCCCTCGGTCAGCCTGGCGGCAAGTTCCTCGATCGGTTCATCGCTCGCCGGAAGCAACGGACTCACGGTGACCGGTGGCGGCCGGCTCACACTCGGCTCAGACAACGCAGCCACGCTGTCCGGGCCCATCGATCTCAGCAGCGGCCGCGTTCAAATCGGAGCCGACAATGCCCTGGGGTCGGGCAGCGTCGATGCCCGCAACAGCAGCAGTTCTTCAGCGATCTGGATCGGGGGTGGATACAGGCTCGACAACGACATCACGCTTACCGGGGGGACCACATTCAGCTACACAAACGTGGCCGTCCTCGTCGGCTACACCGGAAAAAATTCCGGAAGCGGCGCCACCCTCGGTGGCACGCTGACCGTCAACGGAACCGCGTATATCGGAAACGACGGCAGCAACCCCGTCGTGCTCGACGGCAGTCTCGCCGGCAACGGCACCCTGTACCTGACCTCACGCAACGGCGGCTTATTTACCCTCAACGCGGCCAGTTCCTTCACGGGCAGGCTCGAGCAAAATCCCAGCTTCAACGCCTACAGCATCCGGCTCGGCCATGCGAATGCCCTGCAAGACGGCACACTCTCTGTCAAACATCGCTCGCTTTCCTTCGCAGCCACCGCCGGCGGCACCTTCACGCTCGGGGCGTTGACCGGGAGCCTCGCATTCCCGCTGCAAGACACGGCCGGGGAGGCAATCACGCTACGGGTGGGCAACAAGAATAGTGACGCCAGCTACAGTGGCGACATCAGCGGCCCGGGCAGTCTGGTCAAGATCGGCACCGGCACCTTCACGCTCACCGGCACGAACACGTATGCCGGTGATACGACGATCTCAGCCGGCTCGCTGGTCCTTTCCGGCAGCGGTTCCTTGGCTGCAAGTCAACGAATCATCGTCGGTGATGCCGGCTCGAACGGGGCCGTCTTCGACCTCGCCTCCAAGACCAGTTATGCGATCAACGCCGGCCAGACGCTTGGGGGCACGGGCACGGTGCTGCTCGGCTCGAGCACAGCACTCACGGTCGACGGCACCCTCTCGCCGGGCAACAGCCCGGGTTTGCTCACCTACGCCGGCGGCGGCACCGTGACCCTCGCCGGCACTACTCTGATGGAGATCTCCGGCACCGCTCGTGGCGTCGATCCCGGCTACGACGCGATCGACATCGAGACCGGCACGACGCTCACCCTGGGTGGTATTCTCGAACTCGACTTTGGCCAGACCTTCGCCGACGGCACGACCTTCGACCTGTTCGCACCCGACGGTACGTCGAGTCTCACGGGCACCTTCTCCTCGATCACGATGGTCGGCTCCGCGTATGCGGATCTCACGTTCACCGAGAACGCGGGCTTGTGGACCACGAACACGGGGGCCGCCAGCCAGTCGATGACCTTTGACAGTTCGACGGGCAATCTGACGATCGTGGCTGTTCCCGAGCCGACGTCGCTGGCCGCCCTGACAGTCGCAGCCGGCTGCGGCGGGCTGGCCCTGCTCCGCCAGCGACCGTCGCGGGTGCCTTCAGCTTCATGACGGATGTCGCATGACAACCTCCTCGCAGCGGCCACCGGGGTTCACACTCGTCGAACTCCTGACGGTGATCGCGATCATCGGCCTGCTCATCGGCCTGCTGCTGCCGGCCGTGCAGTCGGCCCGGGAGACGGCCCGGCGGTCCGAATGCCAAAACAAGCTTCGGCAACTGGGGATCGGCCTGACCGCCATCCAGTCTCTGCAAGGGGCGCTGCCGCCGATGCGAAACCAGCCGGCGTGGCCCAACGATCCGAACTATTCGTCATTTGTCATCATGCTGCCCTGGCTGGATCAGGCCCCCCTCTATGACGAGATTGCCGGTGGCACCGGGAGGCCCGGCGAGCAATACCACCCGTTCATGCCGGGGACGTTCGACACCTCCTATCCGCCTTGGAAGAAGCGGCTGAGCGGCTTCCTCTGCGGATCGGACGCCGGCTTGGCGAACTACCCGAGCGGCGTTCCCGGGCCCTCCTGCTACGCCGCCAATGCCGGCGACTGGTGGCAGCTTCCCAAGACCGGCAAGAGCGGCAGTCGGGGGATTTTCGTGGCCAACGAGGGGCTCACCGTGGCCGATATTCCCGACGGCTTGAGCAACACGCTGGCCTACGCGGAACGGCGGCTGTATTTCGGTGAGCCGAACCGCGTGCCGGACGCGGTCTGGTTTGACTGGGCCTGGTCGCCGCCGAGCCCCTGCATCCAACCACTTCTCCTGCTCTCCAAGGTGGTCGGTGGCCGGTTCGAAGGCTACGGGGCCCGGGCCCGCCTCTGGCACGGGACCCGAGGCTACAGTTCCTGGAGCAACGGCTACCCGGCCTACCATGCGGTCCACACCGTGCTGCCCCCCAACGGGCCGAGTTGTGAGAATGTTAACCCACATTATCTGACCGGCTTCTACACGGCGAGCAGCTACCATCCACAGGGCATCAACGCGGTCATGCTCGACGGTAGCGTGCGATTCGTGCACGAACTGATCGACTGTGGTGATCTCAGCAAGACCGCGGCAAGCAACGTCTTCGGGCTTCGCGATCCGAGCCCCTACGGCGTCTGGGGCGCAATGGGCAGCCGCAGCGGCGGAGAGTTCCCGAGGAGCGTGCCGTGAGTCGCAATGCCCGGACGAAGGACCGCAGCCGGCCTGGTGGTCGTGAGCGCCGGAGCCGCAGTTGGGCAACGAACAGACTGACGTCCCGAGTCGGCGCGGCGGTGACAATCCTCGCAACCGCCGGCTGCGGCACCCCCGTGCGTCCTCCGCAGCCAACCTACCCGGCGGCGGCAATCGTCACATACGGGGGCCGGGAGGTGGCCGGGGCGACGGTGATGCTCGCCCCCCGGGGCCAGGGCTACGCAAGTCAGGGAGTGACCGACAGCCGGGGCCGGGCCCGACTGTCCACGTTTCGGCCCGGTGACGGCGCCGCGGCCGGGGACTATGACGTCGCCGTGCTCAAATACGACACCCAGGTCGATCCCGCGATCGAAATGCCCGACCCCTCCGATCAAGAGGCGTATGAAGCCGCCTGCACCCGGCTCATCGCCGAGGGCCGAAACATTTACATTCATACGCCCCTGCTGCCCGAGCGATACGCCGATCCGGCAGGATCCGGCCTCAAAGCCGTGGTAAGCCCGGACGGCCAGAACGTCTTTCCTTTCGATCTCGGCCCCTGAACCGCGATCCCAACGTGCCCCGACCATGCCGCTCACCCGCGAAGAGTTCGTGTCGTTGCTGACGCATTCGCAGCGGCGGGTCTACGCCTTCATCGGCACGCTTGTGGTCGACCGCAGCGATGCCGACGATGTCCTCCAAGAAACGAACCTCGCCCTTTGGCAAATGGCCGACGAGTTTCAGCCCGGCACCGATTTCGTGGCCTGGGCGTGTCGGGTCGCCTACTACCGCGTGCTCAAGCACCGCACCGCCGCAGGGCGGCTCCGCGCGCGATTCGCCGACCATGTGGTCGACCTGCTCGCCCAGGAATCGCTTCAGGAAACACACCTGGAGTCAATGATCGCGGCCGAGCAGTTTGAGCGTCACCGTCACTCCCTGGCTGCTTGTCTCGAGGAGGTTCCCGACCGCAGCCGGAGCCTGCTGCTGCAGTACTACGCCGAGGGCCGCTCCCTGGCCGATATTGGCGCCTCGGCGGGCCGCACCGCCAACGCTATCGCCCAACTGTTCCACCGGGTGCGGTCGGCCCTCCGCGAATGCATCCGTCGCCGGCTCGCCGAGACCACCACCTGACGACTTCCATCTGCCTGCCGACGCCTTCCACGTCGCCTTCAGTGACCTGGCCATGACTGCTCAGCCACCCCCCGAGACCGAACCAGTATCGCCCGGCTTCGAGGCGATGCTGTCCGCCCTGGTCGACGGCCAGCTCTCGGCAACGGACCAGGCGTGGTTGGAGCAGCGACTGACCGACGATCCCCGGGCCCGGGCCGAGTATCGGGATTTTCTCCGCACTGAGTTTTTGCTGGCCTGGGAAATCGGCTACGGTGCGGACAAGGAATTGCTGGACAGCCTCGGGCCGGCCCCGAGCGTCGATCGGGTCGCTGGCTGGCTCCGGCGGGCCGGCAGTTGGCTCCTCCCGCTCATGGCGGCGGGCCTCGTCGCTGGCCTGATGCTGGTTTTCTTCCCCTTCCAGCCGCCGCCACCCCGCGATGAAGCACCCGCGATGCTGACCGCCCAACGGTCCGCCCGCTGGCAGGCTGCCGTTCCACCGGCCCTGGGTGAGCCGCTGGCCTCCGGGCCGATGCAGCTGGTCGCCGGGGCTGCGCAGATCACCTTTGCCAGCGGAGCCGTCATTGCGATGACTGCTCCGGCGGAGTTCGAGATCCTCGGTCGAAGCCGAATGTTTCTCCGTTCCGGACGGATCACCCCGTTCGTGCCGGAGTCGGCCAAGGGATTTACCGTCGTTTCCCCGAGCGGGGAGGTGATTGATCTGGGCACCGAGTTTTCGATGGCCGTTGCGGCCGATGGAGCCACCGACGTATTCGTGATCAGTGGCGAAGTGGAAGTCAACCAGGGTCATGCGGCCCGGGAAACGCCCGTGCGACTCTCGCAGGGTTTTGCCGCCCGGCTCTCGGTCGTCAACCCGGCGACCGGCTTCACGCAGCGGCCATTGCTGATCGATCACTTCGACGCGGCTTCCGGACCGCTGCGATTGCTCGATGTCGACATCGGGCCCGGGAGCGAGGTCCGCAACGGTGGCCTCTGGATTCCGATCGGGGGCAGCGACCGCCGCAGCTCCCTCCACAGAGTCGTGCTGCTCAACGACTTCTCCTCGCTGGCAGGCCGCCGGAGCACGATCTCGTTCAAGGCGACGCTGCCCAGCGCGGGGACGGCGGCGATCCACCGCTGGCTGGCGCTGGTCCTTGACGGCGGTCAAGGCGACCCGCCCCGTGCTTACGAGCCGGCAGCGGTTGCGGCCGTGATGGTCTCGCCTCAATGGCAGGCGAGTGTCCGCAGCAATGGCCAGGAGGTGGCCACCACCCGGAAACTTTTCGCCCGCCAGGGAGACGCCGTCGGACCCTACCAGGTCGTGCTCAGCCTGGATGATTCCGCCTGGACGCGACATGGCCGCGGCTCGGCGATCATTTCGGTGATGGTCAACGGCCTTGAACTTCTCGCCGAGCATCCGATCACGTTCGGCGATCGGCCGCGGCTCACGCTGCAAACCTATGTCGCGGGTCCCAACGGAGGCCGAGGCTGGGCCGTCGTGGATGATTTCAGCGTCAGCGTAGACGCGACCAAAAACCCGGGCTTGTAAGCCAGACTAGGCCGCCAGCCGGGCCGGGGGCTGCCGCCGGGCGGCCGGATGGTCGGCGTGGCCGAAGGTGGGCTGATACCAGGCGAAGGCCCGATCCACCTGCTCGGCCAGACTTCCGGCGGAGGCGGTCAGCGGCCGATCCCGGCCTGCGCCGCAGTTCTTGCGGGTCAGGTCGATGGCCACATCGAGTCCGAACTCCCGACAGACCCGGGCGAGCCCCTCCTCAACGTCGGCAAAGTGCACGAGCCGGGTGTTGGCCCAGGCCGGGCCGCCGGCATCGAAGAAGGCGGCTTACGACGGCAGCCGGCCACCGACGGCCTGGCCCACGAAGTCGGCGAACCGCCCCTCCCAGGCCGCGGTCACCAGCCGGTCCCGCGGATTCGGATTGGCATCGCCCCGCCGCCGGTAGTCGTGGAGCGAGACGAGCATCTCGAGCGGCTCGCGCACCACGCCGATGATCCGGATCGTGTGCGGCAGGTCGGGCCGCGGCTTGATCGGCAGCCGCCAGTTCGAGGCCCGGGCCAGATACCGCAGCCGCTCGAAGGGAGGCAGGCTCCGGCCCCCGGAGAGCCAGGCCAGCGACCGGCGGACGTCCACGTGCGGATGCCCCGGCTTCACGTAGCGAGCGTCGGGGAAACTCCGCCGAAACCACTCGGCGATCGCGGAACCCGCGGTCTTCGGGTAGTGGGCGAAGGCGACGTTGGCGGCGATGCTGTAGAGCATGGGTGACCGTCACGAGTGGGTTTTCAGCGGCGGTTCGATACTCCCCGCCCCTCCCCTATCGGCAGTCGTGCCTCGCGAGGTTGCCCGATTTGCAACGCATGGCCGAGCGGCCCGAAGATCGGCAGCGTCGGGAACCTGGGCGGTCGGATGACCTGCCCCCCTTAAACGAGTCCACACTCGGAGCGAGAATCCGGGTGTGGTCACAATCAAAGGAGGGCGATAGATGCCACGAGGAAAGAAGTTCACGGCCGAGCAGATCATCGGGAAGCTC
>Ga0180430_10002435_pt1 | contig 16790 bp, 15 predicted proteins | sample SS_ome_9_FD_132999 | JGI IMG/M metagenome (GOLD analysis project Ga0180430, IMG submission 132999) | Hypersaline lake sediment archaeal communities from the Salton Sea, California, USA - SS_1_S_2 metaG | ecosystem: Environmental > Aquatic > Non-marine Saline and Alkaline > Hypersaline >... | reverse complement strand
GTCGGCACCTTCAGACTGAACCCCCCGGCGGCATCTGTATGTGTTCTGTTCTCAGTATATCCTTCTGTTACAATTGCGCCAGGAATGCCTGCCTTGAATTCTGCATCTCTCACTACACCGGACAAGGTAATCTGTGCTTTAAGGCCGGACATCGAAACACCTGAAAGGAGAATGAACAATGCTACCAGGATAGTATTTGAAAATACCTTTTTACTCATCCGGTGATTTGAAATGCTGTTCATGTCATGCTCCCTTTTCTGGTAGAATTTAAATATATAAAACTTAGTCCTCTTTTATGCAGCGCACCGAAACACCTACATATCCCGACACCTTGTCACGCAAAAAAGCACTGCCGGTGGCGGAACGCAGGGCCAGGGAGGTGTTATTGTCAGCAGCACCATAGTATCCGAAGGAGCCCGCCATGGAGAAATTGCCGGCATAGGATCTGCAACCGCCAGGCAGTGCACTGAACCCGCTTTCATTGGAGGCTTCCACATTGGGCGGCGCCCAGTAAGCGGAGTCCCGGGATTTCATTTTACCCCCTGCAATACTGCTCGCTTCGTGTTTAACGAAATCAGAGGAAGGGTCCAGGTGGCTGAGCAGGGTCTTGTAATCGTCAGATGTGGGAATGCGCCAGCCATCCGGGCATAATCTGCCTGACTGGATTGCATGGTAGTTATATAATGCCCCGTATGCTTTTCCGAATCGCGCAGAATCGTTGTTGTACCAGCAGAAGCCAGGGGATTCAAGCCTGTACCATGTTGAAGCATCTGTCACTTCCGGAATGGACTCCCCGTTGTTGTATTGTGTTACTGCAAGATTCTCTGCCATCCACACCTGTTTCCCGATTTTCACGGTCTGGTATATCTTCCCGTCAATATCGGTAACCGTTTCCCTGGATGATTTTTTATTGCTTCGGTCCATGTTGCATCCCGAAAATTGAAACACGGGCAGTATAAAAAAAAGGAAAAAGGAAATCTTGCTGGCATAATTCATATGCTGAAGTTTGTGAGGTTCTGTATTTTAAAAAAAACAGCGCTGACAGGATATGATCAGCAGTTCTAAAGATCAATAATAATCAAAATTTAAATATGATCAGCAGAAAAAATGCCAAGTTCCTGTTTTAGACAATCGTTTGTTGACAAGCATTGCAGGGCATTTTGACGAATGAATGAAACTTTTAACAAAACATTTCGTCAAATAAAACTATAGTTGCCTATTTTAGCGTCCGAAAGTAAGAATTGCAGCACAATTCTATATGAATAAAACCATCTTAATTAGCATCTTGCTAAGTGTGATTGTATTGCCCTGTTTTAATCAGCAATTACCAGAAAGTGAGACGATTGCGTTTGAAGAAAATGCAGAATGCACATCCGGTATCACCAGCTTTGAAGCCATGTGTGCCCTGGAAGCACTGGATTCTGTTATACATTTCGAATTTAGGGAAGACCAGCAGGAGCCAAATGTCAGCAGCAGGTACTTTTATTTTGACGAAAATAGTTTTTTAGATTCAATTGTTGAACGTTACCAGGACAATGTTTATCATTATATTTCAGGGTATACGGCAAGGTATACTTATGAGGAATCCGGCCGGGTAGCCGGGGTTTTTAAATCCAGCTGGAACGACCAGATCAGGCATCTTTTCATCTTGATCAGGGAAACCTATAATTATGACGAAAGCGGTTCTTTTACCCGGGATTCAAATATAGAATGGCGGACAGCGAATGATACATCGCGCCTGGATGTTAATGAAGAATATGCCTACGATGCCGCCAATCAGCTTTCCGACTACACCATGAACATCCCGCGCGAAATCAACCCTGACAATGCCATTTACAAGGAAGCCTATCAGTACGATTCCATTGGCTCACTTTCCTCAGAAAGCAAGGAGCTGTCAGAAGCTGGTCAGCGGTTGAACCTTGTTGAGACCAGGTACCAGAATATTTACAGGGAGCAAAATCTGTTGCATTGGATCCATTCAGACACACGGGAGAATGAACAGGGAGACTGGCAGCATGCGGAACAACTGCAGTTTTTCTATGACGAGCTGGACAGGAATACCATGCGAACGAAAACAACAGAATCAAATACCGGTCCGGTGTATGAAAAACTGTTGTTTTCATATGATGAGGAGAACAATGTCATGAAGGAAATCAGGTATATATCACCTGATTCAGTTCATTTCCAGGTGGCCGACAGTATACTTTACTTTTATACCCTGGCAGAAGCTGAAGAAGAGGAGGAAAAAGAGGACGAGGATGTTGAAGATGAGGGAGAGGAAGAGGAAGAGGAAGAGGAAGAGGATTTTTTCAGCACTCCGGATCCGTTTGACTTTAAATTGTTTCCCAATCCTACCGATGGCATACTGCATGTCAGGTCCGGATTCGACAGTCCCTCTATAATCAACGTCATCGACGCCTCGGGGAAAGTGATTTTGACCATAAGAGTTGAAAATGGCGTGGCAGATATCGACCTGTCGCCTTATCCGGATGGATTCTATATCATTACCGTAACCAGCAATCTGGGGTACCAGACCGGCAAGATATTCAAGTTCTGATTTCTTTTGTTTTTCTTCAAATCTCCTTCATTTAATGGTAAGGATTACTTACGTGATCCTTGTCCTCCATGCGGCAAGCCATTGTTAAGCCCTATATTGCTGCGCAATATTTCGGGCTTTTTTTCTGCCCCTTCTTATGAAAGCGAGCTTTCAACGAAGTGTCAGAAAAAAAGCCCGGCGCTATCGCGCTGGGCTTAACATTGGCTTGTGATTCCGGAAGGATTCGAACCTTCGACCTACAGCTTAGAAGGCTGTTGCTCTATCCAGCTGAGCTACGGAACCATTGTTGCTGAATGTGCGCAGAAAAAAACTGAATAAACGTGCGACATTCGGCGTGCAAATATAGCAAATTTATGCTTTCAGGGAAAGTGACAAGGCTGGTTCCTGAAGAATTGTTAACTTGCAATTACACATAATCACAAATAATATCCCTGTGAGTGGTGAAGGTACAATTCCCTGTAAACAACTATCTGCAATGATTTGCACCGGTTTGATAGTATTTCCTGACCGGCGGATAAATACAAGGTAAACCTGAATAATTTGTACATATGGATGTAAATTTTCATTCTTCAGTGGTCTTTTGTAATGACCTTCAAATGCAACGCGAATTTTATGAGAAATTTCTCGGACAGAAGGTAAAGCAGGACCTGGGAGGCTGCGTGGTTTTTCAAAATGGTTTTACGCTCTGGCAACTGGAAGAAAAATACCCCATTTCAAGGGAACTGGGATATACCTACGAACCCATCGGAAACAGGAACCTGGAACTCTGCTTTGAGACAGAGGCAATAGAAGATGCCGTTGAGAAAGTGCTGCTGAGTGACTTGCGTATTCTGCACAACCTCGAAGAAGAGGAGTGGGGTCAATATACCATCCGGTTCTACGACCCTGAAGGAAACCTGGTGGAGATCGGGGAATCATTGCGGACCATGGTCAAAAGGATGCAGCAAAGTGGAATGGGCGTCGATGCAATCAGGAAAAAATCCGGCCTGCAAAAGCGCATGGTCGAAAACCTGCTGGAGATTAACCCGTAATCCCAACACAGTAGCCTGGTTGTTGATTGTTCAGTTTATGTGACTGATTCCAACTGTCTCCTTGCTTCTGCTAATTTTCTATATCTTTGAAAAAAAATACGAGCTATGATATCCTCTTTTCACTTTTCTTCCTTACCCAGGATTATTTTCGGTCCTGAAAAAAGAGCCGAACTGCCTGCACAGGTTGCTCGCTACGGTGATACGGTTCTGCTGGTCACAGGCACTACCTCGATTCATTACTCCGGACATGGCGATGAGATCATCAGCAGTCTCAGGGAGAAAGGGAACACCCTGTACCAGGAATCCATTGGTTCAGAGCCTTCTCCACAAATGGTGGATGACATTGCAGGAAAATACCGTGGCAGTGGTATAAAAGTGGTGGTTGCCGTTGGTGGTGGAAGTGTCATGGATGCAGGGAAAGCCATATCTGCCATGTTGCTGGTGGACGACAGTGTGAAAAATTACCTCGAGGGGATCGGGAGCAAGGAACACCCTGGCAGCAAAATACCCTTCATTGCAATGCCTACCACTTCTGGGACAGGGAGTGAAATGACAAAAAATGCAGTGCTGTCGGAAATCGGGGAACAGGGTTTCAAGAAATCCCTCCGACATGATCATTTCATCCCCGATGCGGCGATCATCGACCCGGAGATGATGCTTACATGTCCGCCAGGGCTGACTGCAACCAGCGGAATGGATGCCTTTACACAATTGCTGGAATCTTACCTCAGCAAACAGGCCAATCCCATGACGGATGCCCTGGCATTGCACGGACTCAAGCTGATCAAGCGCAACCTGCTCCGCGCTTACCTGGAAGGCGAAAACAACCTGGAAGCCAGGTCCGGAATGGCACTCGCCGCCATGTTCTCCGGTATTACCCTGGCCCATGCCGGACTGGGACTGGTGCACGGTTTTGCATCACCGTTCGGTGCGCACTGCAATATACCACACGGATCGGTGTGCGGAACTCTGATGTCGACCGTGAATTCCATGACCATCGATAAGATCGTTGATAACAAGAAGAATGCGGCCTATAGTAAGTACCTGATCGTTAGTAAGATATTTTCTGACTTCAAATACAAGGAAGAAAAAGAATACCTGCTTGCATTCAAGGACAAACTGCAACATATCTCCAATGTGCTCGAAATACCCCCGCTGGATCCGGAAATTGTAAATGCCGGCGTCATCAGGAAAATCGTTGATGAAACCTCACATAAACACCACCCGGTAACATTCAGTGATGAGGAACTTGAACTGATTATCAGGAAACGGCTGGCGCGCTCAGCCTGAGCCAATATGTTCCTCAGGGTGTCTGACTGCCGCCAAGATCTATGCCCGTATTGGAAATAAAGAGTTTCACGGCAATCGCCAGCAGGATGATTCCGAAAAATTTACGCAGTATATGCAACCCACTCGGTCCCAGTACTTTTTCAAACCAGGTGGTGAGCCGCAATACCAGGTAGACGATGACCATGTTCAGCGAAAGGGCGATCAGGATGTTCACTGATTCATATTCTGCACGAAGCGATAGTAACGTCGTAATGGAACCGGCACCGGCAATCAATGGGAAAGCGATCGGTACAATGGCTCCGCTGCTTCCAGCTTCGTTCCTGAACAGTTCAATGCCCAGGACCATCTCCATTCCCATCAGCAGCAGGATAAAGGAACCCGCGATGGCGAATGAGGAAATGTCCACCCCGAAAATACCCAGCAACGGCTCCCCGATGAACAGGAAAAGCAACATGATACCGAAGGCCACAAGGGTGGTCCGCTCTGCGTAAATATTACCAATCTTCGACTTGATTCCCAATATGATGGGGATTGATCCGAAAATATCGATGATCGCAAACAGCACCATAAATGACGCAATGATCTCCATGAAATCTACCTGCATGTTATTCTGATTTAAATGAGGGTACAAAAATAGCCGCTTCCAGTGGATAATACCCTTCCCGGATTGGCAATTTATTATATTGTTCAGCAGCTATTGCTCCGGAAACCATAATTGCTGAAAGGAGAAGAAATGGAATCTTTCTCTTTGTCACGGTTTTACAACCAAAGAAAACAAATCAGGCCCAAACTCTTCCCGATCAGATGCGGAAGTGCAACTTTCTTTTGTAAATTTATGGGTTCAATGTGTTATGCAGATTGTTGTATGCGGATTGGTTGATGCAGTGTATACGCGATTTCGACCTCTCCTGGTAAAAACGACAGGAAAGAAATGAGCAGGATCTTTTTGATCGCAATCATGTGTTCAGTAACTGGGATGGCCTTGCATTGTCAGAACCCGGTGCTGGAAAAATATCTTATTGAAGGGATCACCTCAAACCATGCACTCAGGCAGCGTCAGCTTGATTACAACCAAAGCCTTGCTGCACTCCGGGAGTCACGTGGATTGTTCTTTCCTGAAGTTAGTCTGAATGCCCGGTATACCGTTGCAGATGGAGGACGCGTAATCTCCTTCCCGGTGGGGGACCTGCTGAACCCGGTATACAATACCCTGAATATGCTTACGGGTTCCAGTGAGTTCCCGGAGATTGAAAACGAGGAATTCAACTTCTTCAGGCCCAGGGAACATGAAACAAAGGTATCCCTGGTGCAGCCGATCTATAGCAGCGATATCATATACAATACCAGGATTCGTCAGGAATATGCGACACTTGCACGTGTGGAAATGGAACAGTATAAGCGTCACCTCATCAGGGAGATCAAGACCGCCTATTATAACTATCAGAAAGCATGGCACCTGGGGGCCCTGGTCGACAGTACACTTGTGCTGGTGAAAGAGAACCACAGGGCAAGCAAAACACTCCACGGGAATAACATGGTGACCATCGATGCTGTTTACCGGTCAGAAGCAGAAATCAGCAGTGTACAGGTGGAACAGGCACATGCCAGGAGTAACATCCATTCCGCCAAAGCCTACTTCAATTTTCTGGTCAACAGGCCACTGGATTCTGATATTGAACTGTACAACGAAGTGCCTGCCGGTATTTTCATCCCACTGGAGACTGCCCAGGAAACAGCAGTCAGCAACCGCGAAGAAATGGAATCCGTAAAACGTTACCAGGCATTGAATGCACAAAAACGCAGGATGCAACAGGGTCATGCCACTCCCGATCTTTTTGGTACTGTGGATTATGGATTCCAGGGCGAAGAATACAGCTTTACGGAAACGGACGATTTCGTGCTTGCATCGCTTGTGCTGAGGTGGCGGATCTTCCAGGGAATGAGCAACCGAAACAAAGTCAGGCAAACTGCCATTGAAGGTGAAAAACTGGTGCAGGTGCTGGATGAAACTGAGCAGAAGATCAGGATGCAGGTGATCGGCGATTACTTTCAGACACTGGCCGCTTTCCAGGCCATCGATGCAGCAAGAAAACAAGTGCGTGCCGCACAAAAGGCATTTTCTCTTATCGACCGTAAATACAGGGAAAACCAGGCCACCCTGCTTGAATATATTGATGCGCGCACCAGCTTCACCAGTGCAGAAGCCAATCTGATCATCACAACCAACGAGTATTTTATCCGGCTGGCAGCACTGGAGTTTTCCATGGCCGGGATCGACCTTGACAAATATTGAAAAGATGATGAAATACACTGTGCCCCTGCTGATTTTCCTGCTGCTTCCGGCATCCTGCAACCGGCCGCAGAACCAGGATGTGCAGGAGGAGGAAATCCTGAGGGTGACCGGAATGAGCCCCCAATATGTGCACTACAGGGAACCTGTAAGATCCACCGGAATTCTCTCCACGCGGACAGAAATAAAAATGAGTTTTAAAACTGGCGGAATCGTGCAGCATATACATGTGCGCGATGGTCAGTTCGTGGAGAAGGGAACAGTGCTTGCATCGCTTGATTTGTCTGAAATCAACGCCAGGACCAGCCAGGCCAGTCTAGCCGCGGAGAAGGCAATGCGTGACTTTCGGCGTGCGAGCAACCTGTATTTCGACAGCGTGGTGACGCTGGAAACACTGCAAAATGCCCGGACAGCCCTGGAATTGGCGCAATCGGAAGAAAAAATTGCAGACTTTAACCTGAAGCATTCACGCATCGTGGCACCCGCCGATGGCAGGGTACAGAAGGTGCTGACAGAAAATGGCGAGATGATCGCACCCGGACAGCCTGCATTGCTCTTTGCAGCAACAGGGAATAACTGGGTGGTGAGAACCCCGCTGCCAGACAAAGACATCGTAAAATTTACTCCCGGGGATGCTGCCAATATCACCATTGATGCCTTCCCGAACGATTCATTCGCTGCTTCGGTCCTGGAGGTGGGATCATTTGCAGACCCTTTTACCGGGACGTTCGAGGTGGAATTGCTGCTCGGAAATGAACATCCCGGGTTCCGCACCGGTTTCGTGGCCAGGGTGGAGCTCTATCCCTCATATGTGATCAGTGGTTACTGGCTCCCGATGACAGCACTGCACGACCTCGAAGAACGCCGCGGGAAAATATTTGTTCTGGATGGTTCGCGTGCAGTGGAACGGGAGATCACCACCGGACCTATTTATAAGGAAGGTATCATTGTGACTGGCGGACTTGAAGGAACAGATTTGGTTATCGCTGAGGGATCTGCCTTCCTTCAGGATGGACAGCAGGTGAGGATCAATATTGAAGACTGAACCTTATGAAGCTTCCAAAACGTGCCATAGAAAATTCTTCTTTTACCTGGATGTTGTTCATCTTCCTGGTAATCATAGGATTCCGCTCCCTGTTGCTGATGCCCCGGACCGAAAACCCGGAAATGACCATCCCTGGTTCATCCATCGTGGTTGTGATGCCAGGGGCCGGACCGGTGGATATGGAAAACCTGGTGGCACTGCCCATCGAGGAAGCACTGAATGAACTTGAGAACATCCGCCGCATCAACGCTACAGTGCGTGATGGCTATGCCGCTATTTCGGTTGAATTCGACTTCGATACCGATGCAGATGACAAGTACGATGAGGTGGTACGCCAGTTCAATTCGATCCGCAACGAACTTCCCGACGAGATTGCACGCGTGGAATTGTGGAAATGGTCCACTTCCGATGTGGCAATGTTCCAGATGGCACTGATCTCCGAGACGGCTTCGGTGGATGCTTTGGAGGAACAGGCCGAAAAACTGAAAAAAAGACTTGAAAAAGTTAAAAATGTACGAAAGGTCAACCTGATCGCCCTTCCCGAACAGGAAATTCATATTGACCTCGACCTGGAGCTGATGGCCAGGGTGAATACTACGCTGGAAATGGTCACAAATGCCATCAACAGCAACAATGCCAATATTCCCGGCGGAGAGGTTTCCATCGGGGGGCGAAGCCTGAATGTCAGATCCTCAGGAGCATACAATACCCTGGATGAGATCCGTAATACAGTGGTCAACTCCAGCCAGGGGAAACTGATTTACCTTGACGATATTGCTGAAGTGAACTTTGGTACAGAGGAACTGGACTACCTGGCAAGGTTCGGTGGCGATCATGCGGATCACTCCAGGAAGTCCGCATCACGGGCCATCTTTATAACGGTGAGCCAGAAGGAAGGATTCAATGTTCTGAAAACCTCCGAGGCCTTGGTTCCTCTTATCAACCAATTCAGAACACAGCTGCCGGAGAATATGCATATCGAGATGATCTTCGATCAACCCGCCAAAGTCAAAGACCGGATCAATAATTTTCTCCTGAACCTCCTACAGGGGATCCTCCTCGTAGGTGTGGTTATTTTTGTCTCCCTGGGTTTCAGGTCATCCCTGGTGGTAGTGCTGGCGATCCCGTTGTCGATCATTATCAGCCTGGGTTTCCTCGATATGGCGGGTTACGGACTTCAGCAGATCTCCATTGCCGGACTGATTGTGGCCCTGGGACTGTTGGTCGATAACTCCATTGTGATGGTGGAGAATATTGACAGGTTCCGTTCACAAGGGTATTCCCGTCGCGAAGCTTCCTATGAAGCAGCCGCCGAGATCGGCTGGCCGGTGGTAGCAGCAACGCTTACTACCATCCTGGCTTTTATCCCCATCGCTACGATGCCGGATAAAACCGGGGCTTTCATTCGCTCCCTTCCGCTGACTATTTCCATCACCCTCGCTGTGTCACTGCTGATCGCACTTACCCTTACACCAACAATTACCTCTCACATATACAGGGAGACTGATCCGGATGTCAGTAAACGCAAAGGCACTAAAAAATACCTGAAATGGATCGCCGAACATCCCTTCCGGAAAAGCCTTCTCTTCAGCCTTGATAAACCCTTCCTGGTGATACTGATCGCGCTTGCAGTGCTTGGCGGATCGGGATACTTTTTCAAATATATCGGTATCAGTTTTTTCCCGAAAGCAGAACAGGCAAACCTGATGATCAGGGCAACACTTCCCGAAGGAAGCAGCCTTGAAAAAACGGATGAAGTGGCACGGTATATCGAATCAGTCCTGGATACAGTGCCGGAAGTGAAATATTATGCATCGAATGTGGGCCACGGGAATCCTCGGATTTACTATAATGTTTTCCCAAGGGGATTCGACCAGGCCATTGCTGAATTTTACGTAGAGCTGTATGCATATGAACCTGAATCCTTTGCATTGACAATGCAGCAAATGAGAACTGCTTTTTCCGATTATTCGGGGGCCAGGGTCAGTGTAAGGGAATTTGAACAGGGACCTCCCTATGAATCGGCTATTCAGGTCTATGTGACAGGCGATGACCTGGAAAAGCTGCGGGAAATCTCAGCGGATGTGGAAGAGATGCTTGCCGAAAGACCAGGTGCGATCAACCTGGAAAACCTCTTCGTAAAAACAAACACAGAATTACTGTTTGATATCAACCGCGATAAGGCAAATATCTTCGGTGTGCCCATCGTGGAGATCGACCGTACGATCAGAACGGCAATCACAGGGATTGATGTCGCCGATTTCAGGGATGCATCCGGTGACCAGTACAACATTGTGTTGCGTATGAAAGGGGCAGATACTTTTTCCCCGTCAGACCTGGAGAAGGTATATGTATCATCGATGAACGGCCGGCAAATACCACTGAAACAATTTGTCGAATTGAAATTGCAACAGTCCTCGAGCATGATCAGCAGGTACAATATGGAACGAACTGCACAGGTCGTGGCAGATGTTGCCCCCGGGTACAACCTGGACGATATCATGGAACCGGTGATTGCCCGGCTGGACGCCTATCCCTTCCCGGACGGATTTGATTACAGCATTGGCGGGGAACTGGAGGGCAGACAGGAAGCGTTCGGAGGCATGGTCAACGCAATCATGATCGCGATACTATCCATATTTGCAGTGCTTGTATTCCAGTTTCGCTCCTTCAAGCAACCCCTGATCATCTTCCTGGCCATACCTTTTGCCGGCATTGGAATGATCTGGGCCCTGCTTATCACAGGATATTCTTTTTCCTTTACCGCCTTTGTCGGCCTGACCAGCCTCATCGGTATCGTGGTGAACAATTCAATCATCCTGGTCGACTATATGAACAAGCTGCGCAAAAACGGGAGGACACTGGATGAAGCGATCAGGGTTGCCGCTGAAACACGGCTGATCCCCATTGTGCTCACCGCATTTACCACCATCGGGGGATTGCTGCCACTTACACTGCGGGGAGGAACCCTCTGGGCTCCAATGGGGTGGACCACTATCGGGGGACTCCTGGTATCCACTATGTTTACGCTTATCGTGGTTCCTGTATCCTACAAGATTCTTGAAAAAGAAAAAGGTTCAGGCAGCTGACCAGAAAAAAACACGCTTATCCAATTTCAGGAAGACCTTCAACCCTTCGTTTAATAAAAAGATTCCTGATGAATCTGCCGGTGATTTTCCGGGAATTCAACCACCTGATCGATGCACCATGTTTCCTGTTGCTGATCATTTTCCTGACAAGGAAAGGCGTTACAGTCTCAACCGTGTCGGCAAGGATGTGAAAAATCTTTAGAGCCTCCCGGTTCACTTGTTTGTCTGCCATAACAGGATCAGTGAGCATGGATGTAACAACCATGCCTGGACTGATGGATCCCACAAGCACCGGCAACTTTTTTGTCTCCATCGCCAGTACTTTGGTAAAATAGTGAACAGCATTCTTGGAAGTGCCATATGCACTCATGCGCGCCATCTTGCGACCGTCACTTCCAAAACCCTCCATGTTATATATGGCCCCGGAACCCTGAACAGACATCTGCGCTGCAACCACCCTGCAAGACAGCATGAGGCCCTTGATGTTTGTCTCAATAATACTGCAGATCATCTGTTCATCCATTTCTATCAGCAGGCTGGTGTCCTGACCAACCCCTGCGTTGTTGATCCAGATATCAACTTTCCCGTTCCGGCTGGCGTGGTCCCATAGCTTCCTGATGTCACTGGTCCTGGTAACATCAGCAACGGTAGCATCGATATATACTGTGCCAGTTTCCGAACGGAGCCGGTCACAGGCCTGCTCCAGCGTTGTTGCATTGCGTCCCGAGATCATCACGCGGTGCCCGGCTTTCAGGAATTCCCTTGCCAGGCCGTAACCAATGCCCCTGGAACTTCCCGTTATGACGATGTTTTTCATCCCTTTTTTACTTTTGATAAACAACTCAAGCGGATAACTGTTATCCCAATAAAGTTAATCTGAATTTCCCTATGAGAAAAGTATTTTTAGTACTTATAGTTATATCGGCAACCACAATTGCTGCAGCACAACAAATAGAAATCAATGAACCTGTGCGGTTCCTTGCCCTGGGAGATTCTTATACAATCGGACAGAGTGTGGATGAAAACCAGCGCTGGCCTGTGCAGCTGATCGATGCACTCAAGGAGGAATACGGGATACAGGATGCCGAAGTGGACATTATTGCACGCACGGGATGGACTACCGGGAACCTGAAAGCCGGGATTGCCCAGCAACTGGATACGGAAAAAGCGTATAACCTGTCATCGTTGCTGATTGGTGTGAACAACCAGTACCAGGAACTGGACTTCAGTATTTATGCACCTGATTTCAGGGAACTGCTGGATATAGCAATCAGCGCCGTTGGCGGAGATACAGGCAAGGTCTTTGTCGTATCCATACCCGATTATGCCTATACACCTTCGTTCAGGGACGATGCCCGGGTGAGCAGGGAGATCGATGAATACAATGCAGTGAATGAGTCAATCGCCAGGGAGTACGGTGTATTGTACTTCAATATTACACCAGTCTCCAGGAACGGACTGGAGGTCCCGGAACTGGTTGCGGATGACCGGCTCCATCCTTCTGGGCTGCAATACAACCAATGGGTGGCCATGATGCTTCCGCAGATAAAGGTGAATACCAATCCTGCCACTGGCCATGCTACCGGGTCTGACCCCGGCATCCGTTTTGGATTGCACCAGGACAACCTTTCCCTTGAAATACCCGGTGAAGCAGGTCGGCTGTCTCTATATGATGCCACTGGCAGGATGATTGCCGCAACTACCCTTTACGGGGAACAGTATAGTCTGAATGTGGCACACTGGGCCTCCGGGATCTATTTTATCAACTTCCTTTCAGATACCCGTTCATTCACAGGCAAAGTGTATATTGACTGATTGCCTTGCGTTGCAAGGTATGTTTAGTTACCTGCGCGCTTTGATGGTACATCCGATGGCCTTCACCTGTGCCGGATCAGGTTGATTTCCCTTTTCCAGTGCCCGTATGGCCTGTTCCACATATTTTTCAGATACCGAACGCTCATCCATGGCGTTGTTATCGATCGCACCGATATATGCCACCCTGAATGTGCCATTTTTATTGTCCAGCAGGAATACATGGGGCGTCCTGGTGGCACCATAGGCCTTGTATATGTCCTGTGTCACATCCTTCAGGTAGGGAAAGGGAAAATTCATCTCCTTTGAACGTGCCTGCATTTTTTCGAACGTGTCGTCAGGCGAAGCAATATCGTCATTCGGATTGATTGCCACCACTGGATATCCGGAAGCGGCAAATTTTTTGTGCAGTTGAATAATCCGCTGCTCATAGGCCTTGGAGAAAGGACACGGATTGCAGGTGAATACAAGTATCATCCCTTTCTGATCTTGATAATCAGAAAGACTCACCATCTTGCCATCAACGTTTTTTAATGTGAAAGGCACAGCCGCATCACCCGGAGCAAGCTGGGCTGAAACGGTTACTGACAAACCAATCAGGAATACTGATAATAAAAGTAGCTTTTTCATGGTTATTGTTTTTATTTGGAATTGAAAGACGCTATCGTTTCAAACAATGCTTCACGTGCAATTTCGGTGCCAATAAATTCAGTCCCCTTTGCACTGAATATCAAGGTTGCAGGTATCGCCCCCGACCAGTCTTCATCCACAAGAGGGATCCATTTGTTGTAATCCATTTCTGTCATATTTACCACGGGCGCAGTCAGGTCATGCGCTCTGATAAATGGCTGCACACGCTGCTCCACCTGGTTGGGAAAATCAAGGTTCACAAGAACTACTTTCAGAAGCGGATTGTCTGCGCGGTGCAATTCCTCGAAGTAACCGATTTCCTTTACACAGGGTGAACACCAGGTGGCCCAGAAATTGACAACGTATACAGTATCTGACCTGTTGCCAAGAAGTGAACGCAGACCTTCTGTGTCGAACGGACCGACATTCTGCGCAGCTGATCCAGCCGGTAAAAGAATGATGAATAAAAGAAACACCTTTCTCATAGCGGTAAAACGTCCTGGCAGCATATTTGTTTGAATGGCATGTGAAAATCCGTTGAAATATGACAACTGCTTCCGCATTTCTCATTCAGGGTCACAGCGAAATAAAACAATCCCGCTCCCTGCTTGTTAACACGATAGGACAACTATTAATGTATAACTTCTTAAAGTAATATGATTATGGCATTTACACTTGAAATTGGAGAGAAGGCACCTTACTTCGACCTGCCCGCAACAGATGGCAGGCAATACACACTCGAAAGTTTTAATGACGGCAGGTTCCTGGTGGTGTTTTTTACCTGCAATCACTGTCCTTATGTAATAGGATCAGATGAGGTTACGCGAAAAACATCAGAAAAATTTGCTGAAAAGGGAGTGAAATTCGTCGGGATCAATTCCAATAGCAAACATACATATGCGGAAGATGATTTTGATCATATGGTCGCCCGGATGAAGGAGCATCAGTTTCCCTGGACATACCTGTATGACGAATCGCAGGAAGTTGCACTTACTTATGGTGCCCTCAGGACCCCACATTTTTATGTGTTTGATGAAAACCGCACACTGGTCTATACCGGAAGGGGAGTGGACAGTCCGCGCGACGCGACAAAGATTACCGTCAATGACCTTGACAGGACCCTTGAAGAATTAACTTCCGGAAAGAAAATATCTGTTCCGGTCACCAATCCCATTGGTTGCAACGTGAAATGGGAAGGCAAGGAAAAACACTGGATGCCTGCAGATGCCTGCGACCTGGTATGATGCTAACAGGTTGATGATGAAAACCATCGGGCAGCCTGGTCTTCAGAAGGGCTCTCCTGCTGGTTTCCGGAAGCCCCATGGTTTGTTAATAGTTTTATTGAGTACTGTATAAATACAGGCTCGGATGATGCAATGAAGGGACCGCTGAAAACTGGTTTTTTTTCCAGGTATGAAGTGCAGTCTACTTGTACTGGTCCATCAGACCCCTGCCTTCCCTGATCAGCTGAATAGACTTCGCCAGCCTTCTCTGCCTTGTCTCAGGACGTTTTGCCTGATCTATATACCGTGCAAAGTCCCTGCGTTTGCTGTAGCTGAGTAAACTAAATTGCTTTTTAAGGGTTGTGTCCGCTTTGAATGTATCCTTTAGCTCTGCAGGCAGATCAAAGGGTTTATTACGTTGCGGTATAATTTCTTTACCTTCCCTGGAGTTTTCGATTGCCTCCCTGAGATAGGCGAGGATCAGGTCCAGGTCTGCCACGATCTCATCGGCCGACTGGAAACGCCATTGTCGCATTCCCCTGGATGCAGCCTCTGAGGCTGATAGCAGGCGATTGTGCTTGTCCTGCAGAAATACGCCCTGGTAAAACCACAGCCCTGTATAGGCCTTGAAGCAAGCCATGCCTACAACGTTTTTTCCGTTGATACAATACACCGGCGTTCCCCATTTTATGGTTTCTTCCATGTCCAGTGCCAGCATCAGTTCGCGCAGCATATTCAATGAAGCCTGCCAGGCACCGCTGTTCAGTATATACTCATCTACAGTTACCTGATTCATTACAGATGTTTTTTACAGTCACAAAAATAACCGTTTAAAGGGAAAATTCCATCTGCAGGACCCCTTTTCCGAATACCTTGGTGGAGATATTCCTGAATTTCATTTTCCATGACTTATCACCGAATAAAGGAATGCCGGATCCCAATGCAACCGGCATTTTTGTCAACACCAGCCTGTCAATCAGATTAGCTTCAAGCAAAGTAGAATTCAGTTTTCCTCCTCCAACCAGCCAGATGTCTTTGCCTGGTTCATCTTTCAGGCCCCGGCAAAATGCGGGAATATCTCCTGAAACAAATCTTACATATAGCGTTTCTGGAATACCACTTCGACTGGTAACTACATAATTTTTTTTATCTGGATAGGGAAAGTCAACGCCAAATCCCAGGATCTGGGTATAGGTTTTATTGCCCATGATGGTAGTGTCCACAGATTCGTAAAACGCACCATATCCATAATCCTCACCTTCAGTGATCAGGTTGGGATCATTCAGCCAGTTAATCTGACCCTTGCTGTCAGCAATAAAATCATCAGCACTGATCGCTGAATAGAGGATGATCTTTCTCATTGTTCCTGTGTTTCAATTGGCATGATGATTACCGTCAAAGCGGCTTTTTCTTTCGGTTCTGCTGATGCATGGAAATATTCTCGGTGCCTGTGAACAATCTCAGTGGTATGCTTTTTTCAGCTTTTCCTTTGCGAGATGGATCCTGCTTTTGATGGTGCCGATGGGCACCCCGGTCATATGCGCAATCTCCTTATAGGCATATCCGGCAAGGAAAAGCTTGAGCGGTTTGGCATACACGGCGGGAAGACACCTGATCTTCTCTGTCAACTCCTTCCTCTCGAAAATGCGGTCCGGGTTTTCATATTCAGGAAGTGTGGCCATGGTTACCTGCATCTCCTGGTCGTTCCTGTTCGTTACGATGTTCCTGTAGTGTCCGCTGCGCAGATTATTGATATGGGTGTTTTTGAGAATGGTGTAAAGCCATGCATTTCTGTGTTGCAGGTCCTTAAGCCTGGAGAAGTT
>Ga0180430_10002434_pt1 | contig 16795 bp, 15 predicted proteins | sample SS_ome_9_FD_132999 | JGI IMG/M metagenome (GOLD analysis project Ga0180430, IMG submission 132999) | Hypersaline lake sediment archaeal communities from the Salton Sea, California, USA - SS_1_S_2 metaG | ecosystem: Environmental > Aquatic > Non-marine Saline and Alkaline > Hypersaline >... | reverse complement strand
GTTCCAGAGTTGGCCGAGTTAGTTGGGTTAGCCGGGTTAGCCGGATGATTCCCTCCAGCCGCCGAGGCGGCCACCGCGACTGAGTTCTCGCAGGCGACGCTCGGTCACCGAGCGCACCCCGGCGGATGCCACGACGATCAGCCGGTCCCCCGACCTCAGCCGGGTCTCGGAATCAACAGGCAATGCCCGATCACCTCGGATGAGTAGCGAAGCGACGGCTCCCTCAGGCAGCGGAAGCTCGCCCACATACACACCGATCATTCGACACTCGGCGTCGATGTCGATACCGAGAACCGCAGCATCGAGGTCATCCAGAGGAGCAACATCGACCGACAACGCCGCAGGTTCGGCCGGGACGGTGATGCGAAGGATCCGCGCAATCCAGGGCAGTGCGGGCGATTGCAGCAGGGTCAGGATCAGGACAACGATGAGTGTCGCATCGAAAATCACCTCGGCTCCGGGCATTCCCAGTCCCAGCGGAATAGCCGCGAAAATAATGGGCACAGCGCCACGCAGGCCAGCGAATGACACGAATCCGACCTCGCGGATCGGCCACCGGAAGGGCGCGAGTGAGATGAGTGCACTCGCAGGCCGTGCCACGGCAACGAGGACAACAGTCGCGACCAGGGCGATGCCGATGGAGGCGGGCAGTCTCTCGGGCTGTGCGAGAAGCCCCAGCATCACGAACAGACCGATCTCGGCCAACCAGGACAAGCCATCGGAGAAGCCGATGACAGCACGTCGATGTGGGAGGTCCTGAGCCGATCCAAGGATCACGGCAGCCACATAGACGGCCATGAACCCCGAGGATTGCGCGAAATCCGCCAGCCCGAAAGCCAGCACCAGCATGGCTATCGCCGCGATCGGATACAGGCCGATGGCGGGTAGGGCGAGTCGCTGGAGTGTCCACCGTGTCGCGAAACCGACTCCGACGCCCACGACTCCGCCGATCAGCAACTGCACGACGACCACGATCGGAACCAACCAGGGCGCGCCCTGCAAGGATCCGCTCGCCACCACTGTCACCAGGACGACGACGGGCGCATCGTTCAAACCCGACTCACCCTCCAGCAGCGTTCGCAGTCGAGTCGAGACGTTGATGTGACGAAGAACAGCGAAGACAGCGGCGGCGTCGGTCGCCGATAGTGCAGCCGCGAGGAGGATCGCGACCTGCGGATCCACATCCAACAGGAGAATGAGCGGCAATGCGACGATGGCCAAACTCACCGCAACGCCGACTGTTGCCAGCACAAGGCTGGGCATGATCACCGGGCGGAAGTCATCCAGACTCGTCGTGAGCCCACCATGCGCGAGAATCAACACCAGCGCGCCGAAACCCACGACGATGGCGATGTTCGGCTCGACCATGACATCCCCGGGAAGGACCGCACCCAGTAGTAGGCCGATTCCCAGATACAGCAGCAGACCGGGAACGCCCAGCCGTCCGGTGAGGCGGACCCCGGTCACGGCCACGATCAACACGGCTGCACCGAGAAGGGCAACGAGGCCGAACTGATCGGGGGTCACCAATACGCCCTAGGGACTTGCTGAGATGGAGTCCACCGCGTTCACACCCAGGTTGGTATAGATCTCCCGCGTCGCGGTGGAGGAGTTCAAAGTATAGAAATGCAAGCCGGGTGCGCCCTCCTCGAGTAACCGGGCGCACAATTCACTGGCGAGTTCGATACCCAGGGCTCGGACGGCATCCGGATCATCTTCGAGTCCGGAAAACCGCTCGACGACAGCATCGGGGACCGCCGTGCCGGACAACTGCGCGAAACGTTGGATCTGACTCAGATTCGTCACCGGCATGATCCCGGGCAGAATCGGAATCTCGCATCCGATCGATCTCGCGCGGTCCACAAGATCGAGGTAGTCGGTCACCTCGAAGAAGAACTGCGTGATCGCGAAGGACGCGCCGGCTTCAGCCTTGCGAGCGAGGGTGACCGCATCGGCGTCTTTCGACGGTGACTCCGGGTGACCCTCGGGAAAAGCCGCAACTCCGACGCTGAAGGCACCGAGGCTGCGCACCAAACCCACGAGTTCATCGGAGTGATCCAAGCCCCCCGGCGTCCGCTCCCATGGCGACCCAGGACCTGCGGGCGGGTCACCCCTCAGCGCCAGGACGTTCGTCACACCCGCCGCGGCATAGGCCGCGATAACCCCGGTGAGTTGCTCGGTGTCGGCACCCACACAGGTCAGATGCGCCAATGGCGTCAGCGTCGTCTCCATGGCCAGGCGCTCGGTGAGCCGGACCGTTCGATCCCGGGTCGACCCACCCGCCCCGTAGGTGACCGAGGCGAAGGTCGGATGCAGTGACTCCAACTCCCTCAGGGTCTGCCACAACTTCCGCTCGCCCTCGTCGGACTTGGGCGGAAAGAACTCGAAGGAGAAGGACCGATGCCCCGCAGCCAGGACAGCGCCGATATCACGCGTATCCCTGTGAGCGCCCATGACCGGAGAGTACGCGACCTCGATGACTCGATCGGGTACCGGCTGCGCAGGCCCGCAGGTGGCCCTAGGCTTCTGGTGTGACCGCTGTTCCCCATTCCGCACCCTTGGACGCGGAGGAGTTGCGTTCGCGGGTGCACAAAGCGGTCGGGGATTTCATCAGTCGCCAACGGGCCATCCTGGACGCCATCAGCGACGACCTCGATCCGCTCGTGGAAGCGGTGACGGACCTGTGCGCCGGAGGCAAGAGACTGCGCCCCGCGTTCGCGTGGTGGGGCTGGCGCGGCGCCGGAGGTGGCGATAGCGAGAAAGCACTCCACGCCGTCGCCTCTCTCGAGTTCCTGCAAGCGTGCGCTCTCATCCATGACGACGTGATGGATGGATCGGACACCCGGCGCGGTCTGCCTGCCGCCCATCGCCGATTCGCATCCGTGCACCGTCAGGCGTCGTGGCTCGGCTCCCCGGAGATCTTCGGCACCGGAGCGGCCATCCTCCTCGGCGACCTATGCCTGTCATGGGCTGACGAGATGCTGATGACCAGCGGACTCGACTCTGCCGATCTTGCACGAGCCAAGGCCGTATACGACGAGATGCGCACGGAATTGATGGCCGGCCAATACCTCGATCTCCTCGAACAGGCTCGCGGTGGCGGCGATACGGAGCGGGCCATGCTCGTCGTGCGCTACAAGTCGGCGAAATACACCATCGAACGCCCACTCCACCTAGGCGGGGCACTCGCCGGAGCGGATCCGCAGATCCTGGCCGCATACACCGGCTATGGACTACCCCTCGGCGAAGCATTCCAACTCCGTGACGATGTGCTCGGGGTTTTCGGTGATCCGACCGAAACAGGAAAGCCTGCCGGGGACGACCTGCGCGAAGGCAAGCAGACGGTGCTGATAGCCGCTGCGATGAACCGTGCCGACCCGCGACAGGCCGCGCAACTGCGCCGCCACCTCGGAGACCCCGGGCTCGACAGCGAAGGCGTGGCCACGCTGCGCGAGATCATCACCGACACGGGGGCACTGCGTCATGTCGAGGAACTCATCGACACCCTCACCCACCAGGCGGTAGCCAGCCTGGACACGGTTGTGCTCCATTCCCCAGCACCGGAGGTCCTCTCCGGTCTCGCCTACGCCGCCACTCGGCGGAAGGTGTGAGCGGGGAACCTCTGTGAACAGGAGATCGGTGTGAATCTGCGACGTTGGCTGCCCCATCGCACCCCTCGGACGGTGACCGGGCCCACGGATCACGTCGTCATCGTCGGGGCCGGCCTGGCTGGCCTGTCTGCGGCGATGCGGCTCGCGGGAGCGGGGCGGCAGGTGACCATCCTGGAACGCGAAGACCGTCCCGGCGGGCGCGCGGGACGATGGGAGGCCACCACCTCGGACGGCACCTATCGGGTCGACACCGGCCCGACCGTACTCACGATGCCCGATCTCATCGCGGATGCGTTCGACAGCCTCGGCGAGGAGATGAGCGACTGGCTCACCCTCAACCCGGTCGAACCGCTCTACCGCTCCTTCTATCCAGACGGCTCTGTGCTCGATGTTCACGCGAACGTCGAGCAGATGGCCGAGGAGATCCGCACCGTCATCGGCCCCGATGAGGCCGCCGGTTACCTGCGCTACGTCGATTTCGTCTCCGAGCTCTACCGCTACGAGATGACCGACTTCATCGACCGCAATATCGATTCCCCCCTGGATCTGCTCACACCGAACCTCGCGAAACTCGTGGCCATCGGCGGGTTCCGCAAACTGGCACCCAAGGTCCGGGAGTTCCTCAAGGATCCGCGCACGGAGCGGGTTTTCAGTTTCCAGGCGATGTATGCCGGACTTTCACCATACGACGCGCTCGCGATCTACGCGGTCATCGCGTACATGGATTCGATTGCCGGTGTGTACTTCCCCAAGGGCGGCATGCATGCCGTCCCCGAGGCGATGGCCGATGCGGCGACCAAGCATGGGGTCGACATCCGATACGGCACAACGGTGACCCGGGTCGAAACCCAGGGTGATCGCGCGGTCGCCGTGCACACGGCGGATGGGGAGCGCATCCCCGCTGACGTGGTCGTGTTGAATCCCGATCTTCCCGTGGCCTATCGCGATCTGCTCGGCCGCAGTCCGTGGTCGGTGCGACGGCTGGACTATTCGCCATCCTGCTTCCTGCTGCTCGCCGGGTCGAGTGCGGACTACTCGAAGATCGCCCACCACAACATCCACTTCGGTCACTCGTGGAAGGGCGTCTTCGATGAGCTCATCGATCAGCAACGACTGATGAGCGACCCCAGCCTGCTGGTCACCAACCCCACGCATTCCGACCCGTCGCTTGCTCCCGACGGCAAGCAGATCTACTACGTGCTGTTTCCGACGCCGAACATGGATGCCCCCATCGACTGGCGGACGGAGACACCGCGCTACCGCGACGAGGTCATCAAGACTCTCGAGCAACGGGGTTACGTCGGCTTCGGCGACGCAATCGAGGTCGAGAACATCACCACACCCCTGGAATGGCAGGAGCGCGGCATGGAGCGCGGTGCCCCATTCGCCGCTGCTCACTCCTTCACCCAGACCGGCCCCTTCCGTCCGGGCAACCTGTGGGGAGAGAACGTGGTGTTCACGGGGTCGGGCACCCAGCCCGGGGTCGGTGTCCCCATGGTGCTGGTCTCCGGACGCCTCGCTGCCGAGCGGATCACCGGCCCCGATCCGCTGTATCGCTCCCGCGCACTGCGCTGATCCCGGCGTACCCTGGCCTGCATGAGCCAGGGAGCCATCACTGCTCCACGCAATATCGACGCGTGGTGGCGCTACGGCCTGCCCGGTCTCCTCGCGACGGGGTTGATGAGCCTGGGTTCGCTGGGTGTCGGGTGGCTTCCGTTGCGCACCACGGTCATCGAATGGCCCATCGTGGAGTCACTGCGGGCAACCGGACCCGGCCTGATCACCTCTCATATCCTGGTGTTCACCGGAATCGCCGTGCTCCTGCAAACCTGGCTGCTGCTCGGACGCGCCCTCGCACCCGGCGAATCGCGCCGGATGACAACACGCGATCTCATTGCGATCGTCTCGATGTGGTCGTTCCCGCTGTTGTTCGCGGCGCCGTTGTTCAGCCGGGACGTGTATTCCTATTACACCCAGGGTCGACTGATGATCGAGGGTTACGATCCCTACACGACCGGGGTATCGGTCCTACCCGGCTGGTTTCAAGACGGCGTCGATCCCATGTGGGCGGAGTCCCCAACCCCCTACGGACCACTCTTCCTGCTGCTCTCGCGCGGAGTCGCTGACTTCTCCTTCGAACAGCCTGCGCTCGCAGCGCTCGTGTTTCGACTGCTCGCGGTGCTCGGCGTCATCCTTCTGCTGATCTATGTGCCGCGTCTAGCCTTCGCCCACGGAATCGATCCCACCCGCGCAGTGTGGCTCGCCGTCGCAAACCCCCTGGTCATCTTGCATTTCGTCGCGGGTGCCCACAACGACGCCCTCATGGTCGGCTTCGTCGTGATGGGACTGACTATGGCCGTCGAACGACGTCCCCTGGTGGGCGCCATCGCCATCGCCCTAGCCGCTTCCGTCAAGCCCATCGCGCTCCTCGCCCTACCCTTCGTCGGTCTCGTCTGGGCTGGCAGGAACGCGAGATGGTGGGATCGCATCCGAGCGTGGTTCGCGACCGGTGTGACAGCCGCGGTGGCATTCGGTCTCACCGCGATCATCGCGGGGGTCGGTCTGGGCTGGGTACTCGCCCTCGGCACCCCGGGTGAGGTACGTACCTGGCTATCACCGCCCACGGCGATCGGCATGTTCCTCGGAGGCGGGGCGCAGGCGATCGGGATCGCGGAGACGAATGATGCCTTCGTCAACGTCGCCCGACTTCTCGGCGCCGTCGCCGCCGTGACGATCGTGGCGTGGTTGATCCTCGGTCCATGGCGTCGGAGTCCCGTGCGCAACGCTGCCTGGGCATTCGTCGCGGTCGTACTCTTGGGCCCCGTCGTCCAGCCGTGGTACCTGCTGTGGATTCTGCCCCTGTTCGCCGTCACCGGCGTGAGCGCACGATCCCTGCGCGTGATCATCGTCGCCACCGCCGGCTTCTGCATCCATGCGATGTCGGAGTCCCTGGCAACTTCGGACACGGTCTTCGAGTTCAGCGACGGTCTCGGCATCGTCATCGCGGTGGTGATCGTCGGGGGCATCCTCTTCATCAGTCCCCGAGAGCGGAACCTCATCCTCGACCAGGACATCGCCGGTGGGTTGACGCCCGTCGATGCGCCAGCCCGAGCGAGGGCCCGCCAGTGGACCGGCCAACCCCCCTGGCAGGATGCGGGGTCGTGAGCGCCCGGGAATTGACCGCTGCCGGGATTATCGACCCCGAGTTGCGCGCCTCGTATGAACGGTGCCGCGAACTCAACGCCGCGCACGGCAAGACCTATTACCTCGCCACCTTGCTCCTGCCACCTGCGAAAAGGCCGTTCGTTCACGCGCTCTATGGCTTCGCTCGCTATGCCGATGAGATCGTCGATGACCTCTCGTCGACACTGACCGAACAGGAGAAGGCAGACTGGCTGGGCACGTGGGGGGATGCCTTCCTCACCGACGTCCGCCGTGGGCGATCATCCGATCCGGTGTGTCACGCCGTGGTCGACACCGTGTTGACCTGGGACATCCCACTCGAACACTTCGAGGCCTTCTTGCACTCGATGCGCATGGACTTGACTGTCGACTCATATGACACCTACGACGATCTGTTCGAGTACGTCTACGGCTCAGCGGCTGTGATCGGACTGCAGATGGTGCCGATCCTCGAACCCTCTGCCCCCGAGGCCTATGCGCGGGCACAGGATCTGGGGGTGGCCTTCCAATTGGCGAACTTCATCCGCGATGTTGGAGAGGATCTCGATCGCGGACGTGTCTACCTTCCCCTGGAGGAACTAGATCGGCACGGTGTCACCCGCGAGGTGCTCGAACGCCGCATCGCAACGCCCGCGGTGAAATCCGCACTTCGTGAACAGATTGCACGGGTGCGCATGCTGGAAGAACGATCTCGGCCGGGTATCACGATGCTTCACCCCGATTCGCAACCGTGCATCGAAGCGGCGCGCGTTCTCTACTGCGGGATCGTCGATGAGGTGGAGAACATCGACTACGAGGTTTTCACGAAACGGGCGAGTGTGCCGATGCGCCGGAGACTCGCCGTAGCGGGCCCTGCGTGGGTGCGTGCGCTACGCGCCCGGCACTCGGCTGCCTGAGGCTGTTTCCGGCTTGGCGTGTTCGGGGTCTCGCCGCCAGATCGGCGGACCTGCCAACGGTGTCCGTTGGATCCCTCGCCGCCCTAACCACACCCACGTCACCAGGGACAGCAGCACCAGTGCGAATCCGAATAGCAGGTCCTCCACCGGCGCGAATGCCAGGCGCCCTTCGCCGATGAACGGTGGCGGGCCATTCACCGGTGTGGACTCACCGATGATCACATCACCGTTGTAGGTCACGATCGCGAACCCGGTGAGAACCCCGTTGGTAACCAGCTGGAAGAACACGATGATGGCGTAGGGCACCCAGAATGCCCGACGTGTCACGAGACGGGTGCGCGCGACGAACAGGTCGATAAGCACCACGACGACGACACCGATGACCGCGAGTTGCGTGTATGTCATCGGGCTTCCCCCGCAGCGTGCGTCGATTCATCGCCCACGGGCCATGACTTCACCGAGCGCACCGCTTCGAGACTCAGCACCGAAGCGATGGGGATGACGATGAAGAACAGCAGTTCCTCGATCGGAAGATTTCCGGGGAGCACGATCCCGGTCGTCGTGTCCGAATCGAATCCCCAGTGGCCTGCGGAGATCGCATACAGATCCCAGATGACGAAGACCACCACGGGCACGGCAATGGTGATCAGGAGTCGTTTCCAGCGTCGGTACACCCTCGTGCGCAAGACGATCTCGAGCCAGCCGGTCGCGAGGAGGATGAAAGCGAGAACACCGAGGTAGGCCAACTTCACGGCGAGCTCACGATCCGCTGATGAGTTTGCGGTGATCCCAGGAGACCGTGCGTTCGGGGATCAGGCGGAAAGCCACCTGCTTGCCGGCCTTCGACCGGTATGCCTCTTTGGCGGCTTCGACATGCTCGGGCTGCAAACCCTCGTATTTGACGAGAAGACCGGCGGCGATCGAGCAGATCAGATCCTCTTCTCGCGAGATTTCGACGCGTCCGGTGAGCTGGACTCCACGCAACTGGGCGTACGTATCCCCCGTCTCGACGAGAACCGACACCCTTGCGTCACGTTCGATGTTGATCGCCTTCTGGGACCGAGCGTAGGTGCGCATCCAGATTTCGCCGTCAACGATGACGAACCACATGCCCACGGGATCGGGAACTCCGTCTGGACCTATCGTGCATAGGATCATGGTGCGGGCCTGATCCAAGAAATCGGCCACTTCAGCCTCGGTCATGCTGGTGTTCACCCGCGCATTCACCCCTCCATCCTGCCCGTCCGATCCCGCGAACGCACACGGACCCCACTGCGGATGCCACCCCGTGAACCCGCTGGTGTCCTCCACGGATTTCCCCCATGCGCGACCTAGACTCGACAGATCATGGGGACGACTATGCCGCCACCGGCCGCGACCGACGCTCTCGTCGGTCGCGAGCTCGACGGGCGCTATCTGATCCGGGCTCGGATCGCCCGGGGCGGGATGGCCACCGTCTACGAGGCGCTCGATTCGCGCCTCGATCGGACCGTCGCCTTGAAGGTCATGCATCCCTCGCTCGCCGAAGACGATGCCTTCGTCGACCGGTTTCGTCGCGAAGCCAAAGCAGCCGCATCCCTGTCCCACCCGCACGTCGTCGCGGTGCACGACCAGGGCACGACGGATGGTCTCCCCTACCTGGTCATGGAGTTCGTTTCCGGCCGCACCCTTCGCGACGTACTCAATCAACATGGGCGACTGTCCGCGCCGCAGGCGCTGGCAGTTCTGGAACCCGTTCTCGAGGCACTCGGTGCAGCCCACACCGCCGGTTTCGTCCACCGGGATGTCAAACCCGAGAACATCCTGATATCCGACGACGGTCGAGTGAAGGTCACCGACTTCGGGCTCGCCCGAGCAGTCACCGCTGCAACCGCCACCCAGGGACTGCTCATCGGCACGGTCGCCTATCTCTCTCCCGAGCATGTCGAGCAAGGCTCCTCCGATGCGCGTTCGGATGTCTACGGCGCTGGGATCTGCCTGTTCGAGATGCTCACCGGCTCCGTACCCTTCGCAGGCGACTCTCCTTTGAGCGTCGCCTATCAACACGTCAACGCCGACGTGCCGCGACCGTCGTCACTGGTGCCCGATATCGATGCCGACGTCGATGACCTCGTCGAGATCGCCACACGGCGTGATCCCGCACAGCGCTATGCCGATTGCGCCGAATTCACCGAGCGCGTTCGCTCGGTCCGACGCACCCTCCAACCTCCTCGACCCTTAGCCGATACCTACACCGAACCGGTGGCTCCAACGGCCACGCTTGTGGTGGACCGCCCGACGGAGAACATCGATCCAGGACTCGAATCCCGAGCACCACGACCGGACAGTTCCGGCGACACCGCGGAGATCTCCACTGCTCGACGGCGCCGATGGGGTCCGGCCATCGCCGTCCTGCTGCTGCTTGGCGCGGTCGCCGGAGCTGCCTTCGGCGCCTGGTATCTCGCAGCAGGGCCGGGTCGGACCATAGCCGTTCCGGGTGTCCTTGGGCTCGATGTCGCCGCAGCGACGGAGTTGGCCTCGCAGAACGACCTGAGTCTGACGGTGACCGGGGAGGCCTACAGCGAAACCGTTGCCGCAGGAATCGTTCTGGCTGCCGATCCCGAGCCCGGATCTGCCGTCTCACCCGGCACGGAGATTGCGGCGACAGTCTCCCTCGGACCGGAGCGCTTCGCGGTTCCGGTCCTGACCGGGTTGACGGAGGCGGAGGCAGTGGAGGCGTTGACTGCGGCGGGATTGCGAGCAGGGGATATCTCCAATGAGTGGGATGCGGTCATCCCCTCCGGCGAGGTCGTGTCCTCGACTCCCGGGGCCGGGGAGGAGCTCAAGGCCGACAGCACGGTGGGTCTGGTGATCTCCAAGGGGCCCCAGCCCGTCGAGCTTCCCGATCTCACCGGGACACCGGTCGAGGAAGCCACCGCAGCCTTGGTTGCCGAAGGATTGCAGGTGGACACCACCGAGGAGTTCTCCACCGCCTACTCCACCGGGACGGTGATCTCCAGCGTGCCCTCGTCCGGTGAGAAGGTCGATGTCGGTGGAACCGTCACCCTGGTGGTGTCCAAGGGACCGCCACCGGTCGAGGTCCCCTACCTGATCGACATGTTCCGCGAAGAGGCCGTCGCGTTGATCGAGAGCCTCGGGCTGGTGGCCAATGTCCAGGAGGGTCCGTTCACCCCGCTGAATCGGGTGATCAACCAGGATCCGCGCGCAGGCTCGTTCATCCCGGTCGGGTCGACCGTGACGATCACGATCATCTAGCGGTGCGCTGGAACACGGCCCCTGCGCACTCTCGGGTCCCAAGTACCGGAGTCGCCTATCGGGCCTAGGATCGTCAGCGCTTGAGGAGCATGTCGGCGACCAGGAACGACAGCTCCAGCGACTGTTCGCGATTCAATCGCGGGTCGCAGGCCGTCTCGTACCGCTCGCCCAGACCATCCTCGGCGACACCCGCGGTGCCACCTACGCATTCAGTGACGTCATCACCGGTCAGTTCGACATGGATCCCGCCCGGGATCGTCCCGAGGCCACGGTGCACGTCGAAGAACCCGTGAACCTCGTCGAGCACATCGTCGAATGAGCGAGTCTTGTGACCCGAGGAGGCCTCGAAGGTATTGCCGTGCATCGGATCGCACACCCACAGCACCGGGTGCCCACTGGCCTCGACCTTCTGCACGATCGCCGGCAGCGCCTCGCGAACCTTGCCCGAACCCATCCGGGTGATCAACGTCAAACGACCGGGGGTCTTATTCGGGTCGAGCCGCTCGACCACCTCGAGGATCTCATCCGGCGACGCGGTAGGACCGACCTTGACACCGACCGGATTGCGAATCGTCGACGCGAAGTGCACGTGTGCACCGTCGACGGCCCGGGTGCGTTCACCGATCCACAGAAAGTGCCCCGACACGTCATAGGGCGCTCCGGTGCGGGAATCGATGCGCGTCAGTGCCCGCTCGTACACCAGGCTCAAGGCCTCGTGCGCTGCATAGAAGTCGACGCGGTGGAATTCCTCGGGATCGGCTCCGCAGGCGTGCATGAACCTCAAGGCTCGATCGATCTCGCCTGCGACGCGCTCATAGCGTTGGCCCGCGGTGGAATCGCGGACGAAGTCGGTATTCCATGCGTGCACCTGCCGCAGGTCGGCGTAGCCACCCTGGGTGAACGCGCGGATCAGATTCAACGCCGAACCAGAGGCGTGATAGGCCTTCAGCAACCGTTCCGGATCGGGCCTGCGTGATTCGGGTGTGAAATCGAGCGCGTTGACGGCATCCCCGAGATAACTGGGCAGTTCCACCCCGCCACGGACCTCGATCGGATTGCTTCGGGGCTTGAAGTACTGACCGGCGACGCGGCCGAGCTTGACCACTGGGAGCGAAGCCGCATAGGTCAATACGACCGACATCTGCAGCACCGTCTTCAACCGGGCTCGAATCGAATCCGCCGTATTGGCCGCGAAGGTCTCGGCGCAGTCTCCTCCCGTGAGCACGAACGCCTCCCCCAGAGCCGCCTTGCCGAGCTGCTCGGTCAGCGTGTCGCATTCCCCGGCGAAAACCAAGGGTGGCATCGCACGCAGCTCGGTCAGCACCCGCTCGAGGTGATCCCCATCGGGCCACACCGGTTGCTGCGCGGCCGGGAGGTCCGGCCAGGTCAGATCAGACACAAACCCAGAGTACCGGTCAGCCGAAGAACGCACTGGCCTCGGCATAGCGAGCCAGCGGGACGGTCTTCAACTCACCGGTGGCATCGGCCAGCGGAACGCGCACGATGTCGGTTCCTCGTAGGGCGACCATCTTCCCGTGGTCACCATCATGAATGGCGTCGATGGCGCTCAGACCGAATCTCGTCGCCAGGACGCGATCGAACGCTGTCGGTGACCCGCCGCGTTGGATGTGGCCGAGGACAGCAGCTCGGGACTCCTTGCCTGTGCGGTCCTCGATGGCCGCGGCTAGCCAATCCCCGATGCCGGACAGTTTCACGTGGCCGAAGGCATCTCGACTGGCGTCCTTGGTGATCAGGTCACCGTCCGTGGGTAGGGCACCCTCGGCGACGCAGATGATCGGCGCATAAGACGACCAGAACCTGCTTTCCACCCAACCGCACACCTCGTCGAGGTCGAAGGGAACCTCGGGAATCAAGATCCCATTGGCCCCACCCGCCATGCCCGAGTGCAGCGCGATCCAACCGGCATGGCGACCCATCACCTCGATGACCAGAACCCGATGATGCGACTCCGCCGTGGTGTGCAGTCGATCGATCGCCTCGGTCGCGATGGTGACCGCCGTGTCGAAGCCGAAGGTGTAGTCGGTCGCGTTGAGATCATTGTCGATGGTCTTGGGCACGCCGATGACCGGAAGTCCGTGATCGGCCAGTTTCGTCGCGACACCGAGGGTGTCCTCCCCGCCGATCGCGATGAGCGCGTCGACTCCCAGGCTGGCGAAGTTCGCCTCGATGCGTTCAACACCCCCTTCGACCTTGAACGGGTTGGTTCGCGAGGAGCCGAGGATCGTTCCTCCCCGGGGCAGGATCCCGCGCACACTGGCCACGTCCAAGGGCATGGTGTCGGCCTCCAGCGGACCCCGCCAGCCGTCCTTGAATCCCACGAAATCGAAGCCGTATTCACCCACCCCCTTGCGCACCACCGCACGGATCACCGCATTGAGGCCGGGGCAATCGCCCCCACCGGTGAGCACACCTACTCGCATCGGGAGACTCCTTCGAGGTCCGTCGAACTCACTTCGGCACACATACCCGCACATGGGTGCGAACCCTGCACGCATGCGCCATGTACACGCTTACTGGACCACCCTAGTCGGTCGAAGAGGTCTACCCTGTGTCGATCATGGCCATCCTCGCTCTCGATGCCGGCACCACGGGGGTCACCGCCCTGGTCGTCGGTTCCGACACCGCAGTGCTCGCTCGCGGCTACGCGGAATTCCCTCAGCACTTCCCCGCCGACGGCTGGGTCGAGCATGATCCCGGTGAGATCTGGTCGGCGACCCTGGCCGCAACCGGGGCGGCACTCGCTGCCAGCCCCGAGTCGATCAGCGCCGTGGGCATCACCAATCAGCGCGAGACGGTGTGCTTCTGGGACCGAGAGACTCTGGGAGCCCCGCGACGTGCCATCGTGTGGCAAGACCGCCGCACCGCAGCCGACTGCCAGCGACTTCGCGACGCAGGGCACGAGTCCCTCATTCGCGCCCGCACCGGACTGCGCCTGGATCCCTATTTCAGCGCAACCAAGATCGCCTGGGTGCGCGATCATGATCGCGACACCTGGTCGAACGTCCTGTCGGGTCGGGTGGCGATCGGCACCGTCGACTCGTACCTGATCGCCCGGATGACCCGCGGTCTGCACCACGTGACCGATCCCACGAACGCCTCGCGGACATTGCTGTACGACTTGGAGTCGGGTTCGTTCAGTCCCGAACTCGCTGACATCTTCGGCATTCCCCTCGATGCGCTCCCCTCGATCGTGCCGTCCTACGGACCCGTCGCCATGACTGACCCGGCGACCTTCCTCGGCATGGAGATCCCCATCGCTGGAATAGCCGGGGATCAGCAGGCCGCATTGGTCGGTCAGGCGGGCTTCGTGCGTGGGGACGCCAAATGCACGTACGGCACCGGCTCGTTCCTGCTGGTGAACACCGGGACGAAGATCGTGCGTTCCGGTGGAGGACTGCTGACCACCGTGGCACTCGGTGCACCCGATGGCAGTCGCACCTTCGCCCTCGAAGGGGCGATCTTCGTCACCGGTTCCGCCGTTCAATGGCTGCGCGATGGTCTCGGGATCATCACCTCGGCCAGCGAGGTTGAACAGCTCGCACGCACGGTGGACGACAGCGCAGGTGTGGTTTTCGTTCCCGCTCTCACGGGCCTGGGGGCGCCGGACTGGGATCCCTACGCCCGCGGCATGATCATCGGGATCAATCGCGGCACGACCGCTGGACACATCGCTCGAGCCACCCTCGAGGGGATCGCCTTCGAGGTCGCTGACGTCGTCGACCTCATGGTGCGTGAGGCGGACGTGTCACTGGGCCAACTCAACGTCGATGGCGGGGCAGCGGCCAATGATCTGCTCTGTCAGATCCAGGCGGACCTGCTCGATATCGAAATCCTGCGTCCGCGCGAATTGCAAAGTACCGGGCTCGGTGCAGCCTTCCTCGCCGGCCTCGGCACGGGTGTGTGGTCCAGCCCTCAGGACATCGCCATGTCACGTGAGGTCGACCATCGGTTCACGCCGCAATCCCTGGACGCGCAACTGTCCCGGGAGCGATGGCGCGATGCTGTGAACCGCAGTCGCGGTTGGGCTGAACCGACCGACGACTCCGGCGACACGACAGGACGCTAGGCGCTGTTCGCCTCCGCGTCAGCCCGGTCACGATTCGCCTTCGCCTTAGTCGCGTACATGTCGACGTATTCCTGCCCCGATAACCGCATCAGCGAGTACATGATCTCGTCAGTGATCGAGCGCAGGATGAACCGATCGCCTTCCAGTCCTTCATACCGGCGGAAATCGAGGGGTTGACCGAATCGGACGCCCACACGCAACAAACGTGGTCGGATCCGTCCTGGAGGCTGGGTTTCATACGTCGCCATCATCGCGACGGGAATCACCGGTGCTGCCGATTCCAAAGCCATGCGTGCAACACCCACGCGACCGCGATACAGCCTCCCGTCAGCGGTCCGGGTCCCTTCGGGATAGATCCCGAGCAGTCCGCCCCCGTTGAGAACCCGGACCCCGGTGTTGATCGCCGCCTCGGATGCTCGACCACTGGACCGGTCGATCGGCACCTGGCCCACTCCCGCGAAGAACGCCTTGCTGATCAGACCCTTGATTCCCTTTCCGGTGAAGTACTCGGCCTTGGCCAGAAATGTGATTCGTCGACGTGTCATCAAGGGCAGGAAGAACGAGTCTGAGAACGACAGGTGATTGCTGGCCAGAATCGCGCCCCCCTTCTGTGGAAGCACTTCCATGCCCTCGGTCCAGGGGCGGAACAGCACGCGCAGCCACGGACCGATGAGGATGTGCTTGAAGAAGGAGTACAACACGCGGGCAACCCTAGCCGCTCTACGCTGTGGCACGATCGTCCTTGAGTGCCGCAAGGCGCGTCGGTCGAAACAGACGCACAGGGTCGTGCGTCGCCCAGCAGCAGGGAGGTCGCCACGATGCCGCTCATGCCCGGTGCCGAACCATTCGATCACGATGGCGGTGATGTCGGGGTCCTGCTTCTGCATGGCTTCACCGGCTCCCCCAAGTCCATGCGCCCCTGGGGGGAGTTCCTGGCAGATGCGGGGCTCACCGTGCGGGTGCCCCGCCTACCCGGTCACGGGACCCGATGGCAGGACATGAACATCACCACGTGGCAGGACTGGTACGCCGAAGCCGATCGGTCCTTCCGGGAACTCTCGGCACGCTGCGCCACGGTCTTCGTGATGGGCCTGTCGATGGGCGGTTCGTTGACTCTGCGGTTAGCCGAGATGAAGGGTGATGCGATCAGCGGGATCGTGTTGGTCAATCCGGCGGTGCATTCCGAACGTCCCGATCGATTCGCACTCCCCATCATCAAGCACTTCGTCGGATCGTTTCCCGGGATCAGCAACGACATCAACAAACCCGGACAGGACGAGGGTGCCTACGATCGGATCCCGCTCAAAGCCGCACACAGCCTCACCCATCTGTGGTCGGCCGTCAAGACCGATATCGAAGCGGTCACGCAACCGCTGTTGCTGTTCCGCAGTTCCGTCGATCACGTCGTCGAGGCCTCGAATGCGGCATGGATCCTGTCTCACGTCTCGTCTTCGGATGTCCGCGAGTTCGTGCTCATGGATTCCTTCCATGTCGCCACAATCGACAATGACGCCGACGTGATCTTCGAGCAGAGCCTGCAGTTCGTTCGCGAGAGGTCGCCGCACACATGACGGACTCGATGACTCCCCGCGGTGCCCATTCGCCTCAGCCATCGTTCATCGCCATCATCGATGTCGATGACAGCGTCGCGAGCGCAGTGCTGGAGGAATTAGCGCGTGAGGGCATCGCGGCATACGCGGAACCCCTGGTCGAACCCTCCGGTGACACGCTCCCTTCCCTCGCCGCAGAGGTTCGCATCCACG
>Ga0180430_10002432_pt1 | contig 16805 bp, 13 predicted proteins | sample SS_ome_9_FD_132999 | JGI IMG/M metagenome (GOLD analysis project Ga0180430, IMG submission 132999) | Hypersaline lake sediment archaeal communities from the Salton Sea, California, USA - SS_1_S_2 metaG | ecosystem: Environmental > Aquatic > Non-marine Saline and Alkaline > Hypersaline >... | reverse complement strand
GAAGGTGAACGAAGATGTTATCAAAAAGTACATCAAGGCGCAGGGCCAATAGCCAAACTATGCCGCACGGCCAACCCCGCGGGCTTCAGCCCGCGGAGGTTTAGGATTTAGAGTTTAGGATTTAGGATTTGTTTAGGATTTAGAGTTTAGGATTTAGGATTTTTATGAAGGGTGCTTCTGAAAGATACTCGGCTTTGGTGTGGCGCCAGTTCCGAAAGAGCAGGCTCGCGGTCGTGTGCCTGTGCTTCGTGATCCTGCTTGCCGTCGTCGCGGTCTTCGCGCCCTTCATCGCCAACGACCGGCCGATACTGCTGCGCTACCAGGGCAACTGGTCGATGCCCGCTTGGGAGGTGCCCGCGGATCTCATGGGCACCGACTGGGAGGCCTTCCGCGAAAATCCGCCCGAGGGCGCGTGGTTGCTCTCGGCGCCCATAAAGTACCGGCCGGGCTCGTACGATCTGGACGCGGTGCTGGCGCCGCCGTCGGCCAGGCACGTCTTCGGCACCGACGGCGACGGGCGCGACGTGGCCGCGCAGCTGGTCTGGGGCTCGCGCGCTTCTCTGTCGGTCGGCATCGTGGCGGTGGGCATCGCCGTGGCCATAGGGCTCGCGCTGGGGCTGGCCGCCGGCTTCTACGGCGGCTGGGTCGACATCGGGGTGTCCAGGCTCATAGAGGTCATGATCTGCTTCCCGACCTTCTTCCTCGTGCTCACCGTGCTCGCATTCGTCGGCCCCTCGATCTACAACATCATGATCGTCATAGGCGTCACCGGCTGGACCGGCGTGGCGAGGCTCGTGCGCGGCGAGTGCCTCAAGCTCCGCCGCCGCGAGTTCGTCGTGGCGGCGCAGGTGGCCGGCGCGCGCGACCGAAGGATCATGTGGAGGCACATACTGCCCAACGCCATGGCGCCGGTCCTGGTCTCGGCGACCTTCGGCGTGGCCGGCGCGATACTCGTGGAGGCGTCGCTGTCGTTTCTGGGCTTCGGCGTGCCGCCCTCCGACCCGAGCTGGGGCAGCATGCTCTCGCAGGCGCAGCAGTTCATGGACATAGCCTGGTGGCTCACGCTCGTGCCGGGCTTCGCTATATTCGCGACGATAACCGCGTACAACCTCGTGGGCGAGGCCCTGCGCGACGCGATCGATCCGAACCTGAGGACATAGGGGCAGTACGGCCAGTACGGCAAGAACGGCCAGTACGGTTTTACGGATTACGAAAATGAGTCTTCTCTCTGTCACAGATCTCAAGACCCACTTCTTCACCGACGACGGCGTGGTGCGCGCGGTGGACGGGGTGAGCTTCGAGCTCGCGCGCGGCGAGGCGCTGGGGCTGGTGGGCGAGTCCGGCTGCGGCAAGAGCATGATGTCGCTGTCGCTGATGCGCCTGGTGCCCGAGCCGCCCGGCCGGATCGTGGGCGGGCGCGTGATGTACCAGCTCACCCAGAGCGGCGGGCCGGTCGACCTGCTGAAGCTCTCGCCCAGGCAGATGCGCACCGTGCGCGGCCGCAGGCTCGCGATGGTCTTCCAGGAGCCCATGACCTCGCTCAACCCGGTGCAGACCATAGGCGCACAGATCGCCGAGGCGGTCCGCCTCCACGAGGGCGGCTCCGAGGCGAAGGTCCGCTCGCGCGTCGTGGAGATGCTGGACCTCGTGGGCATGCCCGCGGCCGAGCGCAGGGCGGACGACTACCCGCACCAGCTCTCGGGAGGGATGCGCCAGCGCGCCATGATCGCCATGGCGCTATCGTGCAGGCCCGACGTGCTCATCGCCGACGAACCCACCACTGCGCTGGACGTCACCATACAGGCGCAGATACTGGAGCTCATAAAGAGGCTGCAGCGCGAGATGGGCATGGCGCTCATCCTCGTCACGCACGACCTGGGCGTGGTGGCGGAGATGGCCAGCCGGATCATCGTCATGTACGCCGGCCGCTTCGTCGAGGCCGGCACGGCGGAGGAGATCTTCAAAAGCTCCATGCACCCGTACACGCAGGGGCTCCTGGCGGCGATACCGCCCCTGAAGCGCAAGCCCGCCGGAGAGCGCTTCGCCACGATCCCGGGCCAGGTGCCGAACCTGGCGGAGCTGCCAAAGGGCTGCGCGTTCGCCGACCGCTGTCCGAAGGTCAAGGACCGCTGCATGCAGCAGGCGGTGCCCGAAGACCCGTGCAACGTGGGGCGATTGGTGAGGTGTTTCTATGCAGGTAGATGACGAGTTGTGAGTAAATAGTGAATAGTAAATGGTGAATGGCGGTTCCGACCGTGACAAACACACCATTTACTATTTACTATTAACTATTCACTCAACACATGGAAGATATATTAATAAAAGTTGAAAACCTCAGGAAGCGCTTCCCGATAACGGGCGGCGTCTTCGGGCGCGAGGTCGCGGCAGTCCACGCGGTCCGCGGCGTCTCGCTCACGATCGCGAAGGGCGAGACTCTGGGGCTCGTGGGCGAGTCCGGCTGCGGCAAGTCCACGCTGGGGCACCTGATGCTCAGGCTCATCGAGCCGGACGAGGGCAGCATCGTCTTCGACGGGCGCGACATCACGCGCGCCTCGCAGGGCGAGATGAGGCCGCTTCGCCCGCGCATGCAGATCGTCTTCCAGGACCCGTTCTCCTCGCTCAACCCGCGCATGACCGTGGGCGACATCGTGGGCGAGCCGCTTTTGGTCAACCGCCGCGGCTCCCCCTCCGAGCGCGGTGAGAGGGTGATGGAGCTATTGAAGCTCGTGGGCCTGGGGCCTGAAGCCTACGGCCGCTACCCGCACGAGTTCTCCGGCGGCCAGCGGCAGAGGGTCGGCATCGCGCGCGCAATCGCGCTCACGCCCAGCCTCATCATCGCCGACGAGCCGGTCTCCGCGCTGGACCTCTCGATTCGCGGCGAGATACTGAACCTGCTGGCCGACCTGCGCGGGCGCTTCGAGCTGACGTATCTGCTCATCGCGCACGACCTGAAGGTGGTGGAGAACGCCAGCGACCGCGTCGCGGTGATGTACCTGGGCAGGATCATGGAGCTCTTCCCGGCGGAGAGGCTGGCGCAGGCGCGCCACCCCTACACGCAGGCCCTGGTCTCGGCGGTCCCGATACCCGACCCCGCGGCGCGCCGCGAGCGGATGATACTCAAGGGCGACGTCCCGTCGCAGATCGCGCCGCCGGCCGGCTGCCCCTTCCACCCGCGCTGCCCGTATGCCCAGGAAATCTGCAGGGTTGAGGAGCCGCCGCTTTCGGAGTATATGCAGGGCTTTACTGCGGCCTGCCATCTGATAGAAGATATGCTAAGGCGCAGGATAGAGCTCACAGCGCCCGCTTTCGCGGGCAACTGATCGGAGGTCATCATGAGAAGGGTCGCGTTATCCGTGCTCATAGTCGTAGCGCTCGTCGTATCTGCCGGCTGCGCAGGCGCGCGCTCGAACAAGAAGCGCACGCTCAGGGTCCCGGGCGGTACCAACATAGCGCCGGTGGGCCTGGTCATAGACGCCAGCTACGACACGCGCTTCGACGACTTCGTGCCGGGCTACAAGGTCATAAACGTCGCGGTCATCAACCAGTCGTTCGACATCGTCTACCTCAACCCGGAGAGGGACGTCTGGAAGATCAAGTTCGCCGACGGCGGCAAGGCCGTGCGCGCCATACACGACATGCGCACCTACGACCCCCAGACGTGGTCGGCCATGCCCCAGAAGGCCAAGAGCATCATGAGCTATCCGCTTTTCATTCCGGTGGGGGCCAGGCAGGTCATAGACCTGTTCGTGCCCGACACGGTCGACGCGGCGCAGTTCACCGAGCTCGACATCTATCTCAAGTCCCTCAACACCAATCTGCAAGTCCTGAGCAGGCAGTGATGGGGATAACGATCGTCGAAAAGGGCGGGGCCGCGAGGCGCGGGCCCAAGGGCCGCGCGCTCATCCTCGCCGGCGGCGCCGTCACCGGCGGCTCGTTCATGGCCGGGGGCTTAAAGGCCCTGGGCGACTACCTCGTGGACGCAAGCGTCTGCGACTTCGACACCTTCGTCGGCATAAGCTCCGGCAGCATGCTCGCCGCGTCGCTCGCGGGGGGCTTGAGGCCCGAGTCGATGCTCAAGAGCCTGGACGGCACCTCCCGCCACTTCTCGCAGCTTAGCGCCTGGCACTGCTACCGGCCCAATGTGAGCGAGATCGTCTCGCGCCCGATCAAGTTCTTCCTCAAGGCCGCCATGTGGCTGCCGGGCGGCCTGGTGCGGCTGGCCACGCACCACGACCAGTGGAGGAGGGGGCTGCTGGGCGCGATATGGGAGTTCGTGCAGAGGCCCACCGCCTCCAACTACGACGCGCTCATGAACCCGCTCATAAAGCTCCTCGGCGAGGGCGACCTGCCGTCGCTGGTGGGGCTTCTGCCCTCCGGGCTCTTCGACAACTCGCCCATCGAGGCCTACATACGCGAGAACATCGAGGGCAACGGGCTCACAAACGACTTCGACGAGGTCTATGAGCTCACCGGCAAGAGGCTGTACATCTCCGCGGTTCGCCTCGACGGCGCGCGCCGCGTGGTCTTCGGGCCCGGCACGGACGACGGGGTCACGATATCGGAGGCCATCCAGGCCTCGACCGCGCTGCCGGGCTTCTACAAGCCCGCGCGCATCCACGGCGTGGACTACGTCGACGGCGGCGTGCAGGAGACGGCCAACATCGACACCGCGGTCGAGAACGGGGCGGGGCTCATCGTATGCTACAACCCCTTCCGCCCCTACGACCCGGACGAGTTCGTCGAGGGCATGAGCCGCCGCCGCAGGCACGGCAGGCGGCTGGCCACCGATGGCATCGCCACGGTGCTCAATCAGATCCTGCGCGCCTTCTTCCACGCCAGGCTCCAGGTGGCGCTGCGACGCTTCCGCAACGACCCGAAGTTCGCCGGCGACATAATACTCATCGAGCCGCGCGCCGGCGACGAGGCCTTCTTCTCGCTCAACCCGATGCTGCTTCGAAACCGCATCGCCGCGGCGAGGCTGGGCTTCGAGTCGGTGCGTGCCTCGGTGGACGACCGCTGGAGCGAGATCAGCGGGATAATGGGGCGACACGGCATGCGCATGAGCCGCAGGGGCGTCGAGGAGGAGTACGAGCGGATATCGCGCCCGGGCGTGAGCGAGCGCGAGGTGCAGAGGCTCTTGGAGGGACGGGAAAAGAAAAAGAAGGCTAAGGCTAAGGCTAAGGCTAAGGCTAAGGCTAAGGCTAAGGCTAAGGCTAAGGCTAAGGCTAAGGCTAAGGTCAAGGCTAAGCGGATGAGAAAGGGAAAGAAGAAGGGATGAAGGGGCAGATGAACATATTCGAGGGCGAGCCCGCGCCCGCCGCGAAGGGTAAGCCCGCGGCGAAGAGAAAGCGGGGCGCGCCCAGGCGCAAGCGCGAGGTCAAGAAGGCCCCGATGATCGTGGACTCGTATACGCCTGAGCAGGTTGAGGCTAAGGCTGAGGCTAAGGCTAAGGCTAAGGCTAAGGCTGAGGTTAAGGTCAAGGCCGAGGCCAAGGGGCCGCACGTTTACTCCATCTCCGAGATCACGCTGCGCATAAAGGAGCACCTTGAGTCCGAGTTCCCAGAGGTCTGGGTGACCGGCGAGGTCACCAACTTCAAGGGGCGCAAGGGCCCGCACCTGTACTTCGGGCTCAAGGACGAGCGCAGCCAGATAAACGCCATCATCTTCGGCGCCGGAAACGGCCGCCTCCCGTTCGAGCTCGCCGACGGGCTCAAGCTCGTCTGCCGCGGGCGCATCAACGTCTACGAGCCGCGCGGCACATACTCGCTCATCGTCGACCCCGACCACTGCGAGCCGGAGGGCCTGGGTGCGCTCAAGCTCGCCTTCGAGCAGCTCAAAAAGCGCCTCGCCGCCGAGGGGCTCTTCGACGAGGCCAGAAAGCGCCCGATACCGTATCTGCCGCGCCGAATCGGCATCGTCACCGCGCCCTCGGGCGCCGCCATACGCGACATGATCCACGTGCTCACCAGGCGCTTCCCGAACGTGGAGATCGTGCTCGCGCCCTCGCGCGTGCAGGGGGAGGGGGCGGCCGCGGAGATCGCCGCCGCAATCGAGAACCTCAACCGCGCGGGCGATCTGGACGTCATGATCGTGGGGCGCGGGGGTGGGTCGATGGAGGACCTGTGGTGCTTCAACGAGGAGATCGTGGCGCGCGCGATCGCGAACTCTGAAACCCCGGTCATCTCGGCCGTGGGCCACGAGATCGACTTCACCATCGCCGACTTCGCCGCCGATTTGCGCGCGCCCACGCCGTCGGCCGCCGCGGAGCTCGCGGTGCCGGTGCGCTCGGAGCTCGCGGCCGCCATCCACGACTCGCGCGCGAGGCTCGCGCATGGGCTGCGCAGGCTCGTGGAGATGAGGGGGCTGGAGCTAAGGCGCCTCGAAGGCCGCTTGGGCGACCCCACGCGGAGGTTTCCGGATCTTTTGCAGCGCGTGGACGGGTACCGGGAGCGGCTCGTGAACTCGCTGGGCGTGAAGGTTCGCTACCTGGATCAGCACCTGGCGAAGCTCGCGTCGAACCTCGACCACCTCTCGCCGCTCGGCGTGCTCGCGAAGGGCTACGCCGTCGTCGAGGGCCCCGACGGCCTCGCGGTCCGCGACGCCAAGAAGCTCAAAAAGGGCGACGACCTCGGAATCAGATTCCACAAGGGTTCGGTCAAAGCCAAGGTCACCGGACCGACCTGAACCTGCTTTCGCAGCGGTCCCGAAGGCGACCGACCGAAAGCTGGTTCAGCAGCGGTCCGCCATGGGCGCATCTTCCGTGTGTCTCCACGTGCCCCGCCGTCCGCGGGCCTTGCCTTCGTCGCGGGGCGCGCTCGCCTCGTAGCGCCCGCGGGCGTCGGAGCTCTCCCCCCGCTGCTGCGGCACTTCGCTCGCTACTCGTCGGCAAAAGGCCGCCGGCATCATGCGGCTTAGGTGTCTTCCGCCGTCAGCCCCCAAGCCGCGATGCCAGCCGTCCTTTTGCCCTCCTCATACGCTCGTCTCGTAAGCGCCGCTTAATGCAGCTGGGGGGCAGAGCTCCTTCCCGCCCGCCGCGTGCCCCACGGCCTCAACTGGTCCTTTCCCGCATTTCGGATCACGGATCACGGATTACGGATCACGGTTTACATTATTGTCATAGGGTGGGGGATGGGGTAGGCTTACCCTGTCTGTAGCATGGAAACAAATTTTGAACGCTGTGTGCAGATAAGAACAGAGTCAATAATAAAACCTTTCTAGGTAGGAGCCCATATGGAAAATCCTACGACACCACTAGACCGTGAAGAATATCTGCGTGAACGTGATCTGCTAATTAGAGCGGAATTAAGTCTAGCGCAAAGTTTTGATAAATACTTGATAACCTTATCCGGTGGCGCATTTGGTGTGTCAATAGCCTACCTTCGTGATCTGGCTAAACCAACATTTTCCATGGCGTACATGCTGTATCTTTCGTGGAGTTGTTTGGGTCTGACAATTTTATTAATGTTGTTTGCTCTGATAGTTGGGCAGAAGGCATTTAGGAGACAAGCGCAGTTGCTCGGCCTTTATCAGGAAGGAAAGGCTTCTGAATCCTCAATGCAAAACTGTGCTGCTAAAACAACAACAGTTCTGAATTGGGTATCAATACTGTCTTTCACAGTAGGTTTGGTATCCTTGGCAATATTTAGCATAGTGAATATATAGAGGTAACAACATGACAAAGAAGAAAAGTGTACGAGGTAATCGAGGAAAGAAGGTTCGTAGAAAGAGCAGTTCTTTTAAAAGTATTTCTGGCGCTCCAACCAAAAAGAAGAGGAGTAAAAAGGAGAAGTACGTTTTTACGCCACATCCATTTCCTAAACCGAAGCCTAAAGAATAAATGTCAAGTCTGGAGTTGCGCATCCCGAGGATACAATATCTACTCAAATTGTAGAACCGAAAAAGCGAATTAACTTGCATGCCGCAGGAGTTGTCGATGTCAATATTTGACATAGATAAGTGGGCGGAAGAAATGGCCGGAAGGATTCTCGATCAAGTTTGTGAGGAAAACTATAGCAGCATCTTGAAGTTGCTTGAGGCAAAAAATAAGAGAGACGCAGAAAGACTAGGTGCATCACTTACGATTAGTGAAGCACAGTTTGCCAGCTTAGTATTAAACGTTTCTATTTACCGTGTTCATGGCTATTCATATCAATCATATTACAAGACGCATATGGCTGCTGATTTGACTGAAGAGAGATTAGAAAAGTACATTAATGATAAGGATATTGGAAAGATCATCCAAAAGACGTTCGATGAAAGAAAGCATAATTGTTTTCATCTTTTCGAAAGAGGTTCCGAGTGGCATCTGTTTTATTTTAACTTTAGTGATGTTAAGGGTGATCATTGGGAGCAAGCGAACATATTCATTACATTTCATATCTTTGGGGTGCTGATAAAGATGAATTGTTGAGGCGGGTTGGAGATAGAAGATACAAAAGTGGTGGAATGCATATAAGAACAACTTTTGAATAATAACCCCCCTCCCGCAGCAAATGAGTTAAAAGCCAACGTCACTTAATTCCACACAAGTCGAGTTAGGCTGGGCGTGGCGGGGGCTTGGTGCATCGTGAGCGGGCGGCACGGGCGCTTGGGGGGCGCCCGGGGGCTTTATTGCAGATAGCACGTCTGCCGGAAGACCGAGATCTCGGCCGCCGTCTGATAGGCGCGTTCGAAGCCCTCGAGGGCCACATCCAGCACGGTGCCCTTCGGATCGCCGACAGCCGTGTTCTCGATCTCGGCGCGCAGGCCCGCCACGATCCATTCGAGGTCGTCCAGCTTGACCGCACGCATCAGGTGGGGCCACTCGCCGCACGCCTCGGCGATTCCCATCGCAGTGGTCACCGAGTACCTCGTCATCTGACCGAAGTGATCGGAGCAGACCTCGGAGCTGAGCGCGGCCAGCGGGCCCGAGTCCAACACGTATGACATGTCTTCGAATGCCCTGTCCAACGAGCTGTAGGACCTGGCGATCTTGACGATGCCGTCCCTCATGCTGAGGCTGTAGCCGCTGCGACCGAAACTCTCATGCGAAAGAAGGACGCTGGCCCCTTCGAGCGTCGAGGGGTAGGGCGGTTCCGCTGCGATATCCGCGCCGTATGTGAATCTCTCCTCGAGCGCCTCGATGGCCGTGTCCCACTGGCCGTGGCTCTCGTGGCAGGTCAGGATGTCGCCGAACTCGTCGAATGCATCGGAATATTCGTAGCGAGCGTATAGGTGAGAATCGCCCATCGGTGCCGTAATGCTGTGTTCCCAATAGTCCTCGATCCGCCAAGATCTGCCCTGCGGATCCATGTAGATGCTCCAGAGGGCCCTCAGATCGCTCCATTTTTCTGGGCAGACGTATGCGGAGCCGGTGTCCGAGACGAGCAGGGTCACATTCTCGCCCAATCTATCTCCCACGAGGTCCGTCCCCCCGCAGCCGTCGTCCCAGAACATCTCGTCCAGGTCGTAGGGGATGCTGTAGCCCGCTACCACCTCGATAGGATCTTTGGCCTCCCCCTGGATTGTCATTGCCATCGCCATCCCTCCTTGAAATTATACGGCGTATAAGCCGCCCCGCGATCGCGCGCAAGTCGAATTTCCAGCCAAAACAACCTGCTTCTAACCCACCCGTAACGCAAATTCCGGGGACACGAGACTTAATTCAGAAAGTTGAACAGAAGGGGGCGAATTAAGTGTCATGTCCCCGCAATTTCATGTCCCCGCAATTTCCGGGCCTTCCTGGGCCATTTCCGCCAGTCACCAGTCACTAGTCACCAGTCACGGGTTTTATCCCTCCTCCCGCGGGGGGTGAGGTGAAGGCCGGGCATGTTATCGGCTTAGTGGGCCATGCCCCTGCATCAGATGCTCATCGAGATACCGCTCGGCAAAATGGGCGCCTGTATCGTTGAACTTGGGACTGGTGAAGAACATCGCGACCTCGGACGCGCGCGCGACGGCTGCGATGCTTTGATAGAGTTCCTCACGACTAGCGGAATCCTGAAAGATATCCAAATCGCAACTGAGTATGGCGCGCGCTCCGGCATGGAGTGCGAAATCGCTTATGTCGCCGCGTGTGGCAAACCGCATCCCACCCCAGCCCCAATTATCCTCCCATGAATGGGGGATCTGCCCATCCTCGTACAGGAAATGGTATTGCAAATCTCGGCATAGGCATATCCCCAATACCGTGACGTAATTGCTCACCTTGATGATACCCGAGGCCAATTGTTCTTCAATTTTAACGGGATCCCTCGTGCGAACGAGCACGGGGCCGTTGTCAGGATGATCCTTCCGGTCGACGTGGAGAAAGGTGTCGCGCCCTTCGTGCAGGTTGTATCGCTGCATGAAGTGGACGGCCGCATTGTGATTTCCACCGACGAATATTCGCGGCTCATCGTTTACGCGGATCTCGACATATTCAGTCTCTGAGACGTGAAATCTTCGGTTGCCAAGGGCGATCACATCCCTCCGGGGAGCTACATGAAGAAGATCGTCGGCGGCGTAGGCCGAGAGCCTAAATCCAAAAGTTCGCTGGAAGGCCTGAACCGACCCGAGTGCAGGGTGCCGAAAAGCAATGTTCGCGAGGGATTCCATCGCACTGGTTATCGCCTTGGTGGGAAAAGAGTTGTCAGCTTTCTTGGGGCATCCTCACTTCGCTCCAACGAGCGGCGAGGCCGCAGCGGATGTGGCGACATACATAATAATATCATTGTGTTACGGTGCCCCCTCCCTCCGCAAGTGAGTCAAAGACCAGTCACGGCCTTTCGGGGCGCCGGGCGGACTACCAGTAACTAACAGGTTCCTACTGGTAACAGCCACTACCAGTAAGAAGCAGGTTGTTACTGGTACTCCAAATTCCGGGCCTTCCTGGCCATTTCCGCCAGTCACTAGTCACCAGTCACTGTCTTTCAGGGCGCCGGGCGGGGCCTGAAGGGGATTGACCTCGGGCAAAGCGTCGTATAAGGAAGTGCGAAATCGCCCAGAGGTGTCAAATGCTGCCGCCAAGTCCGTCCTCCCTGTTCAGACATGTTTCGAATCTAGGCACGTTGCCTCGGTTCACGAGCGCGGTCTATCACGACCCGATAGCGCCGCTGTGGATCGTGGAGCATGGCGCGGGGCGTCCGGGCCGGTCGGTCTACTTCGCCAGCCGCGACGGCCAGTGCTTTCAAGAGCTCATCGAGGTCGGCTGCGGCGTCGAGGGCGCAAGGCGCACTACGGAGCTCAAGCGTTTCTCGATAAGTGCCCGCAGAAATTCGCTCGCCTATCTCATGGGTGGTCGAGATCCGCTCCACATAAGGGAGTATCGCTTCGAGCGCGAGGAGGGGGGCGGACGCCTCGACAGGCGCGAGGGTGAAGGCTGGGACCTGGAGAGCGGGGCGCTGGTCCGTCTGAGCGCAGAGGCCGCAGCAGAGCTGATGCGCGGCGCTGCATACGTCGTCTATAATCGCAACGAACTTCGCCGGCATGAGCTGGTGGATTTTCTGAGCGGCTTTCTCGCCTATGAGAATGCGCGAATCTGGAACAACGGCTGGTTCGAGAGCTGGCGCCTGGAGAGAGACGAGGTGGCCAAGGTCATCGATGGAGCTGAAGTGGACGCCAGGAGCTTTGCCGCGTTGTGTTTTCTAGCGAGCAACTATGACAGCGCCGCCCAAGACGAGCTTGAGCGGTATCCCACCGAGAAACTCGCCGACGCCGGGCTCCAGATGGCAGGCCCGAGGAAGGTCGTCTTGCAGCGCGCCAAGGCGGGAGATCTTCAAGCCCTGGAGGCGCTGAGGGTCGCGGCCCTTACGTCGAAGGACGCGCTGTACGATCTGATGCGCGTGGAGGGAGCAGGCGAAGCGCTGCGCTCCGTGCCGATAGAGAGGCGCCGCCTCCCTGTCTGGATGCTGCATTGCCTGGACGAGAAGGGGCATCCCGATGTGGCTCGCATCCTCATGAGCCGCGATGCCGCGCCTTATGTGCGCGATGCGGACAGGTTCAGGGGGAGCCATGAGATCGTAAACTGCAAGCCCGTGGGCGATCTCGGGACGATGGTTCGCTATGGCAACCAGGCGGCGCTCGACGGGCTGTACCGGCTCTACGGGGACGGCCACCTCATGGCGCGGCTGATGCTCAGGGAGCTCATAGACGAGGGCGTACTTGCGAAGAGCGTTCTGGAAGGCAACGTCGATATTAAACCGCTGGCGGCTAGGGCGTCCGAGGATGCCCTGGCGGTGATCGCGCTGTACAAGTTTCATAACGACGGTCATCCCGACGCCCTGCAGGTCCTCAGGGAGCTCGCTCCCCTGCAAGGGCTCCTAGAGATGGCAGGCGCGAGTTACAATGCGGTTGGGGCCCTCTACTGCCTCGACGAGGTGGGCAATGTCAGAGTTCGCGAGGGAATAAACTCCGTGTCCATCGAGCGGTGGAGGGAGCGCTACTACTGGCGCGGCCACGGCAAGCTGGACGCCATGGATGCCAGAGGCTCCATGCACTATCTGGCTTTGCTAGGCCATGAGGAGGCGGCACGCTTCGAGGGGATGGAGATTCCCAAGCGCGCCGCCGCCGCGAAGAAGGTTCTAGAGTTTGCCTCGGAACTGGCCGAGGAAGGGAGGGACGTGAAGATCGTGTTCTCTTCCCCAGCTGAGCCTGTGGGAGAGGAGGACGAAGAAACCCAAGGCGACGACGATACAATTCATTAGCCCCCCTACCGCCTTCGCGCGAGGGCTACGGCGCGGCGAGCCCGCCAGTCACGAGTTGCCAACCAGCGATTTCTTCAGTAGCTCCAGCACGGGTTGGGCGGCCAGGATGGCGCCGTAGATGGGGGAGCGGGTGACGTCGATCATCTCGCCCTTCGGCGTGTCCACGATCCGGTAGCCGGCAAGGGGAGATGCCTCCGTAAATACCTTTATGCCCTCGACGAAGCGTTCGGCGGGTATCATCTCATCTGGCTCGAAGCGGGCCTCGGGTCCCATCGTCTTCGCGTCGACCTCGACGAGGTCGCCAGCCTTGAGCTTCAGCGTCACCCTGGTGCCCTTGCCGGGGGTGGACTCGACATCCCAGCCCCAGCCGAGCTCGTGCGCCCTCCGCGCGATGCTGGACCACCCGATGCCCCAGCCGCCCACGCCCCTGGCCCTGCCCTCCCTTATCTGGTCCCCCTGCCCCAGGCGCGCGGCGAAGGCGGGGTCCATTCCGATGCCATGGTCGAGGAAGACGATGGAGGGTGGTTCAACTTCGTCATAGACCTCGATCCAGTCCCCGTCGGGCTGGGAATATTTCACGGAGTTGTCGATCAGGTTTTCGAAGATTATCTTGGCGCCCCTGAGCAGGCCCTCATCCGCAAATTTCCTGTTCGACCTGAAGCCGGTGATGCCGTTGTATTTCCGATCGGTCGCGAGCATGATCCGACTGTTGAGCAGGGCCTTGACCAGCCCCTCGACCGTGGGTTCGAGTTGATAGAGAAGTTTCGCGTGCTCGTGCCATTTGACGAGTCTGTTAGGGTATGCCTTGGCCAGCTCGATCCAAACGCGTATGTCGCCATCCCTCTGGAGGATGTCGTGTCGAAATCGCGAAGCCATGAATTCATGCGGCTTGGGGTAGTCGTAGGTGTCGCCGGTCAATAACTCGAACTCATCCCTGATGTAGCCCACCATCGCCGACTGCGACCTGTCGATCCTCGCGAAGTCCGAAAGCGGCATGCCGGAGCCGACGGCGTTTGTGGCGTAGGCCATATTGACCGAGGCCGCGTCCAGCCCCGCCCGCCAAAGGCCCAGGTAGCCGGGCAGGGTGGGCCGCATGAGCGGCGGATGTGCGGGGTTGTAGAGCATCGGCGACACATAGGGCATAGCGTCGCATAAAGTCAAGCGGCGCCACTGGGCGGACTACCAGTAACTAACAGGTTCCTACTGGTAACAACCCATACCAGTAAGAAGCAGGTTGTTACTGGTACTCCAATTTCCGGGCCTTCCCGTCCATTTCCGCCAGTCACCCGCCTGCGCCAAGGCTCCGGCGGGCAGGCCAGTCACGAGTCATCGCCTTTCAGGGCGCCGGGCGGGCAGGTCTGGCTCTCCTAGATTTCAAGCACTTGCGCCGTTTGAAATCGCAATTTGCGACCTCAAACTTCCTAACTAATTGATTTCCAATATCTGAGGTGGTCACAATTTGTGACCTCCTCAAAATTATCTGTTAAATCGGCATGTTCAAGATCTAAAGTCACAAAATGTGACTTTAAACCGGTCGCAATTTGCGACCAGTTCAGACCACTTTTACCATATAGCCGGCTTATGAAATGCGCCGTGCTTGTCCCTCAGGGTCGGGGGGAACTGAGAAACGCGCAGCACTCCCTTTCTGATAGTCTTGAAGAACGTCGCATGAGCCAGGAGGGTCCGGCTTGGATGCCTGTGCGGGTTCAACACGCCGACGCGTTTCCCGAGTTCTTTGGTAACTATCCTGATCGCCTCGGCCAGGTCCGAATCGTTGGATACGATGACCGCGACGTCGTATCTGTTCTGGTATGCGTCGTTTAGCATATGCACCGCGAGATTTACGTCCGAGCCCTTCTCCTCCGTCTTGATCACCTTGACATATCGTTTCCCTCCGTTGCCCCTTACTGCAAGGGGCATCGTGACTGTATGCGACAGGAAGTGGCCCAGGATGATCGATATGTTTGGAAGAGTCCTCAATGCCCGTAGATAGGCCTGTTGTCGGCTCGGCTGCCTGGGATCGTCGGGCCTAGGTGTAACAAGGGCGGTAAAATATTTGATGGAGCAAATGTCGTTTTGGGGCAGCATCAACCTGCAGAACTTCGAGGCATCCAGCCAGCGGAAGGGGGTGCCCTTCAGGGCGCCGAAGTAGAGATTGAAGCCATCTATGTAGACGCGCGTTCGTAGGCGGGGCGGGGCAAAGCAAAGGCCGCCGGAGGCGGCCTCGCGCCCTGCGCCGAAGCGGCAGGGGTGATATCTGGAGCCATGATAGCCGTGTGCCCTCTTCTTGTCCATTCCGAATATTCCGTGGTCTGCTGACAGTGTATAGCAAGTGGTATGCCATCTTCTGTGGCCGGCTATCTGTTTGAATTGTGGTCTTATTCAATAAATAAGGGACGACGTCACTGCACAGAATCTTTACACCGCCGCTGCAAAACTGGGCACCCCCGTCACGGAGCAAACTCTTGGCGGCCCCTGCCACGGAGGCCGTCCAAACAGGCCTCCTTGCTGACGCATCGTGAGCGGGCGGCCATCGTGTTGTATCGCCGGGAGGCGGCGGGGCACCCTTCGCAGCGCGCGGGCGGTGGAGACCTCAGCCGGCCCTGCCTTCAAAAGTAGAATGCAGTGGGCCGTAATGAGGTGGGTTCGCCGCACGCGCGTCAGCGATTAGGGTCGCCGCCGGAGGCGCACAACATGATGGCAGGCCGCGGAAGATGCGTCCATCTGCCCCCGAAGCGCTCCGTCTGCCGAGGCTGTGGAATTGGGGCTTGGGGCGCGGGGCCGGAGAGCTTGACTTGGGGGGCGATCGATTATACGACGCCGCACATGATAGCCGGCATGACAAACATGACGCCGGTCGGCAGCGGCCTGGTCCATATGGGGACCCTTTCGAGCAGGCCCGCGGTCGCCGTCATGGCCTTCCACGATCCCGCACGCATGAACGCCATGACGCAGGCCATGTCCGACGACTTTCGTGCGGGCGTGGAGCGCCTCAAGGATCGGAAGCCCGGCGCCGTCGTGGTCACCGGAATCGGCCGCGCCTTCTCCGCCGGTGGCGACATGGAGCTGATAAGGCGCAAGCAGGGGCAGACCGCGGAGGTCAACAGCGCGGAGATGCTCGCGTTCTACAAATCTTTCCTAGGCATACTCGATCTGAGGGCCCCTGTCATAGCGGCGATAAACGGCCCCGCCATAGGGGCGGGTTTGTGTTTCGCATGCGCCTGCGACAGGAGGTTTGCGGCCGCGGTCGATCGAAACATTCTGGGCTTCTCGTTCGTGAAGCTGGGGCTCACCCCGGGCATGGGCGGCACGATCTTCCCCGAGCGTCTGGTGGGGCGAGAGCGGGCCGAGAGGATGCTGGCGGAGGGCGACAACATAAGCCCGCGCGAGGCCTTCGACATCGGCATGGTCGATGCGGTCGTCCCCAAAAAGGAGCTCATGGAGTTCGCCCTCGATTCGGCTATGAAGCTGGCCGAGGATTCCGCCGCCGACGCGCGTAGGTCGCTGCTCAGGAAGAGGATTGGCTGGCACGCGCTGAGAGAGCGGCTGGCGGGGGAGGCGAGGTTGCAGGGCGCGAGCTTCCTGACGGCGGAGCACAGAAGGCTGTACGCCGCCTTCATGAAGAACCTCAAGTCGAAACCCGCTTAGCGAATCCACCCGTCACGGAGCAAGTGATACACGCCGGGCGATCGAGGCGGCGGTTAGATCCTGCGCCGGCTCCAGTGGACGCATCTTCCGCGTGTCTGCCTCGTGTCGCGCGCCTCCGCCGTCCCGCCGGGGCTCAAGCCGGCGTCTCTCACGCATAACCTGGAAGCTACCCATCCGGAAGTGTGTCTGAGCACCGCATTGGTGCTTTTCGTGCCGGCGATAAGGTATCAGCCGGCATGGCCCCGGCGTGTCGTCTCCCGGCGATGCTCCACGAGGCAAGCCACGCTCCAGATGCGCCGTCCCCCGCCACGGAGTCTGCTCCACGAGGCCTTCGTGGCTATTTCCGCCAGTCACCAGTCACTAGTCATTAGTTTGTGCAACTTGAAACATGGGTTACATATTTTACCGAGGACATAGGTAACACTTTTCACGAGGCGATGGGTTCAAATGACCTCGTCTTTTCGTCCACATAGCCCAGATCCATATCCATAAAGG